>Ga0137409_10002165_pt1 | contig 21175 bp, 13 predicted proteins | sample CZODoug1_16funga_FD_122059 | JGI IMG/M metagenome (GOLD analysis project Ga0137409, IMG submission 122059) | Vadose zone soil fungal communities from Angelo Coast Range Reserve, California, USA - CZODoug1_16fungal (Hybrid Assembly) | ecosystem: Environmental > Terrestrial > Soil > Vadose zone... | reverse complement strand
AAGGGCGGCTGCGAGCGGCTGAGATAGTAGGTGCGTGCGCCGTTCGGCACATGGCCGTAGGTATCGATGAGATAGGCAAAGTCGCGGACCATGCCGTCGACCAAGTCTTGACGGCCGCTGGTGGCGAGCCCGAGCATGGTGAAGTACGAATCCCAGTAGTACATCTCGCGGAAGCGGCCTCCCGGAACCACGTAGGGATCGGGCATCGCCAACAAGGACGAGTAAGGCGGTGCAGTGGTGGACGTGCGCGTCAGCGGATCCCAGAGACCATCGATGTGCGCGACGATGGATACCCGGTCGGGCGGGGAGGGTGCTCCGACGACTTCCGACGGCAGGGCGAAATGCGCCTCGACGAACGCTTTCAGCGCGGCCGGCGAATCGGGCCGCTCGGCATGGTATTGCTTCAGGATGTCGTCCGGCGCCGCGTTGGGGACCGCATCGGGAAACGCCTTGCCGTCGGGATAAATCTGCGCGGTTTGTACCGCGACGAACAGATCTTTGAACAGCGTCTGCGGCGGATCTGCGGGAGCGCTCGAGGTTCGCGGTTGGAGCGATGCGATCGGCAGTAGTGCCAGCCATAGCACCCAGCCGATGCCGCGGCACCTCGGCCGGGGAGCCTCGCTTTGCGGCGTCATCCGATATTCGCGACGGAGACCCGGGCCCTGAGGCTGGGGAAAGAGGTGTCGCTCCTTACGTTGAATCATCACTGCACTGCTCCTAATGCCCCGCCGCCTTGGAGGTCACGCGCCGCACGACGCGGCCCGACGGCAGGCGAGAAATCTCCACGTCGAGCGCCTTGCCGCGAAACTCAAGATTCACCAGCCTAAGATACGACAGGGACTTGGGAAGCGTCGGCGGGAATTTCTCGACCAAACCGGCCTCTTCGATGCGCAAGCCCGTGAGGCCGTAGACCAATGCCTGGACGAAACCGCCCGAGCTCGCCAGCAAATACGTGGAGTCATTCTGCGGCGTTTCACTGCGCACATTGAACGGAGGCTTGAGAAACGGGTCGTTGTCACGCTCGCTGCCGCCGATGAAGTCGCTGAAGTAGTCGGGCTCGCCGACATTGGCGGCTTGGATGGCAAGCATCAGCAGCACCATTTGATTGGCCCGGCCGCGCACCGGGCCGATGGCAGTGGTGGAATGCCGAAACAGCCCCTCGAGCGTGTCGGCGCCGGCCTCGAAATCCAATGCGGGAATGCTGAGCATGGGCACCGACGTCGCCATCCACGACGTGGATTTGTCATGCGGCGTCGTGGGATCGAAGTCGAAGAAGGCGCCGCTGTCGCCCATGCTCGGCAGGTAAAGAGCATCGGCCACCTCGCGCCATTTCGGATCGGGCGCCACGCCGAGGACCTGCGCCGCGTCGACGGCGGCTTCGAGACTTTGGTGCGCGACCTGATTGGTGTAAATCTCGTTGTTGACATTGGTGTAGTCCTCCTCCGGCGATGTGACCCCGAGGATCTCGTACCTGGCCTTCGCCGAATTCAAGGCCGCTCTGCTGGTCCAGAAATCAGCGACCGAACGGATGACGGGAAAAGCACGATCCTCGAGCCAGGCTCGATCGTGAGTCGCGAGATAGTACTGCCACTGCGCCAATGCCACTGCACCGTTCACGTGAATTTCGCGATCGGCATTCTGGACGGCGAAGGCCGGAGTGACGTCCTCGCCGCTCCATGGGTCCGCCTCCCAGGGGTACATCGCTCCCGCGAATCCATGCGCCGTCGCTCTCGAAAGCGCCTGCGGCAAAGTGCGCTGGCGAAATTGAATCAGGGATCTCGCCCGCTCCGGATGCAGCAGCAGCAATGACGGAAACACCCAGAAATCGTTGTCCCAAAACACATGACCGAAATAGTGGCTGCTGAATCCGCAGGCCCCGACCGGCCACGCCGTATCGACGGTGGAGTTTTCGAGAAGATAAAAGAGATCCGAGTGAATCGTTCGCTGCAGCTCACCGCCGCCGCCCACCAAGATGTCGCTGCGCCACAGCTCATGCCACGCCTTGACGTGCTCCCCGAGCAGTGAACGGAGGCCGCGCAGCCGTGCGCTGCGGGCGGCTGCGAGATCCTCCGCCGCGCCGCCGCCCCAGTCCGCGCCGGAGGCGGCCACGAATTTGGTGAATCGATAATGATGATTGCGCCGTACCTGGACCTCTATCTCGAGAGCGGTGGCGTCGGCCGCTGTTTGGACGGTCTTGTGAACGCGCTGCAGATCCGCCGGCAGGGTAACGGCCGCGGCCAGCGCAACGGTTCTGCCGCGAATTGCCGCGCCCGCCATGAACAGAGTGTCCGTATCGGTGTCGCCACCGGAATCCTTGACCTCGACATGGCCGGGATACCAGATGGCGTCTCGATGGCCGCCCGACACGAGGTCCTCTTGGTGAGCGGCCACCGCTGCGGCGCTGAACTCGTCGCTGCTCATTCGCGCCAGCGGCAGTCGCTTGGGGAGAGGCGGCGATTGCAAGGTGAAGCGCAGCCGAACCGGCCCGCTGAAATGCGGCGTCAACTCCAAGCTGACGACTCCGAGGTGCGCCGAGCTCTCGCTGACGAAAGAGGTCACCGACACGCCGGTCGCGCGCTCGCCGTCTATCCACCGGTAGCGCGTGCGCAGCACGCCATCGTGCATGTCGAGCGTCTGATCGTAGCCGGTGTGCGTTTGTGCGCCGACAGTGCTGCCGTTCAGCCACGCGCCGCCGTCGAAGTAGTCGATCTCATTCCAACTGGGGATGGCCGCCGGCCTCGATACATCGTCGGCGTCGTAGTCCATGATCCCGACCATGTGGGCCACGGTGGGCGCGGTGCCGAGCAAGGAACTCGCGACCGACCAATAGCCGTTGGCCAGATAGGTGGGGTAGTACTCTGCGAAATTGGCCTGAGTGGCGGTCAGCCTGAACGTGTCGGCAGCCGCTCGTGCTGTGGCGGTCGAGCCGCGCGCCGGCGCAGTCGAGCCGTGCGCCGCCGCGGCCGAGACGGGTGCCGTCGCCATCGCGGCGCGTGCCATTGCGGTCGAGACGATCACGCCGGATACGAAAATCACGCCGCACACCCAAAGAACAAGCAGCGCGTTTCCGCGGAAACGCCCTGTCATCCGCTGCTTGGTCATTCCGACGTTTCCGCGGAAACGTGCGCCAACGATCCTCCTTTGAGCCCGCCGAGCGTGTGACCGTTGTCGGCGGTCACACGCTGGGCGGAGCTTGTCTATCAGAACTGACGGGCCGGAACCTTCAGAACTTGTAGCGCAGCTGCACGTTGATCTCGCGTCCGAAGATGGGCCGGGCCATCTCGAAGTTGTTGGCGATGCCGCTGCCCGTACCCACCGCAACACGGGCATTGCCTTCGGTCAAACCCAGCTGGTTGCTCAGATTACTGCCCTGCACGCGCACCTCGAAGTGGTCGCCGATCTCAGAGACGATACCGGCGTCCAGCGTGTAGTAGGACGGAAGGACCTGTTGGTTGACGGGATCACCGTAGCGCAGACCCACATGAGTGTAGGTCATGAAGAAGCGCACGGAGCCGAAGTCCATCGGCAGCTCGTAAGCCGGGGTCAGGCGGAATTGCAGCCGCGGCTGGCGCTGCAGGGTAAAGCCGTCGAAGGCCGGATTGTGGGCGTACAGCGCACGCTGCCAATCGCCGCTCAGGTCCAAAGTCAGGTGCCTGATGGGTTCCCACCGTGCTTCGACATTGACGACCCAGGATTGGGCACCGTACACCGAAGTGATCTGGTTGCCGCCGCCCGTGAACTGCTGGAAGGGCACGCCGTTGAAGATCTTGCGCGAGCCGTCGATGACGCCGTAGAACGTCTCGGTCTGGATGCGATAACCGACTTCATAGTTCTTGATGCTCTGGACCTGCGGCTGACCGTTGCGCAGGTCATCGAAACCGGGGAAGTGAACGCCCTGGTTGATGCGCGCATACGCCGCCATGTGCGGCGTGATCTCGTAGTTCGCACCCAGCGTCCACGTGCCTCGGGTGTGCCTGAATTCGGTGCACTCGCTGGTGCCCGAGGTATCGCAGCTCACGCCTTGGTTGAAGGTGCCGTTGGGGACGCTCACGCCCTTGTTATAGAGATGCCGCGGATCACCATCGAGGTCGGTGGCAGTGTCATTCTCGATGGTGCCGTGGTCTCGCTGCTCTTCGACGCGGTAGCCGACGTCGAAGAGCCACTGGTCGATCTTCCATTGGTCGGACAGGAACAGCGCGGTATTCAAACCGGTCCAATGCTCATTGAGCGCGAAGAAAGTGGCGCCGAGCTGGCCGGCCGGATTGGTGACACTGACGCCGTTGTTGAGCGTGAGGTCGATCAATTGCGCGTTCGGGGTGGCGGTGATGAGCTCGTTATTGCCCAGCCACCAATGATCGTCGGACTTGTAGGCGGCGAGGAACGCGCCCACGGTCAGCTTGTTGCCCGGGACGACATCGAACGTGAAGCGCAGGTCATCGGTGAAGGACTGGATCTTTTTTTGCACGATCCAGAATCCGAGCGAGGCCACGTAGGAGTTCGGATTGACGACGGCTCCCGAACCAGGGACGCCCGTGGGGCTGACCAATGTCGCGGTGCCGCTGGTTGCGACACCGTAGGGCCCGGTGATGGCGGCATTCTTATTCGCCGTTGTGATTTCGTTGCTGATGAAGGAACTCAAGGTCTGCGGCGCGAAGTTGTTGAACAGGCAGTAGCAATTCACGTCGCCGGCCGAGTACATGAGCTTGTTGCTCAAGGAAATCCCGTCAGTGACCTGTACGTCGAGGTCATTGCCGAACGTGTGCAGGTCCGCGCCGCGGCCGTTCGCGAGGTCTGCGGTCACGGGCGGCCCGTTGGGAGTTTCCTGTACCGAGATGCCGCGCAGGCCGCTGCCGGCAAATGTTCCCGTGTTGGGATTGAATCCGGGAAAGCCGGAGACGCTCTGGCTATTGCCGGTACCGGTGACGGTGACCGGAATGTCCGTGATGAATAGATTCTTGTCGTTGAGCTCCCGCGCGAAGAACATGATCGTTCCGTTCTCCAGGGTGTGCGTGACGGTGGCCGTGATCTGGCCGCCGTCATCCGCGGGAAACTGCGAGCCGCGGACACCGCTGGAGTAGCGATAGAAGCCGCCCACGCTCATGTACCAATCGGGCGCCAGCGGCCCGCCGTAGAAGCCGTCGACCCGGTACATGCCTTCATCGCCCCAGGTGATGCCGAGATCGCCGCGCGGCGTGGCCGTGCCCTGGCGCAGGATGAAATTCGCGGTGGCGCCCATCTGGCCGTTGGAGAACACCACGCCGGGGCCGCCCTGCAGCACTTCCGCACGCTCGATGCTCTCATCGAGACGAAACAGCGAGGAGTTTTCCATGAAGGACAGGGTCGGCACCGGAAAGACCGGCGAGCCGTTCAACTGGTAGGTGACGTAGGGCGCATCGCCGCCGCCCGGAAAGCCGGACAGCTCGATGTTCGCGCCGGATTCGCCGCCGCTCGACTCGGCCCAAATGCCCGGCACGATCTTGAGCAGATCCGCCGAACTCGACGGATTGACGTCGCGAATTTCTTCCAGGCTCGCCGTCGTGATCGAGAAACTGGCATCGAGCTTCCTGATACCCTTGGCCTCGGCCGTGCCGGTGACCACGATCTCATCGAGCGTGCTGGTGTTGGCGGCGCTGGCGTCGGCTGCGACCGCCGGCGTTGCCGCGGTGTCCTGGCCGTAGGCGTGGCCGCCGGCCAATACGGCACCGCTCAGCGCGAACAGCGCGGCTATGCGTGTGAACAATCCACGGTGATTCATGTTGTCGTCCCCCTTCGTTTGATTTCCGTTACCCGTAGGGTCAGGCGCAGCGCCCGGCCCGCTCGCCGGCGGATGTTGCGGTTCCGCCGTCTTGTTCTCTGCACTGATGGCTATCGTCGTCGCACTCACCTGCGTGAAGGAGAGCCCGGTGCCGTCCAACAGTTTTCGCAAGGCATCGAGAACCGTGAAGTCCCCCTTGATGCCAACCATCTGGTGTTTGTCGACGAGCGCGGACGCGAACACCAGAGTGATGTCCGCTTGCCGCGCGAATTCATTGAGCGCCGACGCCGTGGCCTGTGCCTGGATGTCGAAGTGGCGCAAAGTCGGGTCCGCGAACGCCTGCGCCCCGAGCATGGTCAGGGCCAAAAAGCGGACTAGAACCGCGAGCCGTCGCCTCATTGCACCCCCCTACACACCCTTCGCGTCGTTTTTCAGTCGTCGACGTGTGAAGGCCTTCGTTATGAATAGACGGTTGGCCGGGAATAAACCGCTACTGCCGATGCCGCAGCGGTACGGACCCTGGATTGCGGCGGTACGGCCGTTAGGATTGCAACGCTATTGGGTGATAACACGGCGGTACGGCCCATTGGACATCGCGGCCGTGCGGGCGTTGCGAGGACAGCGTCGAGGGTCCGGTCAGGGCCGGGGGTCGATGAATACCAATCCGGCGTTGGTGTGGCGGATCGAAACCGGCAGCGCGGTTTGCAGCGCGTCAAAGAACTCCTGCACGTTGCCCGTGCGAAAGCGCCCGCCGACCCGAAGCCGCGCGATCTCCGGATCGCTGACGACGATGCGGGCATCGGTGTAGCGCTCGATCTCGGCGATCGCCTCCGATAGCGGTTGACCGTCGAAAATGATGGCGCCTTCGCGCCACGCGAGTTCGCTCGACATCTGCTGCGCAGTGATGGGGGTGACCGCATAGTCGCGGCTGGCGGTAGACAGCCGCTCTCCCGCATTGAGCGCACGCACGGTGGTCGCGGCGGCCGCGCGTGCACGCGCGGCCGGATTTGGCAACGCCGGAAGAGGCGCGGTCGCTTGCACCTCGACACGTCCTTCATCCACCACTACGTCCACGTGCTGGTCCGTCAACACGCGAACTTCGAATGCGGTGCCGACGGCCCGCACCACGGCATCGCCGGCGTGCACCAGGAAGGGCCGCGAGCGGTCGTGCGCCACCTGGAAGTGCGCCTCGCCCTTTCGCAGATAGATCTCTCGAGTGCGCCGGCGCAAGTCGGTCTCGAGGATGGTGTTGGTATTCAATGTCACGGTCGAGCCGTCGGCCAAGGTGACATTGCGCTGCTGACCGACGGCGGTCGCCAAGGTCTGCGATTCGCCGCCGCCCTGTTGCAGCCATACCGCGCCGACCGCGACTGCGGCAAGCACTGCGGCGGCGGCAAACCACCCGCGTTGCGGATGGTGCAGCAGCGGCAGCTTCGTAGTATTCGTGAACGTGGCTATCTTCTCGTCGCGCTTGGCTTCCGCCAGCCCATCCAGGGTGCCCCACACCGCGGAAAGCGCGGCTGCCGCGCGCTGATGGCGCGGATCCTGGCGGAGCCACGCCTCGAACGCTTGCCGGTCGGCGGCGGCGACCGCGGCGGAGTCCATGCGCCAGACCCACACGGCCGCTTCCTCATCGATGTCGGTCCGCGTCCGCAGTTTCACAATCTCACTCATTCACCGTCTCCAACGTCCCGCAACTCGCGCGGCGCATCCGCTCCATCTTTCGACCCGATTGCATCGAGCAGTCCGGCGTCGCGCAGATAGTCGCGGCAGCGAATCAGTCCCTTCGCCACATGCTTCTCGATCGTGCTGTGCGAAACGCCGAGTACCTCCGCAATTTCATCGTGGGACAGCCGATACACCTTTCGCAATACGAACACACGCCGGCACAGCGGCGGCAGCCGATCCACCGCCGCGCAGAAGGACTCGAATCGGCGGCGCGCATCGATCTGCTCATCCGCGGGAGCCTCAGAGGAATAGACGGTTAGCCGCTCCAAATCCCCTACGCTGTCGGTTGCCTGGGATTTTTGGCGTCGAGCCCGCTCCACCGCCATATTATGGGCAATGCGAAATAGCAACGCGCGCGGCGAGTCGACCGCTTCGGTTTGGGAAAGGGCGTAGACCCGAACGTAAGTCTCTTGGACCAAGTCCTCGATGTCTTCCGCCCCGGAAGTGAATTTGCGCAGGTATCGGTACAGCGCCGCGCGATGACGGAATATCTGATTCAAGAACCATTCGTGTCGTTCGTCGGCCATCCCAGGTCAAGTGTAGATCCAAGCGTGTGTTTCGCCAAGGCAACAAGTTTCCCCAGGCAACAGACTGGGAAAGCGGTTCACGAAATAAAATGCGGCGCTGCGCCTCACTAACGGCGCAACAACGATGCTCCACTGTCACGCGTATGACACAGTCCGCGCCGCGCTGCGCGGCAAACTCACCGTTGGTGAATTGTAAATATTTGATTTGGAACGATTTCTCACCAGATTCTATTTTCTTTTCGCATTTGCGGCGGATGGCATAGGCATTGCTACTCCAGACTGGTCGCCGTAGGAATGCGGCCGGACAAATATAAGCAATAGGTTAAGCGTCGCGAAGGAGGGAGTTTTGGCAGCAACGACCAATAACGGTACGCAATTCCGCAGGCACCCAGGATCGAAGACTGTGTGCACGCCGCTTGCGACAGCAGCGGTGATCCGCTTAAGACCCCACGCAGCAGGAGAATCGAGATGAAATGGCTTACGTCAAAACGTCAGGTCAAGATACTTTATGCCGTCGCCGCGCTTGTAACGACCTGGGGTGCCGCGATGGCCGCCTCGGATTCCGAGCAGTTCCAACGCTTCCAGGACCCCAATCAATGGGGCGCCCCGGCGGGTAATTTGAATCAGACCCGCTACAGTTCACTGAAAGATATCAACACCGGCAACGTCAAAGAACTGCAGATGACATGGTCGCAGTCGAGCGGCACATTGCGCGGTCATGAAGGTCAGCCGCTGGTGATCGAGAATGTCGCCGGCAAGCCGATGATGTTCATGGAAAGCGGTTGGCCGAACATCGTTCAGGCGCTCGACTTGAGCGATCCGGATCATCCGCAGCAAGTGTGGCACTACACCAAGACCAGCGGCCGCGATGAGTCTGCGGTACCGCGCGCCTGTTGCGATACCGTGAACCGGGGTATGTCGTACGCCGACGGAAAGCTCGTGTTCGGCACCCTCGACGGGTATGTGATCGCTCTCGATGCCACCACCGGCAAGGAAATATGGGTCGTCAAGCACGCGCACCCCGATAAGGGCGAAACCATCACGCCGGCGCCGATCATCGCGAACGACAAAGTCTTCATCGGCTTCGGCGGCGACGAGTTTGCAGCTCGCGGCAGAGTTACCGCCTACAATCTTGCCGATGGCAAGAAGGTGTGGGAGTGCCATTCGACCGGCAGCGATGCCGATGTGTGTCTGACCAAGAACACCAACAAGAAGCATCCGGAGTACGGCAAGGCCGGCAAGGATTTGGGCATCAGCACCTTCCCGGGCGACGAGTGGAAGCGCGGCGGCGGAGCGGCGTGGGGCTGGTATGCCTACGACCCGGATCTGCACCTGGTGTATTACGGAACCGGCAACCCCGGCCTTTGGTCGCCGCAATATCGGTGCGCCGAGCCGATAACGCAGGAGAACTGCAATAGCGGCAAATTCGACAACAAATGGTCGATGAGTATCTTTGCCCGCAATGTCGATACCGGCGAGGCGGTATGGGTCTATCAGATGACTCCGTTCGACCAGTGGGACTATGACGGCATCAATGAAGTCGTGCTGGTCGATATGAATGTCGACGGCAAGGACCGCAAGACCGTGGTGCATTTCGACCGCAATGGCTTCGCGTATGTACTGGATCGCACCGACGGCACTCTTCTGCGTGCCAACAAGTACGTCACCACGAACTGGGCGGAGAAGGTCGACATGAAGACCGGCCGGCCGGTCAAGGTCCCCGAGCATTCTCCGCTCAAGGCGGGCGGCAATACTCAGGCGTGTCCCTCCGCCATGGGCGGCAAGGACCAGCAGCCGGTGGCGGTCGATCCGAGCGATCCGACCAATTTCTATGTGCCGACCAACAACTGGTGCATGGAAGACGAACCTCAGGAACGCTCGCACACCCAGCAAGGAACCGTATACGTATTCGCCAACGTCTACATGTATCCGGAGAAGCCGGGTGTGACCGGCAAGTTCAAGAAGTTCAACGTCGTGACCGGAAAGACCGAGTGGGAAATTCCCGACCAGTATCCGAACTGGGGCGGTGCGCTGGTCACTGCGGGCGGATTGGCGTTCTACGGCAGCCTCGGCGGCGATTTCCGTGCCGTTGACAGGTCGACGGGCAAGGTGCTGTGGTCGCGCAAGCTGGGCTCGGGCATCATCGGCAACCCGATCACGTACTCCGTGAAGGGCAAGCAGTACGTATCGGTGTGGTCGGGCATCGGTGGTTGGATCGGCCTGCCGGTGACCGCGGGGCTGGATCTCAACGACAAGTTCGGCGCCATCGGCGCGACGGCAATGACCAAGGCCGCCAATCTTTCCTCGATTCCGCAGGGCGGCACTTTGTACACCTTCAGAGTGGGCGGCATGTAAGGTAGAGTGTTTTTGGCAGGAGTGTTTTGCAAGATACCCGGTGGCGAGAGCCACCGGGTTTTTCTTGGGATTTGCGCGGGGTGCAAACGAGTGCGCCTCCAATTGAAACCTTCGTCACAGGCGCGGGTCTATTCCAAGACCGCAGGCGGCTTTGTGAATACCTTTTGCGGAGATCGGCAATGAACAACAAGACCGTACGCAGGGCGCGGCGAGGCGTATTGCTCGTCTGCTGCCTGGCGGCAAGCTTCGCGGCCATGGGCGCCTCGCTCAAGTCCCTGACCGTCTGCGCCGATCCCGGCAACATGCCCTTGTCCAATCAGAAGGGCGAGGGCTTCGAGAACAAGATTGCGCAAGTGATCGGCGCCGCGCTGGGCACGGGAGTGCAGTATTACTGGCGGCCTTCGATCGAACGCGGGCTCATGCGCACCACGTTGAGCGAGGGCAATTGCGATCTGTGGCTGGACATGGCTTCCGACACCGAAGGAGCCACTGTCCTATCTCCCTTGTACCGCTCCACCTTCGTGCTGGCCTATCGCAGCGACAAGGGGCTGGACATCAAGAGCCTGGACGACCCGGCCTTGAAGAAGCTGCGCATCGGAGTGTTCCAGGTTTCCGCCATGCGGACAGCCTTGTCGGAGCACCATATCGTCGACAACACGGTGATTCATTATCTCAGTCACAACGCCGACATCGAGGATGCCAACCGGCCTTCGTATCAGATTCAGCAGGTGATCGACGGCACCCTCGACGTCGCCGCGGCGTGGGGCCCGATGGCGGGATACTACAAGAGCGTGTTGCATGCGCCGCTGACGGTCCTGCCGGCCAATCTGATGGAAGACCAAGTGCCCATGGAATTCGACATGACCCTCGCCGTGCCGCGCGGGCGGCCGGAGATCAAGGCGGCCATCGAAGCCGCGGTGGCTGAGCACCGGAACGACATACGTCAGATTCTCGTCGACTTCGGTGTGCCCCTGATCAAGTGCGACGAATGCACCGTGTCCGGCGATCTGCCCTCGCATGGTCCTTACAAGGCGCCGAAGCCGGAGGTGCAAACGGCCGCCGAGACCGCGAAAATTCATGCGGCCAGAATGGCCGATCTCAAGAAATGGCTGGCTCAGGGCGCGAATCCCGACGATGAGCTGAACAACGCGATCGTCGCCGACGACGTTGATCGCGTGAGCTACCTGCTGTCGCATGGAGCACATGCCAACGCCCAGGATGGGGACGGTTACACTCCCCTGATCAGCGCCGTACGTTCAGGCTTCGTCGGGATCGCGACCTATCTGGTCGAGCATCAAGCCGACGCGAATCTGACCGATCGCAGCGGTTGGACGCCCCTCATGTGGGCGACGTGGGGCGATAATCCGGCGCTGGTGAGCATGCTGCTTGCGCACCACGCAAAACTCGATGCGACGGACAATGACGGCTTGACGCCGCTGGGTATCGCCGCGCAGAACGGCAAAGCCAAGGCAACGCGGGTGCTGCTGGATGCCGGTTCCGACGTCAACGCGCCCATTGCGAAAGGCGGATACACACCCTTGATGCTGGCGTCGATCTCCGGCTCGAACGAACTCGCGGCCACGCTGATCGAGCGGGGCGCGAAGGTGAACGCCGTCAATCCGGGAGGCCTCACCGCCTTGATGATTGCGGCCGCCGGCAATCGTTCGACCATTGCCGGTTTGCTGCTCCGATCCGGCGCCGACGTCAATGCACGCAGCGAGGACGGCCGTACGGCGCTCAGCATCGCCCAAGCCAACAACAGCGAGGCTGTCATCAAGATCCTGGAAGAGGCCGCCCTGCGCAGCGCCGCCAAATCAGGCTGAAACAACACAGGTTGAAAGGGGAGACGTAGTGAGAAGACGAGTTCTAGTCGTGGGTATGATCGCGATATTTGCCGGTGTGACGACGCTCTGCACCCTCGGCAGGGTATGGGCAGACGACGCGCAAGCAGCGGTGGACTACACCAAGATCTCGCCGCTGGATCTTGTAAAAAATACACCGCAAGGCAAGCTCACGAACCCCTACAAGGACACTCAAGCCGACGTCGTCGCCCAAGGGGGACAGTTTTTATTGAGCTACTCGTGCAGCGGTTGCCATGGCGGCGGCGGCGGCGGCGGCATGTGTCCTCCGCTGACCAACGACACCTGGGTCTACGGCGGTGATGACGACACGCTGTTTCGACTCGTCGTCTTGGGCACCGACGAACTTCAAAAGCAGGGCTATATGCGCAAGGGCCGCGAAAACGTCGTCGGCCCCATGCCGCCTTTCGGCGCCATCATCAAGAGCGCCGACGATCTCTGGAAAATATTGGCCTTCGTTCGCTCGAAATACAGCGGCGATCCAGCTTATAAATTTGGAACGCCTCCCGACCAGCAATAAAATGTTGCGCTGCAGATTGCGGGATTTGGGCAAAGGGGCCAGGCTTTGCGCGGGAGGCTGGCCCTTCGCGAGGGCGCGGTGTACTGCCGACTTTCCGCAATGTGCGAGAAGGTGGCTTGAGCATGGAAGCGCCGTAGAACGGGGGATGTCATGACGAATTTAAATCTCGCCACGAGTCACGCGTCGCGCATTCTTCATGTTGTCCAGAACGGACTGCAACCCGCCGGAATCGAGCCGCACGTTACGCGCTCGTGGTATCGATGTCTGCGGGAATACCGCATCGAACCGTCGGCTCCGCGGCAAAATACCGTGCTCAATTCCCAATCCCTCAAGGAATTGCAGCAGCGGATGGGAGAACTGCTGCCGGTCGCGCGCGCTGAGATGGAGAGTCTGTACGAACAGATCGCCGGGTCGGGGTTCGCGGTCATCTTGTCCGACACGCAAGGCGTCGTGCTGACCACCATCACCGATCCCGCCCTGCAGCGCGAGTTCCGTCAGGCCGGCCTGTCGCTCGGCGCGCTGTGGGACGAACGTCACGAAGGCACCAACGGCATCGGAACCTGCATCGCCGAAGGATGTCCCGTCACCGTACATCGGGAAGAGCATTTCCGCGGATACAACCTTTCGTTGTCGTGCTCCGGCGCTCCGATCCTCGATCCGCACGGCTCGATCATCGCGGTGCTCGATGCGTCGACCGCAAACTCCAGCGACAGCCGGCTGATCCAGCGCCATACGATGGCTCTGGTGAACATGTCGGCGCACCTCATCTCTCGCTGGAACTTCCTGAATGAATTCAGCCAGTCCTGGATCCTGCGCTTTCACAGCAGACCCGAATTCGTCGGGCTGCTGCACGAGGCACTGGTTGCGATAGACGGCGCCGGCAATGTCCTGGCCGTCAACGAGAGTGCGCTTCTGCAGCTCGGCTGTTCGACGCGCAAAGCGCTGATCGGCGAGCCGATCGAAAGGTTCTTCCAGTTCGACTTCGCAACGCTGGAACGGCGCGCGCAATTCGAACCGAGTACGATTTGGCCGGTGCGGGATCTGGCGCACGGGCGGCGCTTCTTCGCGATCGCGCGCGCGCCGCTGCGCCCGGCGGCTCGAACCTTGGAGTTGGCCGCGCCGAACCCGGTTGCCGAAACCGCCGAGGGCACGCAGCGCAGAAGCGGTCAACACCATGTCGGTGAAGACGCGCAAATGCGCAAGAACCTGACCTTCGGCAGGCAGCTGTTCGCAAAGCAGGTGCCCATCCTGCTGCAAGGCGCGACCGGCACCGGCAAGGAAGCGTTCGCCAAGGCCTTGCATCACGGCGGCCTGTGGTTCGACAAGCCCTTCGTCACCGTCAATTGCGCCGCCATCCCGGAGAGCCTGATCGAGAGCGAGTTGTTCGGCTACACGCGCGGCGCATTCACGGGCGCGGTGAAGGAAGGCCGGGCCGGAAAGATTCTCCAATCCAACGGCGGCACGTTGTTCCTCGACGAAATAGGCGACATGCCCTTGATGCTGCAGACTCGCCTGCTGCGGGTGATCGAAGAACGCGAAGTCGTTCCGCTCGGGAGCGATCAGGCCATTCCGGTCAATTTGCATGTGATCAGCGCCACGCATCGCGACATCCACCGGATGATTCAGGACGGCGAATTTCGCGAGGATCTTTACTACCGCTTGAACGGCATCACCTTGCACCTGCCGCTGCTGCGCGATCGCAGCGATAAGGCGGATCTGGTCCGCACGCTGCTGCACGAAGAGAACGCCGGCCAGGAATCGATCGAGATCGCCGACGACGCCTTCCGCAAGCTGCTGGATTATTCTTGGCCCGGCAATATCCGTCAGCTGCGCAATGCGCTGCGGACCGCCTCGGCGCTGTGCCGCGACGGGATCATCCGCCTGTCGAACCTGCCTCAGGAAATTCTTCACACCGACGCCGGCGCGCGCGCCGCCGCGCCGGCGAGCGCGGCTGCGAACGTCGAGTCCGCGGGGGCGGCGAACCTTCCGTCCGCCGCGTTGCGCGACGCCGAGTGCGCGGCCTTATTGAGGGAACTCGAACGAATGCACTGGAATATCAGCCGCACCGCGCAGGCATTGGGTATCAGCCGCAATACGCTGTACCGCAAGATCCACAAACACAACATCGTCCTCGAGCAGTAAGCCCCTTTACGAGCGATGACCGCAAAATTGGCGCGGCGCGGCGCCGCCTGGGGCCGCGCCGCGCCGCGTTTTACATCGTTATTACTTCTTCGCTCCGAACAGGGTACCCGCCAGTTTGGCCGAGTTCGTCGCCATGGCATCCATCAACGGAGGATTCAGGCAGTCGTAGGGCTCCAGGCCGAGTTCCTTGAGCCGGCTGCGGACGGCGCCCATATTCGCCGGATCCGCGCCCGCCTCGATGATCGAGGAGACGAAGGCCGCAAATCCCGGCGCGGCCCAACCCGATTCGGTCGACAATTCCGGGTGGACGAAATCGAGCCCGTAAAACGCGTGCTTGTTGTTCTCGATACGGCCGTACATGTGCACGCCGCACACTTTGCACGCATGACGCTGAATGGTTTTGGACGGATCGACGATCCCGAGCTTGTCGCCGTTCTGCGTGACTTTCACCTTGTCCTTCGACACGACCGCGATCATCGAGAACAGCACCCCTTTCGGCCTCCAGCACTGGGTGCAGCCGCAGACGTGGTTGTGCGCGACCTGCGCGCCGATCGATACCTTGACGGGCCTGTCCGTGCACTTGCAGGTCAGGGTTCCTCCCGCGAAATCCTTCGATCCTTGCTTGACGCCGTGATCGACCGACGGATGAATTGAAACTGCCATGATTCTTCCTCCCACTATTGTTCACATACAGCCGTTGACACGGCATCTCTCGATCAATACTTGATCACCGAACGAATAACCTTACCCGCGTGCATCAACTCGAAGGCATCGTTGATCTCATCCAATGGCAGCACTTCGGTGATCATCTCGTCGATCTTGATCTGGCCGTCGAGGTAGCGATCCACGTATCCCGGCAATTGAGAGCGGCCTTTCACGCCCCCGAATGCCGAACCGCGCCAAACACGGCCGGTGACCAATTGGAACGGACGGGTTGATATTTCTTGTCCCGCACCCGCGACGCCGATGATAACCGATTCGCCCCATCCTTTGTGACAACACTCCAAGGCCGAGCGCATCACATGAACGTTGCCGATGCACTCGAAGGAGTAATCGACGCCGCCGTTCGTCATGTCGACGATGACCTGCTGAACGGCCTTGTCGTAGTCTTTCGGGTTGACATAGTCGGTCGCGCCGAGCGCCTTGGCCATGCTCCATTTGCCCGGGTTGAGATCGACGGCGATGATGCGTGAGGCCTTGGCCATTACCGCTCCCTGCACGACCGACAAGCCGATGCCGCCGAGGCCGAATACCGCGACCGTCGAACCCGGTGTGACTTTCGCGGTATTCAACACAGCTCCGATGCCGGTGGTGATGCCGCAGCCAAGCAGGCACACCTTGTCGAGCGGCGCCTTGGGGTTGATCTTCGCCACCGAAATCTCCGGCAGCACGGTGTATTCGGAAAATGTGCTGGTACCCATGTAGTGCAATATGGGCTTGCCGTTGAAGGAAAAGCGCGAGGTGCCGTCCGGCATCAGGCCCTTGCCCTGGGTCACGCGGATTCTCTGGCATAAATTCGTCTTGCCGGACAGGCAGAACTCGCAGGTTCCGCATTCGGGGGTATACAGCGGAATCACGTGATCGCCGGCTTTGACGCTGGTAACACCGGCGCCGATTTCCTGCACGATGCCGCCGCCTTCATGACCCAGTATCACCGGGAACAGTCCCTCCGGATCGGCGCCCGACAGCGTGAACGCATCGGTGTGGCACACGCCCGTGGCGACGATGCGTACCAGGACCTCGCCCGCGGATGGTCCGGCGAGATCGACTTCTTCGATGCTCAGCGGTTTATCGGCTTCCCAGGCAACAGCCGCTCTCGTCTTCATGGAATTGAGCTCCTACGCTTCTTGGTTGTTACCTACAAGCAGCAAGCGTGCCAGTCCACGCTCGGCCGCAGAACATCGACCGATCAATTACTTGCGACGCGTGACATAACACGGGAAAACGCCTGCTCCGCTTGGTGTTTCTGATCCGCCACAGTTTGTGCTTCAAAAATGTAGCAGCGGGGCCGCGCGCGGCGGCATACGAGCGGCCGCCGCGCGTTTTGACGCCTGTATCTAATCCAACACAGAGTGCGACAAATCTGCGCCTCGGGCGTGACAGTGATGCTTGAGATGCGGGCGCAGCGTCGCCCGACATTTGCGCCGAAGCCACGGAATATACGCGTGGCGCGAACTGCAAGGGCTGCGGAGCGCACGCCGGCGACAGACACACAGCCGAATCGCACGCGGCCTTGGGGAATCGTCCTTCGTTGCACAATTGGTACGCCTCTTGCAGACACTCACTAGGCTTCACCCGGCGCCAGGTGGCGTTTGGCGAGCGGGAAAAGCTGCGGTCGACTGCGGGCAACAGCTTGCCGCAGCCTCGACGTCACGACAAAGAACTCGAAACGGAGGGAGTTTTCATGAATACGCGTACCAAGCTTGCGATCGCAGCCGGCGCCGCGATTTGGATGGTTCCGATCCTCAAGGCGTTCGCTGGAATCGATATTGCCGCCGGCGACTGGAAGGTGGACTTCGCCGGCAATGTCAATGCGTTCTACGTCGGTGCGAGTTGCGACACCGGCACTAATAACACGGTGATCGGCGGCCTTGCTTGCACCGGCGATCATTCCGCCGCAGTGCGTAACGGCTTGCTGCCTGCTGCCCTCGTCTTCAGTGCCACCACGCGGCAATCCGATTTCGACATCGACGTGACCGTCGGGTTTTATCCCGGGATCAATAGTTCGGCGGCGGCAGGCGTCAACGGTGCAGGTCAGCCTTCTGCCCTGGCGACACCCGGCATCGACGCACGCCAAGTCTATTTCACCTTCGGCGACGCCAGTTGGGGCACGGTGAAATTGGGACGCGATATCGGCATCTTCGGCAAGGACGCGATCCTCGACGACATGACCCTGCTCGGAGTCGGCACTGCCGGGCCGACCAATGTCGCACCCAGCAATACCAGCCTCGGCCGCATCGGTATCGGCTACATTTACACCGACTGGGAGCCGCAGATTACCTATACGACGCCGACCTACAATGGATTCAGCGGATCGGCCGGCATTTTCCAGCCTCTGAATACACCGGGCTACACCACGCACAACTCACCCCAGTTTCAGGCCGGCGGCAGTTACGCGTGGGGAAACCCGAAAACCGATACTCTGACCGGCAAAGTCTGGATCGACGTCGTAACCCAGCAATTGACGGCCAATTCCGCCGCAATCGCAGGCGACAACGCCGCGGGAGTATCGACCAGCTTCCGGGGCACGGAATTCGACGTCGGCGTCAAAGTCGATTACGCCGCCTTCGAGGGAGTGCTGTACGGTTACGACGGCAAAGGCGTGGGCACCACCGGCCTCTACGTATTGCCCACGTCCGCGTCCGGCTCCAAGCGCAAGTCCGACGGCGGCTACGTGCAGGGGACCTACAAGTTCGACAAGCTCAAAGTCGGCCTCAGCTATGGCATATCGGATCTGAAGCTCGCCGACGATGAAAATCCAGGTCAGGTGAACGCGAACCCTCTGCTGGTCAAGCGCAACGAGTCTGGCGTTCTCGGGTTCTACTACAGCCTGACAAAGAGTGTGACCCTGGTCGGCGAATACATCTATTCCAAGTCCAAGGCCTGGGGCGGCAATTCGGCGACTGAAAAGGACTACGCGATCGGCGGCATCATTTTCTTCTGATCCTTAAGGGGCGATGAAAGTCACGGTGGTGGTGGAATCGGCGACGCAGTGATTGCATCGCCGATTTTCAATACCGCCTGATTCCATCAATAGTCGACGTTGTATTCAATGGGCGCGTGGGCGAGTATTATCGCCCAAAGAGAAATATTTCCCTGCTCAGGTCTCCCAAGCATGTGGCGCTTGTGCGCTGTCATTTCCCTCGTCGGGACGTTCGCCGGCTGCTTCCAATATCACGCGGCGCCGCTCAAGCCGCAGGATAGCGCCGATGAATTTGCGGCGCGCCGTCTGACCGAAGTTCGATTGCGGGCCGAGATCCTCCGCCTGATGCCGCAAACGGCGGCGGCGTGGCCGCCGCGCGAATGGGATCGCGCGGAACTGTTGGCGGTCGCGCTGACGCAGAACCCGCAGCTGGCGGTGGCCAGGGCCGAGGTGCAAGCGGCGCTGTCGCACGAGATCACCGCGGGGGAAGCGCCCAACCCCGATCTCACTCTGCAATCGGAATATGCGCGGCATGATGCCCACCCGTGGCTGTACGGCGTCAGCCTGAATTGGCTGTTGCGCTCGCCCGAGCGCCGTCGCTTGGAAAGCGGCATCGCGAGACTCGATACCGGCAGTGTGCGTCTGCAGCTGATGGACCAGGCATGGGCCGTGCGCAGCGCGTTGGCTGCGGCGCTGTCCGATTGGGAGCGCGCGCGCCGCTCCTTGGGTTTGCTCGTCCGCCTGGCGGCGGCGCAGGACCGGTTGGTCGCTCTCGAGGAGCGGAGGGTGCACGCCGGCGAGGATGCGCCCAGCGAACTTCTGACCAGTGAACAGGCACGCATCCAGATCGAGCAGCAGAACGCGGAATTGCGCGAAGAGGTGGATGCGGCCCAAGCCGCCGCGGCCAGAGCGTTAGGGATGCCGCCGCAGGCACTGGACGGCGTGACGTTCATATGGCCGGACTGGGGCGAGCCGCCGCCCATGGATGAGGACACGCGCCGCGCGACACGCGAGCAGGCTCTTCTGTCTCGCGCCGATCTCGGGCAGGCGATGGCGGCTTACGCGTCCGCGGAAGCAAGGCTGCAGCTATCGGTCGCGCGCCAGTACCCACAACTCGTGCTGTCGCCGGGCTACTACTGGGATCACGGGATCGCCAAGTTTCCTTTCGACGTGGGCTTCACGCTGCCCTTGAATCGCAATAAGGGCGAGATCGCCGAGGCGCGCGCCGGCCGTGAGCTGGCCGGACAGCGAATGCTCGCGCTGCAGGCCGACATTTATGGGGCGATCGTCGCCGCGGAACGGGCGGAGCACATCGCCCGCGCCGCCGCCGACGCCGCGCAGCGCCAGCTGGAAGCAGTGCGGCGCCAAAAGCAAACGGCCGATCTTAGCTTCCGCTTGGGCGCGGCGGATGCAGAGGATCAAGTCGTCGCAGAGATCCTCGCGATGCGGGCCGAACTCGAGTGGGTGCAGATGCGCGCGCGGCTGCAGAGCGCGCGCAACAATCTCGAGGATGTGCTGCACGCGCCCTTGTCGGGCCCGGAACTTGCCCTGGCGAAATCCATACCGTCGCTCGTTGCCGGAGCCGGGCCGTGAGAGCTCACGCGCTCTGCGTGCTGCCGGTCGCCTGCTGTGCGCTGCTGAGCTTGCCGGCGATCGCGATCGGCGATCAAGACGATGAGGCTGCCGATTCGAGCCGGCGATCCGCGCAGCCCACCTTGAGCAGTGGGCAGCAGCGCGCGGCCGGCATTGCCGTCGCGCACCCTCTCGCCGCGAAGGCGCCGGAACGCATCGAGGGGGTTGGTCTGGTCCTGGATGCGACCGCGCTGGTATCCGATATGGGTGAAACCGCCACGGCCACGGTCGCGGAACACTCCGCGTCCGCCGAACTCGCGCGCTTGCGCGCGCTCTACCAGGGCGGTGCCGGAGCGTCCCTCAAAATGCTCGAGGCGGCGCAGGCGGATCAGGCGAGAGCGCAGGCGCAGGCGCAAATCGCGGCGGCGCGGTTCACATTGCATTGGGGGCCCTTGGCCGCATTGCCGGCTGACGCACGTCGGAGAGTGATCGAGGCGGCGACGAGCGGCCGCACGTTGCTGCTGCGCGCCGACTTGCCGGGCCGGCATACCCTCGGCGCCAGCCCAAGCAAGGCCGTGCTGGATGTGGATGGCATTCAAGTTCCGGGGCGCGTGCTTGGAGTACTGCGGGAAACAACCGAATTGCAGAGCGTCGGTTTGTTGATCGAAGTGTCGAACGCACCCGGCGGACTCGGTCCGGGCGCCCGTGTCCCGGTTGCGTTGATGACGGTTGAGCGCAAGGGATTGCTGCTGCCTCGCGATGCGCTGCTTTACGACGAGAGCGGGGCCTATGTTTACAAGCAATTGACCAAAAAGACCGAGGTGGGGAAGGCGCGTTATGCGCCGGTGAAAGTGCGTCTGCTGCTTCCCTACGGCGATGGCTGGCTGGTCGAAGGCGTTGATGACGATGACAACATCGTGGTGCACGGCGCGGGGGTTTTGTGGTCGCTGCAGGAACTGGGCGCCCAACAGCATGATGACGACTAGGAGCCTGTCTAACTAATGATGCGCCTACTGCGGCCGCCCCACATCGGCATATTTCTGCGATCGTTTCACTCACATAGTACCCACTATG
>Ga0137409_10002163_pt1 | contig 21190 bp, 18 predicted proteins | sample CZODoug1_16funga_FD_122059 | JGI IMG/M metagenome (GOLD analysis project Ga0137409, IMG submission 122059) | Vadose zone soil fungal communities from Angelo Coast Range Reserve, California, USA - CZODoug1_16fungal (Hybrid Assembly) | ecosystem: Environmental > Terrestrial > Soil > Vadose zone... | reverse complement strand
CTTCAGAACTCGTCTCCTTCTCAACCTCCATGACAACGTCAACCAGTGAAACGTTGGGCGTTGGTACTCGCACCGAGATGCCGTCAAACTTCCCTTTCAGCTCGGGCAGCACCAGCGCCACCGCTTTTGCGGCGCCGGTAGAGGTGGGAATCATGGAAAGAGCGGCTGCGCGCGACCGGCGCAGATCCTTGTGAGGCAAATCCAGCAGTTGCTGGTCGTTGGTGTACGAATGAATCGTAGTCATTTGGGCTGAGCGAATGCCAAAGTTCTCGTGAATCACTTTCGCGACCGGCGCCAGACAGTTTGTCGTGCACGAAGCATTTGAGATTACGTGATGCTCTGCCGGAACGTACTTGTCCTCATTAACTCCAAGCACGATCGTGATGTCCTCGTTCTTAGCGGGAGCGGAAATGATCACTTTCTTGACGCTGCCACGGAGGTGCTTTTTGGCGTCTTCGGCCTTGGTAAACATGCCGGTTGACTCAACCACGATCTCCGCGCCTACTGACTCCCAATCGATCGCCGCCGGGTCACGCTGCGAAAACACCCGAAACTCATCACCCTCTACCTTAATCCCATTTTCGGTCGAGATAATCTCATGATCGAGATTGCCGAGGACCGAGTCATACTTGAGCAGGTGTGCGAGAGTTTTCGTGTCCGTGAGATCATTTACGGCGACGAAATCAATGTCCGGATCACCGATGGAGGTCCGAAAGATATTGCGTCCAATGCGCCCAAAACCGTTGATGCCAACCTTCACCGCCATCGTCAACATGCCCTCCTGCCGATTGTTCCAGCGCGCCCCTGCCCACCCCGCAGAAGTCGGTAGACACACTATGCTCCGCCGCTTGCCGCAAAATGGGATCGATACTTGCTGGGAGTAAAGAAGCCCAAGATTATGCGGCGTAGCTTTGGGTGTCAAGCCAGCATCTTGCTATCTTTTTGAAACTGGTTTGATACATATAGCGTAGTAAAGACTTGATCTGATGAGACTTGTTTGCTAACTGTTAATTACGTTTACCAGAATATATTAACGATAACTGAAGGAGTTTTGGTGTGATGCTTAATCTCCAGCCTCGTGCGCTGTTCAAGCTGATGTCTCTGTCTGCGTTTCTATTTGTCGGAAGTCAGGTCGTTCTGGCTCAGACACCGGCAGCAACGCCGACTCCTAACCCGGCCCAGCGAGACGCGACTCGGCCGCCGGGAACCGAGACGCAGAATCCAAGTGCCGCTCCCGATACTCAGAAAGCACCGCCGCAAGCTCCGCCGGGAAGTCAGCAAGTGCCGCCGCAGTCACCTCCGGGAAATCCAAACGTGGTAGTGCCGCAGGCAACTCCGACACCACCTGCTGAAGAACCGACGATTCAGGAACCGCGCGAGCCGGTTTTCCCGACGGTCCAACAGAAGCCGCTGCCACCTATGCCAAACATGACCCGGCTGGGGGTAACGAACGACAACACTTTGACACTTTCGCTAAACGAGGCGATCAAACGCGCGCTCGAAAATAACAGCGACATCGAAGTCGCGCGCGACGATGTCCGATTTGCGGAAACGCAACTGCGATCGCTGGAGGGAGTCTATCAACCCATCTTCAGCGTTACGCCGCAGATCGACAAGAGAATCACGCCGCAACAGAGTTCGTTGGGCGGCTCGGGCCGATCCGGAACGACGACCAACACGACTTACTCGCTTAGTCCTTCGGTCAACAAGTCATTCGCGCTCGGTGGTGGAAACTACACGCTCAGCTTCGCCAATTCGCATACGAACACAAGTTCGACTTTTAGTTTTATCAATCCCTATTATTCGTCGAATCTGTCTTTGACGTTTACGCAACCGCTCTCACGGAATCGTTCGATCGACAACAATCGGCGGCAGATTCGCATTCAAAAGAAGCGCCTTGAGCAGTCGGATGCTGACTTCCGTCTGCGCACGATCGATGTCATCACGCGAGTCCAGCAGGCTTACTGGGAGCTGGTGTTCGCTCTTCGCGATCAGCAAAACCAGTTGGCGAATCTCAATCTCTCGCGCGAAAACTTGCGCCGCGTGGAAGCGCAGATTGCTGTCGGAAGCCAGGCCCCACTCGCGCGCGCGGAAGTGCAAACTGAGTTGGCCAATCGTGAATCGGCGTTGCTCTTGTCGGTGCAGAACGTATCGATAGCTGAGAACAATCTCAAACAACTAATAGTTAAGGATGCAACTGCTCCTGAATGGACAGCGCAGGTTACGCCCATTGATACCCCTAAATTTGACACGACGCCGGTGAACTTGAATGACGCTTTGAAAGAGGCGCGTGCAAATCGGCCGGAGCTGCGCCGCTTACGCTTGCAGAACGATATCAACAAGATCGACATTCAGTATTTCAAGAACCAGACGCGTCCGCAGATTGATATTCAGTCGACACTGGCAACCACCGGATTGGCGGGGAAAGACGTTTCGGGCGCTCCGGTTGCGGGGACGCTGCTTCCGTTAATATCCGGCAATCCGAATACCAACGCCAACGCTTTCCTTCTACAGGAGATTCGGAACATCCAAACCCAGGCCATGTATCCCCTGGCAGTAGTTCCGCTGGTGCCTTCATTGGGCGGTCCGCCCGCGGACTTGATTGGTGGCTATGGCAAGGACTTGAGCAATCTTTTTGGATTCAAGACGCGGAATATCACCGTCGGACTGGCGATACAGTTTCCCTTTAAGAACCAGACAGCGGAGGCTGAGTTGGCGGGCGCACGGATTCAAAGAGAGCAACTCGACGCTTCAATGCGTTCGCAGGATCAAATCATCGAGGTGGACGTCCGCAACGCCGCCCAAGCCGTTGAGACTTCTCGCCAGCGCGTGCTGACCGCGCGCGAAGCACGAATAAACGCGGAGTTGCAGCTTGAAGGCGAACAGCGTCTCTATCAGGTTGGGCGTTCAACTACCTTCCTGCTCTTCCAGCGCGAAAACGCATTGACGAACGCACGCGCCGCCGAGCTGCGAGCCGAGACTGACTACAACAAGGCGCTCGCCGATCTCCAGCGCGCCACCTCGACGACGCTGCGGGCCAACAACGTTATGGTTGACGCGCCGACTCAGTAACGCGGTTTCCCGGTTAGTGGCTAGTTTGTAGGGGCACGGCATGCCGTGCCCCTACGATTTTGTAACGCGATCTGTTAGATTGCCGCCGCAAACTGGTAGTTCGCGTTATATGGGATGAACATCTCCGCAACCATCATCACCTGCAACGAAGCAGCAAATATTCGCGAAGCCTGCGAGTCGCTGTCCTGGGCCGATGAAATTATCGTCGTCGACTCCGGCTCAACCGACCAGACGCGTGAACTCGCCGAAGCCTGCGGCGCACGTGTGATCAATCGCGAGTGGCCCGGCTTTGCCGCGCAGAAACAATTCGCCGTGGACCAGACCTCGCATGACTGGGTATTCAGCCTCGACGCCGACGAACGAGTCTCAGCAGAACTGAAAACCTCGATTGCTGAGTTACGTAAGAGCGATGAGACACAACTTGCCGACGGCTACCGCATACCGCGGCGATCGTTTTACCAGGGCCGCTGGATCAAAGGCGGCGGCTGGTATCCCGATTGGCAACTGCGGCTATTCAGGAAATCGCGCGGCCACTGGGAACCAAGACACATTCACGAATCGGTGAAGCTTGATCCGGCGGCGCGCGTGGGAAAACTCTCCGGCGACCTTTTGCACTACAGCGTGCGCGATGCGTCTCATCATCACCGCATGATTGGTGAGCGTTACGCACCGCTTGCCGCTCAGCAAATGTTTACAGAAGGCCGCCACACTTCCGCTTTCAAAATTGCAACCGCTGCGCCGGCAGCTTTTGTTCGCAGTTACATTCTCAAGGGCGGCTTTCGCGACGGACTTGCTGGAGTGAGTATCGCCAGTTTTGCGGCCCATCATGCGTTTCTCAAACACCTGATGCTTTGGGAAAAGCAGAAGGCAGCAAGCAGTAAGCGCTAAGCAGTAAGCAGTAAGCAGCGGGCCGTGGGCAGTAAGCAGCCTGAAGGGGTGCTCACCGCCTCCGCGCTTGAGTCAGTTAACTATCGAACGCGGTCTCCAGACTTAAGACTCCAGACTCTAATGCTACAATGCCTCTCGATGCATCTTTCTCTGACAGCAGTCCTTCCTGACTTGAGTTTAGTTCCTTTACCATTCATATACGTCGTCATCGGAGTCTTCGGCGCGATCATCGGCAGCTTCCTGAACGTCGTCATCCACCGGCTGCCGCGCGAAGAGTCGATTGTGCTACCGAGTTCACGCTGTCCTGCCTGCGGAGCCGTCATCGCTTTTTACGACAATGTGCCGGTGCTGAGTTACCTGATGCTCCGCGGTCGTTGCCGATCCTGCAAGACGCACATCTCCGCGCGCTATCCGGCAGTTGAAGCTTTGACCGCTGCACTTTGGGTACTTGTCGTCTGGCGTGACGGCCTGACCTGGGCGGTGCCGTTTGACCTGGTGTTTGTCACCGCCATCACCGCCTTAGTCTTCATCGACGCGGAGCACATGCTGCTGCCCAATGCGATCACCTATCCGGGCATCGCCTTTTCGCTAATAGCGCGCGTGACCCTTCCCTACCTTATGGGCCGGCCCTACTTCGACGATCTCGACATGCTTCTCAACGGCCTGCTTGCCGGAATGCCACTCTGGGCCGCGTCGCTCATCGGCGCGCTTATCGGCGCCTTGATTGGCGGCGGCTCCTTGTGGTTGATGGGTTGGACCTGGGAGAAACTACGCGGCATCGAAGCGATGGGTCTGGGTGACGTGAAGATGATGTTTATGGTTGGCGCTTATCTTGGCTGGCGACTTACCATCTTGAATATCTTCCTGGGTGTATTATCCGGATCGGTGATTGGCATTGTGCTGATGATGCGGCAGGGAAAACGAAATATGCAGATGCTGCTGCCCTTCGGCGTGTTCCTCGGGATAGGCGCCATCGCTGCATTGCTGTTCGGATCGCATATCGTCGAGTGGTATGCGGGGCAGTTTCGATAATTGCTGAAGTCTTTGGACTTTGGTCTTTGGCCTTTGGTCTTCGTACTTCGATTTAGACGGTTCGCTTTCAAATCTCCAGTTCCGAATCGAGTGGACCGCTCATCGAACAATCAAAGACCCAAGACCAAAGGCCAAAGACCAAAGACTAGAGACCAAAGACCAGTTTGTCCTCCTCGATGACCAGAAACCGTTACCAATTCGGACTGACGTTGCTGACCGGATTTTTCCTGTTGGCGACATTGTTTGCCGTCCTGCTTTATGCGCTCACGCCGGCGACGCCCGCCACACGCGGTCCACTCTTGCTGACTGCCTTCGTCGCAATTCTTTTTGGCTCTCTGGTCTGCATTCTTTTTTTCCTCCGCTGGGTGTTGCGACCTTATCGACAGCTCGTCGGCGAGGCGGAGAAGGCGTCGGTTGGGCCTCAAGCACACAAGACGCGCGACGAGGCGGAGTTTGTGCTGGAGACATTTCAATCAGTCGTCGCCCAACTTCAGGAGCAACGAAAAGCGCTGGAGCAGTTGAGCAGTCAGGCAAGCAAACGCGCTGACTCCGCCGAAAGGTTTAGTGAACGAATAGTGGCCAGCGTGCCTTCGGCCCTGATCGCCTTCGACGGCGCCGGACACTCGATGGTCATCAACGGCCCCGGCCGCGCACTCCTCGAGGTGGACGGCACGGCGCTTGGTCAACCGGTCGCCGCGATTCTGCACCGTATTCCGCAACTTGCGGAGATGGTCGAGCAGTGTCTCGAAACCGGCAAGCTCTATCGTCGCGAAGAAATCGAAACGCTCACTTCCGCGCAACTGCCACGACGGCTGGGCGCTACAGTGGCGCCCATCGATCTCTCGTCTGCTGAGGGCGACCGCGGCGCGCTGTGTCTCCTGACCGACATTACTGAGGTCACACAATTGCGCGAGCAAGTGGTCCTAAAAAAGAACCTGGAGAGCCTCGGCGAGATGTCGGCCGGGCTGGCCCACGAGTTCAAGAACGCGATTGCGGCGCTTCATGGTTACGTGCAACTTCTGCAGAATCTGGAGCTCGACGAAAAAGCTCGCGGCGCGGCAGCGTCGCTGCTGAATGAAGTGCGCAACCTCTCCGACATGGTTACGTCGTTTCTGAATTTTGCTCGGCCGCAACCACTCCAGGTCGATGAGGTGAATCTCAATGAACTAATCGCGGACTGCGCCGCCGAACTGACTCCGATATTCAAGCACGCGGAAGTTGAGCTACTCCTCCCTGGGACCGCGGGCGTCTCGCCCGCCGCCGGCAGCGCTGGACCACTCATCATTCGCGCCGACGAACGCATGCTCCGCCAGGCGCTGCTCAATCTTATCCGTAACGCCGCGGAAGCAATTCCCACCTCCGGCGCCGATCGCCGGGTGGAGGTTTCCACTTCGAGCGAGCGTGATGAGGCCGGCAAGGATTGGGCGGTAGTTGAAATCAAAGACACGGGCGAAGGGATTCCAGTTTCGGACCTGCAACGCATCTTTATTCCCTTTTTCACTACCAAAGCCGCTGGGCATGGCGTCGGACTGGCCCTCGCCCATCGCGTTATCACGCAACACGGCGGCACGCTGACTGCGGCCAACGCAAAGGGCGGAGGCGCCGTGTTTACGCTTCGACTGCCGGCATAGTCAGAAGCCCAACCATAAGGGAGGGCTCGATCAACTTGGTTCGTAAGGCAAGAGCCCTCCCTTGTGGTCGGGCTTCGGCCAAACTATTTGCGTTTGGGAGGTCCCCTTGCCCCCGCCACAAACCATCGACGAAGTTCTCGAGCGGCTCGATCAGATAATCTTCACTTGCCGTCGTGAAGGCAGCCGTCTCGGTTTCTTTGCCACCCTCTATCGCAACGTCACGATCAAGATCAAGGAAGGAATTGCGGCCGGCGTTTTCGAGGATGGACCACGGATGGAGCGCCTCGATGTTGTTTTTGCCGGCCGTTATCTAACCGCGCTGGAAAGCTTCCAACAGAATCAACCCACGAGTAAGTGTTGGCGTGTCGCCTTTCAAACCGCCGCGAATTATTGGCCACTCATACTCCAACATTTACTGATCGGGACAAACTCGCATATCAACTTCGACCTCGGCATCGCCGCTGCCGAGATCGCTCCGGGCGCTGAGTTGGCCGCGCTACGCCCGGACTTCGATCGCATCAATGATATTCTCGGCGGCATGATCCTCAAGGTGCGTACTGATGTTGAAGCACTGTCTCCCTGGATCAAGTTTCTCGATCGGCTTGCGCCGACGACCGAAGACAAAATCATTAACTTCAGTCTCGACAAAGCGCGGGCGAGCGCCTGGTTGGTGGCCACGATGGTTAATTCGACGCCGCCGGATAAACTCAGCGCCAAGCTGAGTATTCTCGACGATGGCGTGACGATGCTGGGCTCGCTGATCGGAAGCCCTAAAGGCTGGCTGGTCAACCTCGGACTACGCGCCATTCGTCTGCGCGAAAGTAATGATGTTCCGCATATCATCGACGTGCTGAGCCAGATTTGAGGTGACCAATCCCGTGGAGATGAAGAACGCTACTATCAGCGGTGAAAATGTTTTCCTGCGTTCGCCGACGGTCAGCGATCGCGCTGAGTTCCTCGCGCTTAACCGTGCCAGCAAACGATTTCATCGCGGTCTGATTTCTCCGCCAACCACGCCGGAACAATTTGCGTCGTTCTTAAAGAGGTCAAACGAAGAAAATTCTGTCTGCCTTTTCATTTGTCTCGCAACCAAGAGCGCAATTATCGGCGCCGTCAACTTGAGCCAGATTTTTCGCGGCGGTTTTCAGAACGCTTTCCTCGGCTATTACATCGGCGCACGCTACGCCGGTCAGGGTTATATGACCGATGCTCTCCAACTCGTTCTTCGCTACACCTTCGAACATTTGAAACTGCACCGGCTGGAGGCAAACATTCAGCCGCGGAACGCGGCCTCGATTGCGCTGGTGAAGCGGGCCGGGTTTTTGCGCGAGGGCTATTCGCGGCGCTATCTGAAGGTCTGCGGCCGCTGGCGGGATCATGAACGCTGGGCCATCCTTGCTGAGGACTGGAAAGTTAAAACCCGATCGTAGCTTCCCAATATACAAAGAGACCGGTACGATCCGCCAAATCACACGAAGCAACACTAACCGGATAGCCAATGAGTCACTTGGTGCAAAAGCTCCTGGCCCCAACGCCACTGCTTTACATCTACCTGGTCGTCGCAAGTTTTGCGCGCGGCATTTATTTAGCCGGCCAGATTGAGCCGCCCGCATTTTTCACGTTCATTGTTTCCGCTGGGTATTTGTGGATCGTGGGTTGGTGGTTGATGACGGACAGCCGCAAGCGCGGTGTTGCGTGGGTCTACGACATCGGCCTTTTTCTATACCTCGCCTGGCCGCTGATCCTGCCCTATTATTTGTTAAAGACCAGAGGCGCTAGAGGGTTGCTGGTGATCCTCGCTTTTGCAGGTACGTTCGTTTTAGCGACGCTTGTCGGAATGGCATTTTATCTGCTGCTTGCTCTCGCGACGGGCCGCATCAGCATCGGTTAAGCCACGTCTTGAACTGGCATGGTCATGTTCGTTCTCGAACAGAGAGCAACGCCTGCCCTACATTCCTTGCGGGAAATACTCACGCCAGCGGCGATCGACCAGATCAGAAATGTCATCACGAACGATTAGCTCTTTGGGGAAGCCGGGTTTGGTGCGGGCGTCGATGACGATTGGTCCGGTGTAGGCGAGGTGATGACGAATGACTTTCGTGTCGGCGGCGTAAATATCGGACGCGGGTTCGAAGCGCGTCCAGGTTGACCACAGGAAATCTTTCGTTGATTGGGCCACGCTCGCGTCGTCGTGCAGCACTACCAGCGGCCAGTCAGCAAACAAGCGATCCTTTGCCAAACGCGCCGCCTGCTCGGGGTCTTCCGCGTACGATCTTCCCTGGACCACCACACAGCCACCACAAAACACTTCCGCCGCCGAAAAACCTTGCGGCAGTGCACCACGAAATTCGCGTGGCAGTTCACGCCGCGCTTCACCCAAGCCCAGCATGATCGCCTTGCTGCCTTCGTTCACTTTCCCGCTGGTGTAGTCGAGCGTATCCATCGACACGTTAGCGAAGATGAAGAGGTCAGTTTGCGGATCGAAACGCGCGAGCACGTGCTCAAGCAGCCGCGGAAAATCGTGCAGGTCCTGCGGCGCGTCGGTTAGCAAAAGAAACTTCGTCAACGAGAGCTGGCCCTCGCCAAGTATGCGAAAGCCCGAGACCAAAGCCTCGCGTCCGTAGCGTTCCTTCACCACCGCCGCGCACAGCGAATGAAATCCTGTTTCGCCATAAGTCCAAAGATCGCGAACGCCCGGCATCACTAAAGGAAACAGTGGCGACAACAACTGCTGCAAATAGTCGCCGATAAAGAAATCCTCTTGACGAGGTTTGCCAACCACTGTTGCCGGGTAGATCGCATCGCGGCGATGAAACACAGCATCTACTTCAAACACCGGATAGTCATGCTGCAAAGAATAGTAGCCGTAGTGATCGCCGAAAGGTCCTTCAGGCTTTCGCTTATCCGGCGGCGCTTTCCCCACGAGCGCAAACTCCGCTTCCGCGGCGAGACGGTGCGGACCGCCGAGCGGGTCCTGCGTCAGTTTCAACTTCTCGCCCGCGAGCAGCGACGCGAGCACAAGCTCCGGAACGTCTTCAGGCAAGGGCGCGATAGCGGCAAGAATCAATGCCGGTGGCCCACCGAGGAATACGGTGACGGGCAGCGACTGCCCCAGCCGCTCCGCTTCCGCATAGTGAAAGCCGCCGCCTTTCTGAATTTGCCAGTGCAGTCCCGTCGTATGCGCGTCGTAAACCTGCATCCGATAAATGCCGAGGTTATGCTTTTTCGTGATCGGGTTTTCAGTGTAAACAAGCGGCAGGGTAATGAATGGACCGCCGTCTTCCTGCCAGGTGGTTAGCACCGGCAACTCATCAAGCCGGGCCGGCTCGTCGCGCACTTGCGTAACCGGAGAGCGCCGCGTGTTTTTTGTCCCCAGCTTCAAAACCTCGCGGCCCAACGCACGATGTTTCCATAACTCAGCCGGCCGTGGGGGCAGTAACGATTCGGCAACCTGGACCAACTCGCGTACGATCGCTTCAGGCTTTGGACCAAACGCCAAATCGATGCGTCGCTTTGTGCCAAAGAGATTCGTGACGACCGGGTAGCGGCTTCCCTTCACACGCTTAAAGAGCAGCGCCGGCCCGCCGCGTTCAATAACTCGTCGATGAATTTCAGCTGCCTCGAGATAGGGATCGACTTCCGTCTCGATGGTCGTGATCTCGTTTTCTCGGGTTAGCAGATCGAGAAATGTGCGCAGGTTGGGATGCATGTTTGGGAACTGGGGGAACAGGGGAAAAGGGGAAAGGGAAATGTTGGAACAAAGGATAACCGGGAAAAGGACATGAGGCTGATTCAACTCCTCTGCCCCTTTACCCTTTCCCCTTACCCTTTCCCCTTTTCTTTAGTTCGCCGCCTGCTTCTTGCGCAGCAGCGCGGTGTTCAGGTCGAGTTGCGCCATCGGTATCACTTCCACCTGCGGATACTTCTTGCGCAGCTCCGGTAGAAACTCCTTTGCATTGCCCACAATCACGATGCTGGTCGACTTTGCGTCGAGGTGTGAACTCGCAAACCGCTGCACGTCGCTGGCGGTAACGTTCTGCACGTTTGCGATGTAGCGATTGATCTCATCGAAGCTGATGCTATACAGCGCCAACGTTCCGACTTGCGTCACGAGGCCGGCAACCGTCTCCAGGTTGCGCGCGAAGTTGCCGATCACGACCGCCTTGCGCGGGTTCAGTTCGATATCCGGAACCGGCGCAGTCGCCAACCGGCTGACCTCGCCCAGTAGTAACTCTGCAACTTGCGCCGCCGACTGATTTTTCGTTTGCGCGGAAGCTATAAACGGTCCTATGTTCCGCCGCGTGTCGAGCAAACTGCCGGCGCCGTAACTGAGACCGCGTTTGATGCGAATCTCCTGGTTGAGACGGCCCGAGTAGCCGCTCAGGACCGAGTTGGCAACCAGCCCGCGGAAATAATCCGGATCGCTGCGATCGATGCCGGCGCGCGCGACAAGTACGGCTGCCTGGCCGGCATCAGGTTTATCCACAACCACTACGCGCGGCTCAACGGAAGTCATCGGCTTCGGCGCGGGCAAAGGCGGCAGCGGCTCGGCGGGTTTTTTCCAGTCGCCGAAATACTGCTGCGCGAGCGCGAAGGCGTTCTTGACCTTGACGTCGCCACCCAAAACCAGGATGGCATTGTCGGGGCGATACCACCGGCGATGATATTTCAGGAAATCGTCGCGTGTGATACGCGTGATCGATTCCGGCGTGCCGGCAAGCGGGTGGCCGTAAGGCGCGTCACCGAAAACTGTCCGCGCCGCGACATAACGCGCGATCGAGCCGGGCTCGCCGAGTTCCACTGTGAGATCATCGAGTGTTTGTTGTCGTAGTCGTTCAATCTCTTCTTCCTTGAACGTCGGGCGGCGCACAACGTCCGCGAGAATCTCCAACGCCGGGCTCGCCTTCGACGACATCACGTTCACGCCAACGCGCGTCGCGTCCCAACGCGCGGCCGAATCACGCGACCCACCCAACGCTTCGATTGCTTCGGCGATCTGCGTTGCGGTGCGTTTCTCCGTTCCCTTGGTAAGCAGATCGGCGGTCATGTTACTAAGACCGGCCAGCTCCGGCGGATCAACTTCACCGCCAACTTTGATTAGCAATTGCGCGGCAACCAGTGGTGCGCCGGCGCGCTCAATGACGATCACTCGCAAGCCATTGGCTAACGTTTTCTCAACCGGCTTGGGAAACTGAACCGACCGCGGCGGCGCGGGTGGTGGCGGGGTAGCTTGCGGCGTCTGTGCGCGAGCTGCTGCCGGCAGCGACAAACATAGCGCCAATAAAAATAAGGACGAGGTCGCCGGCAGAGCTGTTGCGACGCGATCAAGTTTGAAGAGTTTCAAGGTTTTCATTTTCCCTGCCCTCCTTTCTGTCCATTCGCGCCGGGGGCGCCTGTCCCGGGAGGCTTAGCGGTTTCGGGCAAGTAGTAAATGACGAGACGATTGGCGGCAGTGAAATATTTTTTCATTACCCGTTGCACGTCGGCAGCGGTGACTGCCTGAAGCCTGGCCAGATCGGTGTTGACCCGATTCGGATCGCCAAGCAGCACGGCCGAAGAGCCGAGCGCCAACGCTTTGCCGTTGCTTGTTTCGCGTTGCCGCAGTTCGGTGGTGACCAGTTGGTTCTTGGCCTTGTCGAGTTCGGCAGCGCTAACCGGCGCATCCTGCATTTTTTTGAGTTCTGCCAGCAATGCGCGCTCGACGTCCTCCGGCTTTTTGCCGGTCGCCAGCACGACATTGAAATAGAACACGCTGGCGTCTTCGCGAAGATCGGGAGTCGCGTCGGCGCTTTGCGCAATTTGCTGGTCGTAGATCAGCGACTTGTAGAGTCGCGACGATTCGCCCTGGGCCAGGATCGTAGCAGCTACTTGCAACGGCTCGGCATCGGGACTCTTCTCCGCTGGAGTCAGATAAGTGAGCGCAATTGCCGGCAGCGGCACGTTGCCAGCGAAATGCGTGATGCGCCGTTCCGCGCTGCGTTCAGGCTCCTTCATGTTGACGCGCGGGAGCGGAAGCGGCGGTTTGGGAATCGCCGCCATGTATTTTGCCACCCAGGCATCGAGCTGCTTCGGATCGAAGTCGCCGACGACAATCAGCGTGGCGTTGTCAGGTCGGTAAAAAGTTTCATGAAACTTGCGAACGTCCGCGAGCGATGCGGCTTCGAGGTCTTCGATGCTGCCGATTGTCGGACGTCGGTAGGGATGCGTCGTGAAAGACTGTTGCTCAATCAGATACTCGAGCATTCCATAAGGCGGCGCGAGATAACTCTGGCGATACTCTTCTTCAACGACGCTTCGTTCAGACTTAAAATTCGGCTCGTCAACAGTCAGACCGGAAAGCCTGTCAGCCTCGGCCCACAGCAACGTTTCCAAATAATTGGATGGCACCACTTCGTAGTAAACCGTCACGTCGGGATTAGTGAACGCGTTGTTGAAGCCGCCCACGTCTTCCGTCAAACGATCCATCATCTCGGATTTCATGTTCTTCGTGGCTTTGAACATGATGTGTTCGAAGAGATGCGCGAAGCCGCTGCGACCCGGCGGATCGTCTTTTGAACCCACGTGATACCAGACCTGAATGGCCACGGTCGGACTTGAATGATCTACTGCGCTCAATACGCGCATGCCGTTTGGAAGCGTATTGTCCCGAAAAACAATCCGCGGCATGGAAACCTGGGCGATTGAATTTCTCGCGTAGACCGACGAGACAACTAGAGCTGTTAGAATTGCCAACCAAGCTCCGAGTTTTCGCTGCTTCATAAGTTTCTCCAAATTATTGGATGGACGCGGGGACTCGAAATTTCGCGGGTTACGATGATCGGCTCCGTCGCTGTTGTTGCTTGCGGGTTTTAGGCGGAAGCCCGACCGTCAGGAAGGGCCTGGTTCGGTACTCAAACCAAGCCCTCCCTCATGGTCGGGCTTCTGTTCATTTTCAATCAAGGTCCAGGGGATTTCTGTAAGGTTTGTCTTTATCTTTCTCCGCTCGCTTCATCGCCTCCTGAAATTTCTCTTCAAGGATCCGATCGCGATCCTTCATTGAGCTCAGTTCCTGAGCGAAGATTTGTTCGCGCACCTGCTTCTGCTTGTCCAGTCCTTTTACCATGTCGTCAAACGAGGCAAGCGGCTTGCTCTTCTCCTCGTGAGAAATCAGCGCGCCGGTGTGCGCGTCAACGGCAAGCGTCGCTTCGCAACAGGGACAGATGATCGTGAACCGAGTGGTGTCTGCCATAGGTGACTCCTGAAACCGAGTTATCACCGAAGAGTTTATTACGGATGGCAGTATAACATCACACCGCAAAACTCGCGGAGCGGGTGGCAGCCCCGCTTCGCGGGCTAAAGAAAAGGGGCGGCCTTGAGTAGCCGCCCTGCTGCCGGGTGAATTTTAGTAAACCAAATTAAGGTATTGCTTTCTTGATTGCTTTGCCGACCTTCTTCGCACCCTCCGCCGTTTTCTCGCCTACCGTCTTGGCGCCTTCCTTCGTCTTGTCCGCCAGGTCTACGGTCTTCTTCGCAACGAAGCCGGCCGCGTCAGCCAGCGCATCGCCGGTCGCTGATAGTGCGTCTCCAACTTCCTCTTTCAGGCCCTTCGACTCACCATTCGGCGCGTAAACTGTCGTCGTGCGCTTGCCCTCTCGCGTGGTGACTACAACCTTCGCAACGCGTGGATTGTTGTGAAACACGCGTGTCTCAGTCTTTACTCCATGGGCATCGACGGAAGTAGTAATTTCGGAATTGTCCGGGCCGGGCCGAGTGGTGTCGCTTGACGTGGTCGCGTTGGCGTTGGCGTTAGCACTTGCGTTCGCATTAGCATTCGCGTTCCCGTTATCACTCTGACTACAAGCGCCGTTGGCAATCGCCAACATCGCAACAGCGAAACCGATCAAAAGCCTACTAGTCACGTTCGTTCCTCCTCAGTAATTGAGCTTCTTCCTCCTGTCAGCGCTCAGTTGTAAGCGAAGCTCGAGCAAGCAACATGCCAACCCTGCGAGCTTATGCTTGCATGTGGGCCATTGGCCCGGAAGGGGCAAACGCGCGCGCGCGCTGAAGGTCTGCTGGTAAAGCATACGTGGCGGAGCGATCGTCGTTCAGTTACAGTACGAAAGGAAAGAACTGCTAGCGACGGACGGCCACGCATTGACATTCCCTCGAAATTCCACTAGAAGCACGGTCTGTCCACAGTCTAACCACGAACTAACTTCGTAACGAACGGCTGCGGCTCGCCTGCGCAAGATTTATCAGCCGGCAGCGCACTTTTGGGCTAATATTCCCAGTCGGTTGGGCTAACATTCCCGGTTGAAATTTAGGTATCCACATTTTGCCAAGGAGCATCAACAAATGAGTCACAGTTTGGTAGCGCTCGCCTTTCAGGAACCCGCCACTGACAATTCTTTTTGGATTATTGTCGGTGTTGTCCTATTCCTTTTGTTTGTTGGCGTCGTGGTTATTGTTATCGGCTTGATTGTTTTTTTCGTGATGCGCAAACGAAAGAAGGAGCGCGCTGCTGCGGCGCCCGCGGTTTCCGTATCGAGCATGCCGAGCGCTTCGGCTTACGCGGAAATTCCGCAGTCTGAAGCGCCGCCGCTGACGCCGGCATCGGAAACGCCCTTAGCTTTTGAACCGGTGCCCGCTCCGGAACCGAGCGCCGAGAGTGTTCCTGAAGCTCCTTTGGAAGCTGAGCCTGAGCCTGCGCCGGTAGACTTCGATCCGTCGCGAACGGTTGCCATCACTCGAGAAAACACCGTGGTGATTAGCTACGGTTCGATAAACTTTGTCTCCGGCCCTTTGGCCGGACAGAAATTTGACGTTAACCCGGAGGGTTCCTTCATCGGACGCGAGGGCAGCCTTTCACAAATCGTGGTTCCCGATCCGCGAATCTCGAAGCGGCACCTTTGGCTCGGAGTGGTAGACGGCCAGGTGAAGATTTTGGATCAGGAGTCGCGCAATGGGACGTTTGTAAACGACCCGAAGTCTGAGCGCATCACTGAAGCCACGCTGCATTCGGGAGACACGGTAATTCTTGGTGAGTCAGACGTCGCGCGCTTTGAATATGAAATGTGAGCATGGGTTTAGTTTTGACTGCGAGTGCTGCAAGGAAAGTTGAGCCGCGTTGGCCCGCACTGGTAGCGCTATTGGGAGCGGGAGCGTTGTATGCGGCGTTGCCTTCCACGTTGATCGTTGGCGGCGCGCGCTGGCTGCTGCTGGCCGCAGTCGTGCTGCTGCTCATTCCAGCGGAAATCACACACCGGCGTGGCGACCATGCTCTTAACCAGGTGATCGGTTACGTCCTCAACGGTGTGATAACTCTCGCCATGATCGGCTCACTCGCTCTGCTCATCGACGCACTGCCGGAGCACAAAGTGAATCCGCGCGAGCTGCTTATCTCTGCCGCTGCTCTCTGGGGAACAAACATCTTAATCTTCGCGTCGTGGTATTGGCGGCTGGATGCCGGTGGGCCACACGAACGCGCGCGTACGCCTGGTCATACCGACGGCGCCTTCCTGTTTCCGCAAATGACGATGGCTCCGGAAGCTAAGATTGCCGCCGGTGAGCACGAGTGGGAACCAAACTTTATTGACTACCTGTTCCTCGCATTCAACACCAGCACCGCATTATCCCCGACCGACGTGCCGGTGCTTTCGCGCTGGGCCAAGATTCTGATGATGACGCAAGCGCTCATTTCGCTGCTGGTGATTGTTCTGCTTGCTGCCCGCGCCGTGAACATACTCTAGCAGGTTGCTGAACTGACGATCTGACGACCGTTTAGACGATCGGCGACCGTTTAGAGGCGGGCCTCGCCCGCCGTTTCAAGCATCGTCAGGAACTCATTGGATCCAAACTTGAGACGGCGGGCAAGGCCCGCCTCTAAACGATCGAGCTAAGCCTCTATACGATCGAGCTAGACCCCTAAACGATCGAGCTAAACCTCGAAGCGATCGAACTAAGCCTCTAACCGTCGAACCAATAAACGAATCGAACTAAACCGCCGGCTCGAGTTCCGGAAGAGTTTCGAAGTGTAAAATCGTCTTCGTGCCTTCTTCGTCTTCGATCATCAACGCTTCTTCGCGCAGGTCCGGTCCCATCTTGGTCATGATGCTTTTGACGCGGCCAATCATGTGGGTTAAATGACGTTCCTCTTTAGCCGTTTCGCCGCCGAGTGTGATTTCAACCCGAGGTGCGTCCTGGCCCTTGTTTTCCACGCTGATGCCTACGAACGGAAGCAGCTCTTCTTCCTCCTGCGCACCAATCTCTGCGCCTACAATCTCCACGCGCGTCGCCCGTAACTCGTTACGATGGTTGAATTCTTTGATAAAACGATCCCAGTCCTTGCGTGCAATGACTTCGTTCATCTCTTCCTCCTTTTTGCTTAATACTTCTACAGCAAAGTTTTTTCAGCAATGTGTCTGGAATATGTCTTCTCAAGACAGCGTCAGTGGGCTCGCGTCGCCGGCGTCCGGCACAATATCGCGCGGCAGGTAGCGGGTCGAGATTACGTCGCCATCTTCGAGAATCATGGCGCGCTCAATAACGTTTCTAAGTTCATGCACGTTGCCCGGCCAGTCGTAGCGCCGGAAAGCGCGCGCATTAGTCTAGTAGTTCGCTAAGAATTATGCGGTAGCTGAATGAAAGGAAAAACTGCCTTCCGGCAGTAAAGGTCGAGTGTGTTTAAAAGAGAAGGGCGTTGCCGTCTCTTAAGGCGGCAACGCCCGTTCTGAGCGCGGTTACTGTCCTCACCCCAGCAACCACGCAAGGCGGATACATTCAGCAATCCACCTCAAAGTTAACAGGGTTATAAATCCAACGCAGGATTAAGCGCAAGGATTGGAGCGACCCAGTGTCGCCGGAAAGATGCAAGAGTTTTTGTAAGGCGATCCGTTAATTGAGTCAACACCACAGATTCACCCCACCCTCCCAGACTGCAATATAGGTGCCGGGTCATTTACCCCACGGGGAACTTCCGTCCATCGTTCCAGGGCGTGTTTTGGCCCTCATCCTCTGAATTGCAAACCAAACGCAAGGCAAAAAGATCGCGAACCGGCGACATAACCGGTGGCATGCGGTGTGCCCTATTTAAACCTTATCAGCAGGCAGAGCGAGAGAAGTTTCTACAATCTGCGCAGAAGTGCGCCATTCGTTCAGCAATTCCAAGAAGGAGATTCCAATAATGTGCAACAGAAAGCTAAGGGCGCTCGTCATGCTTCTGACAGTGTCGGCATTCGTGTCGGCGGTTGTAAGTAATGCGTACGGAAGGGCAACGCCACAGGGCAACACTGCCCACATCATCAAGGAAGTGCGCCACGAGCTGCGGATGCTGCCCTATTACGGCGTGTTCGACTGGCTCGAATTTGAGGTTCTACCCGACAACACAGTTGTGCTTCGCGGACAAGTGGTACGTCCCACGACGAAGTCGGAACCGGAAGCACGGGTGAAGTCGATCGACGGTGTATCAAAAGTGGTAGACGAAATTCAGGTGTTGCCGCTCTCACCCATGGACGACCGGCTGCGCGTGGCGCTCTATCGGTCGATCTATAGCTGGAACTCGCCGCTGTTTCGTTATGCAACTCAGTCAGTGCCGCCGATTCACATTATCGTCGACCACGGCCGCGTTACGCTCAAAGGCGTGGTCGCGTCCAAAGCCGACGCGCAAATTGCCTATATGAGGGCGCGCACTGTGCCGGGCAGTTTTGAGGTGAAAAACGAGTTGCAGATTGAGAGCGAAATGCCACGATAGCATCAAGTATCCGACAAACTTTCGTTTTAGATTGTCGTGGCCGGGTGCGGCTATGCCGTCTGATGCGGAAGGTTTTCGGACCTTCCGTAACTCGCAAAAAGCTGGGCTGCTCTTGCGAATGGCGCAGCCCGGAGAAATCTACGGCCTCGCTGCCAGTAGCGCGGAGCCTCCGCCGCGTGATCGAGGGGCGGAGCCAGGAAAAAAGGAGTAACTAATCATGGCGAAAGCGATAGGCATCGATCTGGGAACAACGAATTCGGTCGCGGCGGTGATGGAGGGCGATCAGCCGACAGTGATCGTCAACAGCGAGGGTGGCCGGGTTACGCCGTCCGTAGTCGCGTTTACCAAAACCGGCGAACGTATCGTCGGTCAGATCGCCAAGCGGCAAGCGGCGCTGAATCCGGAGCGGACGATCTATTCCATCAAACGCTTCATGGGACGTAAGTATTCCGAAGTAACGGAGGAGCTGAAACAGGTTTCCTACAAGGTCGTGCCTGGACCTAACGACGCAGTGCGCGTCGACATCGACGGCAAGCTTTATTCGCCCGAGGAGATCTCGTCATACATTCTGCGCAAGCTCGCCGACGATTCGGCCAAGTATCTGGGCGAGAAAGTGAAGGACGCAGTCATTACCGTCCCCGCCTATTTCAACGACGCGCAACGGCAGGCGACCAAGGACGCCGGGCAAATCGCCGGCCTCAACGTGTTGCGCATTATCAACGAACCGACCGCAGCTTCGCTCGCGTACGGATTGGATAAAAAACATCACGAGACGATTCTCGTTTTCGATCTCGGCGGCGGCACGTTTGACGTCTCCATTCTTGAAGTCGGCGACGGCGTGTTTGAAGTTAAGAGCACAGCCGGTGATACACACCTGGGCGGCGACGACTTCGACAAGCGAATCGTCGACTGGCTGGTGGAAGAATTCAAAAAGGACCAGGGCATCGACCTGAGCAAAGATCGTCAGGCGCTGCAACGGCTCACGGAGGCTGCCGAGAAGGCCAAGATTGAACTCTCTTCAGCGATGGAGACGGACGTTAATCTTCCCTTCATCACGGCCGATGCGACTGGTCCAAAGCATCTCCTGATGAAACTGACGCGCGCCAAGTTTGACCAACTGACGCACGATCTTGTCGAACGCACCATGGGCCCGGTGAAGCAGGCGATCGCCGATGCGAAGATTACGGAGAAGGACCTGGACGAGGTAATTCTGGTCGGTGGCTCCACGCGTATTCCCGCCGTTAAGGATCTCGTCAAGAAACTCACCGGCGGCAAGGAGCCCAACCAGTCAGTGAATCCGGATGAAGTCGTCGCCGTCGGCGCGGCAATCCAGGCCGGCGTGCTCACGGGCGAAGTCAAGGATGTGTTGCTGCTCGATGTTACGCCGCTTAGTTTGGGTGTCGAAACACTCGGCGGCGTGATGACGAAGTTGATCGAACGCAACTCGACCATTCCCTCGCGGAGGCAGGAGATTTTTTCCACTGCCGCAGACAATCAGCCGGCGGTGGACATTCATGTGTTGCAGGGAGAACGCGAGTTGGCTCGCGACAATCGCACGCTGGGCCAGTTTAAGCTCGAAGGCATTGCGCCGGGGCCTCGGGGAACGCCGCAGATTGAGGTGACCTTCGACATCGACGCCAACGGCATCCTTAACGTCGCGGCCAAAGATATGGCTTCGGGGAAGGAACAGAAAATTACGATCAGCGGCTCGACTGCCCTCGACAAAGGCGAAATCGATCGCATGATCCGCGACGCCGAACAGCATGCGGCTGAAGACAAACAACGACGTGAGCTGGTAGAAGCACGCAACAATGCCGATTCGCTTGCCTACAACGTCGAACGGGCCATCAACGAAATGGGAGCTCGCGTGGCGCCGCATGAGCGCGCCCGCGCGGAGTCGCTCATCAGCGAGATCAGGGTAGCGATCAAGGATGAGTCAACGCCAATCGATCGCTTGCGACAACTGACCAGTGACTTGCAGCAGGTTTCACATTCATTGGCAAGTGCGGCTTATGGCGGACAGGCGAGCGCCGCGGGTGCCGGCGCCGGCGGTGGTGGAACGAGCGGTGGCGGCGGAGGCGACGACGATGTCATCGACGCCGAGTACACGCCGAAGTAAAGGCGGAAGCCCGACTGTAAAGGAGGGCTCAGGTGATTGCGGGGAGCCCTTCCTAACGGTCGGGCTTCTGCCTGCCAGTACAACCGAGAAATGACGCGCGATGGCAGTCAAGACGAAAGATTACTACGAGGTGCTCGGCGTCAGTCGTAGTGCATCCGCGGATGAGATCAAGACGGCTTACCGGAAACTCGCGCGCAAGTTTCATCCCGATCTGAATCCGGGTGACAAGACTGCGGAGGAGCGCTTCAAGGAATTACAGGAAGCCTACGACACGCTCTCCGATCCGGAGAACCGCAAGCTCTTTGACAAGTATGGTGAGAATTGGCGCGCAGTGAAGCAAGGCGGCGGCGTGCCGCCACCGGGTTGGGAAGGAGCACGCGCCGCGGGTGGCCCACAGGGTGCGGGTTTCGACTTCAGCGGTTTTGACTTTGGCGGAATGGGGGGCGGCGCCGGGGGCAGTGCGGGCTTCGACATCTTCGAGGAAATGTTCGGTCGCGCTCGCGGAGCGCGCGGCCGACGCCGGGAACGCGGCGAAGATGTCGAGGCCCAACTGGAGCTCTCGCTGGAAGAAGCGCATCGCGGTGTGCGACGCACGCTGCAAATGCAGGTCGCTGAAGTCTGTCCGACTTGTAACGGCACGGGCGTGGTACTGGACAAGACTTGCCAAACCTGCGGTGGCGCGGGCCAGGTGCTAAAACCGAAAACCATTGAAGTCAATAT
>Ga0137409_10002162_pt1 | contig 21200 bp, 21 predicted proteins | sample CZODoug1_16funga_FD_122059 | JGI IMG/M metagenome (GOLD analysis project Ga0137409, IMG submission 122059) | Vadose zone soil fungal communities from Angelo Coast Range Reserve, California, USA - CZODoug1_16fungal (Hybrid Assembly) | ecosystem: Environmental > Terrestrial > Soil > Vadose zone... | reverse complement strand
GGCTGCGTACGAGCAAAGGTCCTTGCCAACCCTTCGGGACCGGGCAGATTTCCCCTCACTCGTCGTTGTCGCCTCCTTATTGGGTCTCGACCCAACCTCGTCGGCTCCGCCTCGATTGAGGGGAAATCTGCCGCGGTCGCGGCCACGCGAAATACTCACACAGGCTCCTATGCTCATCGTCACGCCTGAGATCTCGATTCCCGACGAGGAATTCGAGTGGAAATTCATCCGCTCGTCCGGCCCGGGCGGCCAGAACGTCAACAAGGTTGCGAGCGCGGTGCAGCTGCGCTTCCTGCTGCCCCGAAACACCAGCTTGCCGACGAACGCAAGAAACCGGCTGCGCCGCATGGCCGGGCAAAAGCTGATCGATGACGGCAGCATTCTGATCAGCGCGCGCAGCGAGCGCAGTCAGGAACAGAACCGGCGCGACGCGCTCGAGCGGCTGGCCGAACTCATACGGGCGGCCCTGATCGAACCGAAGATCCGCAAGAAGACCCGCCCTACCAAGGCATCGAAGGAGCGCCGCATAGAATCGAAGAAGCGGCGCGGCACCACCAAACAGGGCCGGGGCGCCCGCTCCTGGGAGTAGTGCGGGGCGCGTAGCCGGGGGCGCCGAGCCCGGAGCGCCTAGCCGGCGGCCAGCCCGGGCGTGGCCGCCTAACTCAAGGTGACTTGCAGGATGCTGTGACGGATCTGCTCGGACAACACCGATTGAGCGTCGGCGGCAACACCGAGCAACGGGGCGCCGAACGTCAGGTTCCCATCCTCCGACGTCTCCACCACCTTGCGGCCGCGCAGCAGATCGATGAAATTGCGAAACAGGCTCTTGTCGAAGAATTCCGGCGAATTCATGCCGTACAGCACCGACATGCGCTGCGCCATCAGGTGACAGCGTTGTTCGAGCGCTTCCTGGCCGATCGCGCCCGAACCGGCCTGCAGCAGCAGAGCGACGACGAGGTAGTAGCGTTCAAGAGTTTGAATGGTGGCCTCGGCGAGCAGCGATAGCTTGATGGCGTCGAGCGATGTCGGCGCCGGGCGCATCCATTGGCTGCGGTCTTCGTTGACCTGAAGCAGCTTCAAATGCACGAACGCATCGAGCAGCGAATCCACCACCGCGCCGATTTGGGTTTCCTCCCAGCGCATGAACAACTCCTGGGCGATGTACGGGTAGACTCGCCATACCAGGCGCTGCAAGTCCACGGTGCGCATCGTTGTGTTCCCGATGAAGCCGCACGCGATCAGCGAGGGCATGGCGAACAGGTGCAGAACGTTGTTGCGGTAGTAGGTCGCGAGCACCGCGTTCTCGCCGTTCATGTGCATGATGTCGCCGAGCGCATGCTTCTGCCGCTCGATCAATCCCATGGTTTCCGCGTAATAAACCATTGCCGCGCCGCTATCGGGGGCCGCCGTGACGAGCGGCGAGTACGGCACCGCGCGCAGCAGGTCCTTGTACAGCTCAAGCTGGCTCACGAGCACCGCCTCGGGCAACGCCTGGCGGGCGGTCGCCAGCATCGCCATGGCCACGAGGTTCACCGGAGTCACCGCGGCCGCGGCGTTGATGCCCACGACGATGGAATGCGCCAGGTCCGAGATCGCGTCGCGCATCCAGCCGGCGGGTGGATCTTCCCTCTCGACCGTGTCTCGCCAGTGCGGATGGTGCTTCTGCAGCAGCTCATCGAGGCGGATGGGTTCGCCCAGGTTGACGTGCACCTTGCCGAACTTGCTGCGCAGCACGGATACGGACGCCTTGAGCAACCCAAAGACGCTTTCCTTCTCCTTCGGCCTGCCGGATAGCTCGCCGATGTAGGTTCTGCCCTCGACGATGCGCTCGTAGCCGAAATACACCGGCATGAACACCACCGGGCGTTTTGGATCGCGCACGAAACTGCGCACGGTCATCGACAGCATGCCGGTGCGCGGGGTGAGGAGCCGTCCCGTGCGGCTGCGGCCGCCTTCGATGAAGCATTCGAGCGGATGGCCGCGTGCCATCATGAACCCCAGATATTTCAGGAACACCGCCGCATACAGCGGATCGCCCTTGAAGGAGCGCCGCAGGAAGAACGCGCCACCCTTGCGCAGAAACCGGCCTATTACCGGCATGTTGAGGTTCGCGCCGGCGGCGACGTGCGGAATCGCAAATCCCTTGCGGTAAATCACGTACGACAGCAGCAGGTAATCCATGTGGCTGCGGTGGCATGGCACGTAGATGATTTCCGCGCCGTCGCCCACTTCGCTCAATTTCTCGATGTGCTCGAATTCGACGCCGTCGTACAACCAGTTCCACAAGCGGCCCAGCAGTAGCGACATGAAGGTCACGAAGGGCTGCGAATAGTTCGCCGCGATTTCCATCGCATACTTGCGGGCGAGGGCCAACGCGGCTCGGCGCTCGAGGGGGCGGCCCGGCAGCGATCGATCTCTCATCACTTGCCTGACCGCCTGCCGCACGGCCTGCGTATTCAGAATGTGCGCCGCCAGGGTCCGTCGGTGCGACAGGTCGGGCCCGATGGTCGACGCACGTTGCGCTCGCAGCGCCGCACGCGCGGAGCGCAGAATCCGGCGAACGCTGCGCGGTTCGCTCAAGCCCTCCTCCATGGCATCGCGCAGCCGGATGGGTTCGCCGAAGTGCACCACGGTGTTGCGCGCATTGAAGGCGATGTTGAGCAGCTTCTTGAAGCGTCCCCCCAGTCCCCAATCCTCGGCGAACAGCAGACGCCACAGACTGACTTCCTTGTGCGGTGCGCGACCCCAGAAAATTGCCACCGGCACCAGATCGACGTCGAAGTCCGGATGAGCGGCGGCCGCGGCGACCAGGGCCGTGAGGTACCGGGGGGCGCGCGCGACGGCGCGCGCACTCCAGAATCTCGTACGCCGATGGAGTCCCAGGTAGGCCTTCCCGGCACGCCGGCCCGCTATACCCAAGCGGCGCTCGGGCGACGGCAGGCGCAGGCGCCGGCAGGTGTTGTCCAGTACCGCGAGGTCCGCCTGGCTCTCCTGGTCGAGCACATAGCAGACCGGATTCAGCCGCGCTGCGATCACCGCTGCGGCATCCTCGGGCTTGATGGTCGGGCGGACCCAGCGGCTTAGGGTCTTGCGGACGCTCCAACGCCAGGCTTGACTCAAGCCTTCCACGGGAGTCATCGTTGCGTGCAGACTTTACGGAGGGTTATCGCCGCGCTCCTGGGCATCCACGGCCTTGCCCATGCTCTGCGTGCTCGCATTGACGGTATTTTGCACGTCCTTCGCGCGGCCGAGTTGCTGGGTCAGCGGATCGAACACGGTTTTCGGGGGTGGCGGAGCTGGATCCGGACTTTGGTGTGACGAACATCCCAAAATGGACATGACCGCCAGCGAGACAGCCGAAACTCCAAAGATGCCCATAGCAATCCCCCTAACAGCCAGCTTGCGCGGACCTTGAGTGTACAATCGTCGACGACAAGCAGTCACTCGGAGTTCGAGCATGATTCGTTTCGCGTTGTTGTCGTGGTTGTCGTGGTTGTCGTTGACGGCCAATGTCTACGCCGCGGAGTCGACCGTTGATATCGACACGGCGGCGAAGTTATACCAGGCCGCCGCCATGCGTGAACAGGTGCGCGCCTCCCTGGGATCGATGCCGGAACACATTCGGCAATTGTTCGCGGCCGATACCTCCGCCAAGCTGTCGGAGCCGCAGCTCGCGGCGGTTTCCGCGGCCGCAGTGCGCGGATTTCGCATCGACGTGTTCGAGGCGCCTGCTCTGCAGGCATTCGCGGACCATCTCGATGCGGCTACAGTGGCCAAGAGCCAGGCTTTCCTGACCAGCGAACTGGGCAGACGCGTGGTGACGGCGGATGTCGCTCTCGCGACCCTCGGCGAAACCAACATCGACAAGGTGATGAACGGTCAGATTACGGCTCCGTCGACGCCGAAGCGCGACGCTCTCTTCGACAAGCTCGAACGGGCCACGCACTCCACCGAATCCACGGTCCAAATTTTCTTGAACATGGGCCAGGCGGTTGCGGTGGGCACGGCCATTGGCTCAGGGATGGATACCGCCGTCGTCCAGGAGCGGGCGCGCAAATCCGGCGAGGCAAGCCGGGCCGGCCTGGAAGAGAACATGCGCCTGCCGATGCGCCGATTCATGGCATACGGCTATCGCGATCTCAGCGATGCGGACTTGCAGCACGTGCTGGCTTTCGTGCTGTCGACACCGGGCAAGCACTACGTCGCGGCCTACAACGAAGCGATGGGTGCGGGGTTCGATGCGATGGGCCGGCGCACCGGCGAGCAACTTGGGGAAAGCCTGCGCGAACTCGCGCTGGCGGAGTTGGCTCCGCCGCCGCAGGCGATGCCGCCGGCAGGCATCGTAGCGCCGCCGCCGGTGCTGCCGCACTGACTCACCGGCTCACGCTAGGTCGGTGAGAAAAGACCGCAACAGGCGGCAGATCTCTTCAATTTTATCTTCCAAGCGGTGATCCGAGTCCAGGACGTGCAGCGCCGCCCCATGCTCCCGCGCCCAGCGGATGCTGTTGTCCACGGGAACGATGTCGTCCCGCCAGCCGTGCACGATGACCGTGGGGCAGGAGACGTCCTCCGGCGTGTACGCCTCGAAACCCGGCATGTAGAAGGCGGGCGCCAAAAGAAATAGGCCCCGGGCCTTTGCACGGGTTGCCGCCGCCGCGGAGACGTGACCGCCCATGCTCGAGCCCACCAGCACCAGCGGCGCCATGAGGCTTACAGCCGTATCGAGGAGTTTGGCGACGCGGGCCGCCGGATCGTCAATTCCGCGATAGTCGATCGACTCCACCCCAATTTTCAAATCGTGCACCGCAGCGGCCATCGCCGTGATTTTGGAGCCCCACGGGCCGCTTTCCTTTCCGTGGGAGAACACCACGGTACCAATTGAGCGAATCTGCACCTAATTCACCTCCCGCTGGTCAAGAAACTCATTGCTCCGGCCGCTATAAAGCCATGGCCTTGGAGGAAGAACAGTCAAGCGTCGTCCAGGAGATGCGTCCCGCCATCGACTGGCTGCGAAACTGTGCCGATTTGGCGGGCGTGGATGCCGCGACCCTGGACGAACTGGCGGCCGGCGCCTCGCACTTCTCCCTGCCCGCCGGCCGTCATCTATTCGAATTGGGCTCCCTATCCGACGGAGTATATCTCCTCATCAGCGGCCGTCTGGCCGTGAGGACGTCCGAAAGCGGCGAATATGACGCCGAGATCACCGGTGGCGAACTGGTGGGCGAAGCTGCCTGGTTGTTGAAGGATACCCGCAGCGCCGACCTGGTGGCCGTGCGCGATTGCGAACTTCTGCTGATACCGACGGCGGCAATGGATGCCGCAATCGGAGGATCGACCACTCTCGCGATGGCAATGGCGCGGCTATGCGCCCGTCGGTTGCGCCGCAGCAATCGGCGCACACCCGCCCTCAAGCGTGCCCGGGTGTTCGTCATCGTTCCCAACAATGACGAGATCGACATGGCGGATCTGGCGACCCAATTGGTAGCCGAGTTCGCGCGCACCGGCAGCACCGAATTGGTATGGGACGTGCGCGCCAGCTCCCACACCTCGGCGTGGTTCCATCGAATCGAGGAGTCGAACGATTTCGTGGTTTACGTGGCGGGTCCGGAGGAATCAGGTTGGACGCGCCAGTGCTGCCGGCAGGCCGACGTGATCCTTCTCGCCGCGCGCGCCCAGGCGGCATGCAGCCCGTGGCCCAATTGCATATCGGACACCGCCATCAAACGCGGCGCTCGCATCGAGCTGGCGTTGGTGCATGACGGCATTTTCACTCCCGGCGCCGCGGCCCGCTGGCTCGCAGCCTCGCCCGCGGCATCGCATCATCACATCGTCGACCCGTCGGACCTCGGCAGAATCGCCCGTCTCTTGACCCGCCGCGGTGTCGGGTTGGTGCTGTCAGGCGGCGGCGCCCGCGGTTTCGCGCACTTAGGGGTAATCCGGGCGCTGCGCGAAGCGCGCATTCCCATCGACTTCGTCGGCGGCGTCAGCATCGGCGGGATCATCGCGGCCGGGGTGGCGATGGGCTGGAGCGACGATGAGATGCGGCAGCGATATCGAAGGAGTTTCGTCGATACCAACCCGGTGAACGACTATACATTTCCGCTCATCGCACTCACCCGGGGACGCAAGGTCACCCGACTATTGCAGAAGGAGTACGGCGACACCCACATCGAAGATCTGCGTCAGCCGTTCTTCTGCATCAGTGCCAATTTAACCACCGGCAGCGCGTTCGAGCACCGCGCCGGACCGCTGGCGCAGGCGTTGCGCGCATCGGTCGCCATCCCGGGCGTCATGCCGCCCGTGTTCCGCGGCGACAATATATTGGTCGACGGCGCCGCCATCAATAATCTGCCGGTGGACGTCATGCAGCGCCACGCCCCTGGACTCGTGATCGGCAGCGATGTGGGCGCCGACCATGCCCACAACGGAAAGCGCCGCCTCACTATTTTCCGGATTCTCATGTACGCGGGATTGGTCAACAGCGCAGCAAGCGCAGCCGCGCAGCGCAAGCTCGCCGATGTGCTCTTGCGGCCGCCCCTCGCGAATGTGGATCTGCTCAACTGGCAGGCGTTCGACCGCGCCATCGAGGCCGGCTACACGTACGCACGCCGGACTCTCGAGGAGTTGCCCAATCTGCCGCGCTGCCCGACAGCCCGGATCGCCGGACATGGTGTGAGTTCCCTCGAGGCCGAGCTCGACCGGCGGACCGCCGCTACGGCCGCAGCTGATTAGCGAGACTGTCCACCCAGTCCAATTCCTCCGGAGTGCAGTGCGCTGAGTTCAGCCGGTTGAGGCTGACGGGAGCAATCTTGCTGCCCGACGCCGCGTGCGAGATCCGAAAGCTGTGATACTCGCGCCGGCGGGCGGCCGCGAAACCGATGATGATCTGAAAGTCGCCGGCAGGCGCGGAATCGGCGCGGTTGACCCGGTGGTCGCAGATTACGAAGAATGATTCCTCCATGGTACGCGTGCCGAAGGCGCCGGCATCATGTAAACGCTCGAAGAACGCGCGCACCTGCGCCGCCGCCTGTTCGGCGACGTCCCGGTGCGGCCGGGTCAGCACCACCCATCGAGTGCCGCGCTCGACGCTGTTGACGATGAATAGCGCGAGCCGGCGCGCGGCGAGACTTTGCCAGTCGGCCGCACTGGCGGTTCCCGCCGCCAGCGTCCGCGGCTGTACCCCGATCCGTGCTGCCGATCGCCCGGCCCGGATGGTATTCACTCCCAGCGAGGCGAGCCGCATTCGCTTATCCTCGGTCACCAGGCAACTCGGCCGAAATCCGATCCGCAGAATTGCGTCGTCGACCTTCGCCGGCCCCCAGACCGGGCATGTCTGGTCCGATCTCGCCAGCATGCCGGCCACCGCGCCGCAGGGGGCAAACGACTCGAAATGACCGCGCAGCTTGTCATGCGCCAGGATTCGCGGGAAATACATCAGCGCATTTTCGCTGGCGAAGTCCCACCGCTTGAGATCGCGCAGCGCATCGTCCGCGGTCAGCCACTCGGAGGGCGGATCGACGACGAACAAGGCGCGGCGGCTCTTGCAATAACGCGCCGCCACCAACAAGACGCCGGGACCCACATCCTGCTCGCGCGACAGGGGCGGGATGCACAGCAGATTGAAATACTCGACGCTGTCGAGGGCGAACAGACCGGTTTCATCTACCTTCGATCCGATGAGATCGTAATCCGTCAACGGCGCGCCATCATCACCATCGGCGTTGGAGACGATGTAGCCCGTGGCGAGCCCGCTGGCCGCCAGGGTCCGGTCGGGCCGCTGCGAGGGGACGCCGCCATCGAGCCGGACCAATTCCGATCCGGAGAAGGCATGGCCCACGTATCGCTCGGCGTCCGGCGCAACCGACATGCGTGGAAAGATCTCCTGATCCTCGACCTGCTCCGTGCCGGGGGTCCGCACGCGCTGCACGGTCAGATTGAACTCCGACGTATCGGCCGTCGGAATGTTGTCGTAATCGACGCTGGCGCGCAGGAACTCCCGCGTGCCCGGACGCACGGCCCGCAGTTTCAGCGTCTGCGTGCCCGCGTTCAAGGTCATTGAGGATGAACGCGCGCCATTGACCACGCGGACGACGAATGTCTCTCTCCCGCCATTGTCGAAGAAATGTTCAACGGCGTATCCGAGCGGGCTCGGCTGCCAAAGACCGCCGAAGGTGCGCTGAAATTCCGCGAAGTTGGTGAGAAGAACGGGGCGGTTGACCGGGCCGCGCAGGGTCCGGCCGACGAATGCGGCGCGCGCGCACCCCAAGGGCGCGATCGTTTGGTCAGGGCCGCTGACTTCTTCAACTTGGAGGCCGTGCGGCGTCACCAGAATCAGAGTATTCCCCCTAGACAAACTGCGCGAAACTGTAACACACGCGCCAAGCAGCCTGTCTCCGAGTTCACGGCGCAAACAACGGCGTATCGCGGCGCTTGAGCAGAGGGACCAGCAGCATCCCGGCAAGGAAGCCGCCGATGTGCGCGCGAAATGCGACTCCACCGCCGCCGTGCAAGCCCAGGTCGCTCGCCAACTGTGCGGCAAACCAGAGCAGCAAGAGCCACATCGCGGGTAGCCGCAGCGTCGTGAAGAAGAAGGGCAGCACCACGAGGGTCAGCACCTTGGCGCGCGGGAAAAGCAATAGATAGGCGCCGAGTACGCCGGAGATCGCCCCGCTTGCACCGATGATGGGGAACGCGGAGTGCGGTTCGGACAGAGCCTGGGCATAGACGGCGGCGATACCGCACAGACCGTAGAACACCAGATACCGGCCATGCCCCATGCTGTCTTCGACATTATCGCCGTAGATCCACAGGTACAGCATGTTGCCGAGAAGGTGCAGCCAGCTCCCATGCAGGAACATGGACGTGATCACCGACACATGCCGGGGTACCCATTCCAGATCGGGCGGCAGACGCGCGTCCGTCAACAACACCGCGGGGATGGCGCCCAACGCAGCCAGGACACGGCGGGCGGCGGCCTCGTCCAAGGAGCGCTGCCACAGAAACACCAGGCAGCAGGCAACTATCATCGAGATGGTAGCGTAAGCCTTGCGCGCGGATGGGGTGTCATCCTGCAGCGGAATCATTCGGGCGGACGTCCCCCGGCTGACGTACCCCGCGGCGGCGAACTCGAATCCGGCGGCGGCTCGGGGGCGGCGCCGTCCTTACGCCTAAGCTCGCGTTCGAGCCGCGCCTGCTCCTCCTCGCTCTTCTTCCTGGCAATTTCCTCCAGCATCACCTTCATCCATTCGCTACTCATCGGGAGTCTCCGAGGAATCGGACGGCGGCTTGACGATGGCATCGATGGCTGCGGCGGCGGAGGGATGATAGCGAGGACGCGCCAACGCATAGACGCGCCTCGCCTGCGTGGCACCGGCCGGCGTCTTCATCATCTCGCGATACAGCGGGGCAATCAGCTTGCGGCGCCCGATGGTCTTCAAGTATTCCTCGAGACGCACGAAGCCAGGCTGGTATTGATGACGGATCACGAGCAATAGCCAGCGCTGCACAACCTCGGCATTGGCGGAGCGGGCGAATCCGAATGTCTGATCGAGTTCCGCGATCTGCGCCGTCGACAACTCTGCAGGCATGTCGTCCAAGAAGCGCGCCCATTGCTGTGCAACCCACGCGCGGGACTCCAACTTCTTCGCAGCAATCTTGCCGCCGACCCACGCAGTCCGCGCCGCATCCACTCCCGCAAACTCTTCCGATGAGGGCAGTACGGCATCCGGCGGAATGCCTGGACCGCCGATCCACGCCATGACTTGATCGCGCGTGACTATGCCCGGAAAGCGGTCCAGCAGATTTTCCTGAAGGTAGTTCACGAATTGCTCGCTGGTGATGCTCTTGGAGGAAAAATGGTCGAAATAGCCGCGCACAAAGGCATCGAAGCGCTCGCGCCCGAATTTCGCGTCAAGGTAGGTCAAGAACAGCCGCCCCTTTTCATAGGGTACGCTGCTGAAGGCCTCTTCCGGGTCGCGGTCGCGCAGATCGACGGCGAGGAACTGGTCCTTTGGGCCCAGCGTCGCGAGATCTTCACGAAGAGTCTTAAAAGCAAGCATCCGCTCCATCATATCGCGGCGTTCGCCGTACACGATATTCATGATGCGGCTCTCCAGGTAGTCGCTAAACCCTTCGTTCAGCCATACATCCCGCCAGGTCGCATTGGTCACCTGATTGCCCGACCAGGAAGAGCCAAGCACGTGGGCGATTACGGACACCAGACTCTTGTCGCCGGCAATGACCGTCGGCGTGACGAAGCACAGGCGCGGATTTTCCATCCCGCCCACCGGGAAACTCGGCGGCATCACCAGGATGTCGTAACGGTCCCAGGGGTAGGGGCCGAGCGACTTCTCCGCCGCTTCGATCATGGATTCGGCATCGGCGAATTCGTCGGCCGCCGCCTTGATTACCGCCTTGTCCGCATAAACCCCGGTGCGCGGCCCGGTTGCCTTGAATGCAAGATCGCCCACGGCCAAGGCAATCAGATACGAAGGGACGGCATCCGGCATCACGAACGCATACTCGCCATTGTGTTTTACGGGACCGCCCGCGCCGCCCTTGGGGCCGTTCTTCGCGCTCATGACGGCAAGCACGTCGGAGGACGTGTGAATGATGGCGGTGTAGGTCACCCTCACCTGCGGAGTGTCCTGCAGCGGGATCCAGCTGCGCGCACCGATGGGTTCGGACTGGGTGTACAAGAAGGGCTGCCGGCGCCCGGCGGTATCGGCGGCGGCGACCCACTGCAGCCCGGGCGCAGTGGGCGAGGTTTCATATTCGATGCGGATGAACTCGGTCGGCTTGTTCGACGGCGGCAGTTCGATGACCAGGGCCTGTCCCAGGATGGGATCCTTTCTCTCGAAATGAAAGGGACGGCCCACCCAGGTCGTTTCGGCCTTGGATGTCGCGCCCAATACGCCCTGCGCCTTTTCGGTGACTTCGGTGACGATGAGATCGCGGGTGTCGAGGATCAACTGAGTGGCGCCGGGATCGAGGCGCTTAACGGAGAGTCCGACCACGCCGCGCAACACTCGCGCGCCCGAATCGACGCGCAGGTCGAGTTCCAGCCGGGTCACCCGGAACTGCTCAATGTTGGCAAAGGAGTGATAATCGAGGCCCGATTGGATCGGTTCGAGGTCGGCGGGAGTCGCGGCATAGGCGGAGCCGGCCAGCATCAAGCCGAGGGCACAATGACGCATCATGGGATTCCAGGGATTCCAGGGATTCCAGCGGATTCCAGCGGATTCCAGGGCTTACGGACGCGCGGCCGGTTCCGGCTGACCTACGGACGTCACTTTCGACTGACCGCCCACCAAGTCATTGAAGGTCTTCTCGTCAACCAACAGACCCGTTTTCCCATCCCAGTTGGAGCCCTCGGGCAGCGAGTTCTCGACCAGGAGCGACTGGGAAAGCACGGCATCGACACCCTCATGCCCGCCGGTGATGGGCACCGGCACCGCACGCGGGGAATGCGCGAGATCCCCGATCCGCTGCCAATCGATGCCGTTGTCCTGCTCCGAGACTCGCTTGAGCAATTTCGGGCTGAGCACGTGCTCGAGCAAGCGCTTGCGATTCTTGCTCCAATCGCGCGAATCGTCCTCCATGACGGCGTACGCCTGCATGTACAGCGCGCCGTCGCGCGAGCCGAACAGATACGGTTGGTTGACCACCGTGACCTTGGTTCCGATCGGAATCAGATTGTAAAAAACCGCGATGTCTTCGGGGTACAGGCGCATGCATCCGTGGCTCGAGCGCATGCCCACACCGTAGGGTTTGTTGGTGCCGTGGATGAGGTAGCTGGGCCAGCTCAAGCGGAACATGTACTGACCCAGAGGATTGTCGGGACCCGCCGGCACCACCGCGGGAAGCTTCTCGCCGTCTTCCGCATGCTCGTCCCGTACCGACTTCGGCACCACCCACACGGGGTCCTTGGTGCGGCTGACGATTTTGGCGGTTCCCTCCGGCGTTTTCCAGCCCACCCTGCCGATCCCGATGGGATGGGTGAAGACCACCTGCGGTTCGTTCTTCTTGTGCGGGCGGTAGTAGAAAATGCGCATCGCGGCGACATTCACCACCACCCCCTCATGCGGCGCCATGGGCAATATGAATTGCGTCGGAACCACCACCTCGCGGCCGACGCCCGGCAGCCAGGGGTCGACGCCTGGGTTCGCGAGCAATATCTCCTCATAGCCGACGTCGAACCGCCGTGCGATATCGGGCAGCGTGTCGTCCTTGCCGACCACGGTCTTTTGAACGTAACCCACGATCTCGGTGCCGGGGTCGATCTCGAAGCGATGCGTGGCCGTGGGTTTTGGCAGTGCGGGCGCCGGGGGCGGGGCCGGCGCCGCCGGAGGCGGCTCGACCGGAGCGTGCCGAAACAGCGAGCAGCCGGCGGTTCCCACAGCAAGAGCCGTCGCAAGCAACAACAGGAAGGATTTGATCATGGGCCCTATCTACAGCAAAGTCGGGCTGTCAGGCAATTGATTGCGGGACGGCGCGGTGGATCCCGGCCCGGGTGGATAGTGGCGCGCAAGCAACGTTCCGACGGCATCAACCCCTGCGATCGCCCCCGCTTCATAGCGCCCCGCGCGAAAATGCTCTTCCATGAGGCGGCATACGGCTTCCCACTCGGACTGGCCCACGCGAGCAGCCAAACCCCGATCGGCCACGATTTCCACATCGCGATCCGCAAGCTGAACGTAGATGAGCACGCCGTTGTTGTGCTCGGTGTCCCAGACCTTCAAATGAGCGAACACGTCGAGCGCCCGGGCTCGTGGACTCAAGTCGTTGATGACCAGCGGGGGCGCGAGCGACGTCTCGATGGCGAAACGAATCTCGCCGGCATGGGTCCGTTCGGCCCGTGCGACCGCCTGCTCGATGGCATCCAGGGTGCTCTGGGGGAACTTGAGGCGTGTGCGCCAATGCGACGCTGCCACATGCCGGATGAGGCGCCCGAACCGCATCACCAACTTCCCGAGGCGCCGCCGCCGCTGAAGCCCCCGCCACCACCGCTGAATCCGCCGCCGCCACCCCGACCGCCGAACCCGCCTCCGAATCCACCGCCGATGCCGCCGCCGAAACCACCCCAACCGCCGCCGCCGGCCGTCCAGCCGCGTGAAGATCCCAGCAGCATCGCAAACAAGAACCCGACCACGCCGGCACCCACGCCGATGGGTAATACGTGGCTGAGCAGCCAGGCGATCACCCCGGTGAGGCCGCCCGTGGCCAGAGATCCGAACAGCCGGCCGAACAGGCTCCGCAAAACCCCCGCCCCGACGAAGACCGCCACAAACAGCAGCGGCAGCGCACTACCCAGGCCGCCGCCGCGGCGCTCCCATTTCTTGTCAGGTTCGGGGAGGGGTTCGCCGTTGACCACCGAAACGATTCGATCGACTCCGGCTTCGACGCCGCCGTCGTAGTCGCCCAGTTTGAAACGCGGCGTGATGGTGTCGGTGATGATGCGATTGGCGATGGCATCAGGCAGCACGCCTTCCAGCCCGTGGCCCACCTCGATGCGCACGCGCCGGTCGTTCTTCGCCACCAAGAGTATGGCGCCGTCCTCAACGCTCTTGCGGCCGAGCTTCCATTGGTCTCCAACCCGAATGCCGTACTGCTCGATTTCCTCGGGTTGGGTGGTGGGCACGATCAGCACCGCGATCTGGCTGCCCTTCTTGGCTTCGAATGCGGCGAGCTTCGCCTCGATGCGATTCACCGCCTCACCCGACAGGGTGCCGGTCAAATCGGTCACCCGCGCGGTGAGCTGCGGCACCGCGACTTGGGCGCGTGCAGTCAGCGCGGCCAAAACGAGCAACAGTGCTGCGGCGGTCCGCGTCAATGTGCGGGAACCGCAGACGCCGCAGGGGCGGCGCCGCCCGCAGGGTTGCCGAATTCCACGCTCGGCGGCTTCGATATCGCCGCCTCGTTCTCGACCGAGAAGTTGGGCTTGGGCTTGTAGCCGAACATCATCGCGGTCAGGTTGCCCGGGAACGAGCGTACCGTGACGTTGTAGTTCTGCACCGCCTGGATGTAGCGATTGCGCGCCACCGTGATGCGATTCTCCGTGCCCTCGAGCTGCGCCTGCAGATCACGGAAATTCTGATCGGACTTCAGCTGCGGGTAGTTTTCGGTCACCACCAGCAGGCGCGACAAGGCGTTTGTGAGTTCGCCCTGTGCCGCCTGAAACTTCTTGAAGGCCTCCGGATCGTTCACCAGCTCCGCAGTCGCCTGAATCGAACCCACCTTGGCGCGAGCTTCCGTCACGCCCAACAGAACCTGCTGCTCCTGCGCGGCGAAGCCCTTGACCGTCGCAACCAAATTCGGAATGAGGTCGGCCCGCCGCTGGTACTGGTTGAGAACCTCCGACCAGGCGGATTTTACCTGTTCGTCCTGCGTCTGGATGGAGTTGTAGCCGCAGCCCGATACACTTAAGGCAGTGAACAGCAAAAACCAAGCGGAGTTACGCATACGTCCCCTTCATTCGCCTCGCGATCCGGAGGCACGAACGGGGGAGTTTAACACCGGCAAAAAAAGCCCCGAGCGTTAACCCGGGGCGGAGATGCGGACTTCATTGAAGGGAAGTAAAGCCCGCTAGGGGATTCGAGGGTGTGCTCAGTGCAGTTGGTGCCACTGCAGGACTTGAATATCGGTCTCTTCGAGATCGAAACTGCGCGCCAGCATCTTGGCGATGTCCCGGTTGCCCTGCACTTTGGCCGACTGATCGAGGAGTTCCACGACGCCGCGATATTCGCTGTATTCGATCGCGTCTTCCGACTGGGCGATAAAGTGGGTGTAGTATTTGGCGCTCATGGGTACAGACTTTAAGTCTCGGGGTGTCGCCGTTCTGTGAGCAACCGCTCAAACGATCGCGGGCATATCAGAAGCCGTTCACGTCTTAAGCACCCCGGCTTGAATCAGCACTCCCTCTGAATTAGTGCACTGTGTCAAGATACCGCCCTCCCACGACCCCCGGCTCCAAATACATCACCCCTGAAGGAGCCAAGCGGCTGCGCGACGAACTCGACCGGCTGTGGCTCGACGAGCGGCCGCGCGTCACCATCGCCGTCTCGGAAGCCGCGGCCCAAGGCGACCGCTCGGAAAACGCCGAATACACCTACGGAAAGAAGCGCCTGCATGAAATCGACCGGCGCGTCCGGTTCCTGCGCAAACGTCTCGAGGGGATGGTCATCGTCGATACGGTGGCCACGGCCGGCGGCGCACGCCGGGATCCCGACCGGGTGTATTTCGGCGCCTGGGTTCAGCTCGAGCATTCCACCGGCGACCTGCGCTGGTATCGGCTGGTCGGGCCCGATGAGTTCGACATGGCGGCCGACTACATCAGCATGGATTCGCCGCTCGGCCGCGGACTGCTCGGCAAGCGTCTCGACGACGAAATCACGGTGCCGCTGCCGTCGGGCGCGGACACCGTGACCATCGTCGCCGTTCAGTACGGCCAGACTCCTAGACCACCCGAACGTTCTTGAATTGCCACGGATCGGACAGGTCCAGATCTTCGCGGAAGAGTTCGCCGCGCTCATGCAGCGGTGTCCAATCCGTGTACTCGCCCACGACCGAACCCAGATAGGGCTCGCAGATCTCCAACGGGCGCCGGAAGTCCATGTCGTCCGGCTCGACGATGCCTCGCTCCGGGTTTTCCATGGCCCAGATCATGCCGGCCAACGCCGCGGAGGTGACCTGCAGGCTGGTCGCGCTGTTGTAGGGCGCCAGCAGCCGCGCCTCCTCGATGGACAGCTGCGACCCGTACCAATACGCGTTCTTCGCGTGCCCGGCGAGCAGCACGCCCAGCTCATCGATGCCCCGGGTAATCTCACTCAGCAGGATGCGTTTGCGGTCCTGCAGGTGCCAATTGCGTCCGGCGAACTCGTGCACGGACAGCACCGCATCGTTGCAGGGATGGTAGGCATAGTGCGAGGTGGGCCGGTAGACCACGCGGTTGCCCTCCTTGACCGTATAGTAATCGGCGAGCGAAATGGCTTCGGAATGGGTGATGAGAAAACCGTGAAAGTGCCCTGCCTCCGGAGTCCACGTGCGAACCCGGGTGCTGGCGCCGGGACGATTCAAATAGATGGCGCAGCGAGACCCGACGCCGTGGCGCACGCCGTCCGGGGGGAAATGCTTCTCGTGCGTGCCCCATCCCAGTTCGGCCGGTTGTGCGCCTTCGCTGACGAAGCCGTCCACCGACCAAGTATTGACGAACTCGTCAGGCTCCTTCGGCGTGTTGGCCACCTGGGTGTCCCGCTCCGCAACGTGGATGACCTTGATCCCGAGCTTCTGGGCGAGCCTGGCCCAGTCCGCGCGAACCGACGGCGCGCCGGCGTCGACGCCGGTGTCCTTGGCGATGTTGAGCAAGGCTTGCTTGACCAGGTGCGACACCAGCCCGGGATTCGCCCCATGGGTCAGTACGGCGGTTGGCGCCGGCTTGTCTTTGGTGCGCAGCTCCAATGCGTCCATGCGCATGGCGTAGTTGCTGCGCGACTCGACTGTGGCGTTCGGATCGGTATAGCCGCCGGCCCACGGCTCGATGCAGGTATCGAGGTATAGCGCCCCGCGTTCACGGGCCAATTCGATGAGTGCGATGCTCGACACGTCGACCGACAGGTTCAGCAGGAAATCCCCGGCCGACAGTAGCGGCTCCAGGGTGCTCCGATAGTTGTCCCGGGTCAGCGCCACCTTGACGAATTTGACGCCGAAATGCTCGGCTTCCGGGCGTCCGGGATCATCGGCGCTCAAGATGATGATGCGATCCGCCGAAGTGCCGATATGGCGCAAAATCAGCGGCAAGACACCCTGTCCGATGCTGCCGAAACCCACAAATATGATCCTGCCGCCGAAATCCACATGCACTTCGTGTCTGCTCATGATTTTTTTCCCAATTTGTTTTTCCTTTGCGTGATGAAAAAGGCAAGGCAAGCGGTGTCGCCCGGCGGACAAATTCTACGGGTCGAGCCAATGAGGCGGGTAGGTCCGCGCGTAGCCCGGGAGGGATTCGATACGGTGCAGCCAGCGCGCCAGGGCGGGGTAGTTGCGTTCCATGGGAAGAAATCGCGCGCCGAGTTCCGCTGCCGCGTCGCGGTCCAAGGCACGCCGCAGCACCTGGAGCCACGGAAAGATCACCATGTCGAGGGCGGAATAGTTCGCCCCGACGATCCACTGTTCCTTGCTCAGGCGCCCCTCGATGGTGCGCGCCTCGCGTGCCACCACATGCATGGCGTCGGTGAGTCCATCGATGTCTTCCGCGACCTTGCCTGAAAATATGGCCTCCACGATTTTCGACACCGAGGGTTCGGCATAGGCCTGGAACTCGCAAATCACGCGCATGATGACGCCGGCCTCTTCGGGGTTCAGCCCGAAGATCGGCCTCTGCGGGTACTTCAAATCGAGGTAATAGAGAATCGCGACCGATTCGAATACCACGTAATCACCGTCTTTCAATACCGGCAGGCGCCCGCGGGGATTCATCTTCAGCATCTGCGGCGACTGCTGTTCTTGCTTGTCGAAGTGCAGCAGGTGCGACTCATAGGCGAGCTGCTTGTGCTCCAGCGCCAAATGGACGCGCCACGAGTACGGACTGCCGCTGCCCCAGTAAAAGGTAAGTGCCATGGGGCGATTGTAACGGATGCGGTTGCGAAGGAGCCTGTCTGGGGGTCGCGGCCAGGCAGATGACCCAGACAGGCTCCTATGCATCGCGATAAGCTCGAACGATGCCTTTTACCACCCTCATCGATGTGGATTCACTGATCGCCCTGGAGGGCCCGGTGGTGCTGCTCGATTGCCGATTCGACTTGAGCGATCCGGGCGCCGGCCGGCAAGCGTACGCCGCAGGACACATCCCCGGTGCGCGGTACGCGGACCTCAACCAGGACTTGTCGTCGCCGGTGACGCCGGCCAGCGGCCGGCACCCCCTGCCCGAGCCGCAGGCGCTCGCCGGATACTTCGCCGCCGCCGGCATCGGCGACCAAACGCAGGTGATCGTCTACGATGAGGCGAACGGTTCGTATGCGGCGCGGGCGTGGTGGCTGCTCAATTGGCTCGGCCACGCCGACGTCGCGGTGCTCGACGGCGGCCTCAAGGCCTGGATCGCGGCCGGCGGAGCGGTCGAGGCCGGCGAGCCTCCACCCGCGCCCGGCGGCGCGAAGCCGCCTTTCACGGTACACCTGCGGCCGGAAGCCGTGCTGACCGCCGATGACGTGCAAAGGGCGCTCGAAGATCCGCGGCGGTTGTTGGTGGATGCACGGGCGGCGGAACGGTTCGCGGGAACGGTCGAACCCTTGGATCGGGTTGCCGGACACGTGCCGGGAGCCGTCAATCATCCGATCACCGCCAACTTGGGGTCGGACGGGCGCTTCTTGCCCGCCGGCGAGTTGCGCCGGCGCTGGCTCACGCGTCTCGCCGGCACGGACCCGTCGGACGCGATCCTGATGTGCGGCTCCGGCGTCACGGCCTGCCACAACATCCTCGCGATGGCATCGGCCGGACTGCCGGGCGGCAAGCTCTACGCAGGGTCCTGGAGCGAGTGGATACGCGACCCCGGACGGCCGGTGGCGCGCGGGGCGTAGGGCCCCGTTCAAAATTCAACAACCGAATTACGAGCATCGTCATTTACATGCAGCCCCAATTTGTTATGGTGCGCGCCTCATGAACACACCCGCAAAAGTCCTCCCGGTCAATCACGTATGGAAGATCGGCGAGTCATTGGATCTGTACCAGGTCGAGGCCTGGGGTAAGGGCTACTTCTCGATCAACGGCGAAGGTCACGTGGTCGTGAGGCCGAGCATGGATGCCGCCCGCGAGATCGATCTCTATGAAGTGGTCCAGGGGCTCAAGGCGCGCGACCTGCACACGCCCGTCGTCATTCGCTTCTCCGATATTCTGGCGCACCGCCTGCGCCACATCGCGGATGCCTTCGGCACGGCCATCGCGGAGAACGGCTACAAGAATCGATATGCCGCGGTGTTTCCGATCAAGGTCAACCAGCAGCGCCTGGTGGTCGAGGAAGTATACCGCTACGGAAAGGAATTCGGCTTCGGGCTCGAAGTGGGCTCGAAGCCCGAGCTGCTCGCGGTGATGTCGATCACCGAGAACGCACCCGACCGCATCGTGGTATGCAACGGCTTCAAGGACGACAGCTACATCGAGGCGGTGATCCTCGCCACCAAACTCGGCCGCACCATCATTCCGGTGGTGGAGAATTACGAAGAAATCCATCTCATCCTGAAGCACGCGGAGCGCTACGCGGTCCGGCCGAAGATCGGCGTGCGCGTGAAGCTCGCCAGCGAAGGCGCCGGCCGGTGGCGGGAGTCCGCCGGCGAGAAGTCGAAGTTCGGCCTATTCATCAGCGAAATTCTCGACCTGTATGCGCTGTTGAAAGAGCGCAATATGTTGGATTGCCTGCAGCTCGTGCATTGCCACCCCGGCAGCCAGCTGCAGGACATCCGGCGCGTCAAGGATGCCATCAACGAACTCGCCCACGTGTATGCCGAGCTCAAGATCATGGGCGCCGGGCTCCGGTACATCGACATCGGCGGCGGTCTCGGCGTCGATTACGACGGCAGCGGCACCAACTATGAGTCATCGATGAACTACACGCTGAACGAGTACGCCAGCGATGTCGTCTATCGCATCAAGAGCGTCTGCGACGCGCGCGACGTGCCGCATCCCATGATCGTCAGCGAGTCGGGGCGCGCCATCGCGGCCCACCACAGCCTGCTGGTGTTCGACACCCTGGGGTGCTCCAAGCTGGACCAATTCCAGGTGTCCGGTCAGCCCGAGGAGGACTACCACGGCGGCGAGGATTTGCCGCAACCGGTGCGCGATTTGTTCGACAGCTATCGGTCGGTGAACCAGCGCCGGCTGGTCGAGTGCTATCACGATGCGCTGCAAGCCCGGGAACAGGCGCTGCAGATGTTCAACCTGGGCTACTTGAGCTTGGAATTCCGAGGCCTCGCGGAGAAGCTGTACTGGGCCACCTGCACCAAGATCCGCGACTACTGCCGCAAGCTCGACCGGGTGCCGGAGGAGTTGGAGAACCTGGAGGAGATGCTGAGCGACATCTACTTCTGCAACTTTTCGGTGTTCCAATCGCTGCCGGACAGCTGGGCCATCGGTCAGGTGTTTCCCATCATGCCCATCCAACGATTGGCGGAGAAACCCACCCGTAACGCGGTGCTGGCGGACATCACCTGCGACTCGGACGGCAAAATCGATCGCTTCGTGCATCCACGGGACACCAAACGCACTCTCGAGGTGCATGAACTGACGCCGGGCGAGCCGTACTACCTGGCCGCATTCCTGGTGGGCGCGTATCAGGAGACCCTGGGCGATCTGCACAACCTGTTCGGCGACACCCACGTGGTCCACATCCGGCTGCAGGACGGGGGCGGCTGGTGGATCGAAGAAATCGTCAAGGGCGATACCGCCAACAAGGTGCTCGAGTATATGGAATATGACACCGACGAACTGTATCCCGGGATCGCGCGGGACTGCGAACGGGCCGTCCAGGAGGGACGGATGACATTGGGCGAGGCTCAGGCGGTGAAGCGATTTTATGAAAACGAACTCAACGGCTACGCCTACCTCGAGGTGGTATAAGCCTGCATTCGCGGGCGTTTGCCAACAATAATCCCCTGGCGTAGCATCGTGCTGTCGAGAGGTACAGGCCGCGATGCGAAGCGTTTTGCGGGTCGGTCTGCGTGTTGAAACCGCGCGCGACCGGCTCACGCATTCGGCGCGCACTGTCAGTGAGACTAGTTGAATGACGACGATCTACGTTGGCAACCTGCCATTCACCGCTACGGAAGACGAAGTGCGTAGCTTGTTCGAGCGCTACGGCAAAGTCGATTCAGTCAAGCTCATCAATGACCGGGAAACCGGTCGCCCTCGCGGCTTTGCATTCGTCGACATGGGTGCCGGCGAGGCGCAAAACGCGATACAGCAAACCAACGGCTTTCAAATGGGCGGCAGACCGCTGCGCGTGAACGAGGCCCAGGAACGAGCCCCGCGGTCGAAGCCTTCAGGGGGAGGCGGCGGCGGCGGGGGTGGCGGCGCGCCGCGGCGCTGGTAATCGTTACCGGTCGAATCGGGGGGCCACGGGCAGGGAGCCTGTCTGAGTAGTTCGCGTGAGCCGCGTTGGCAAGGCCGTATATCCGTGCGATGCAGTTGGGCTCGGCCCACAACATCGGATCCGTGCG
>Ga0137409_10002161_pt1 | contig 21200 bp, 16 predicted proteins | sample CZODoug1_16funga_FD_122059 | JGI IMG/M metagenome (GOLD analysis project Ga0137409, IMG submission 122059) | Vadose zone soil fungal communities from Angelo Coast Range Reserve, California, USA - CZODoug1_16fungal (Hybrid Assembly) | ecosystem: Environmental > Terrestrial > Soil > Vadose zone... | reverse complement strand
GCGGTTCTCGATCATGCCGACACCATCGTGATAGGCAATGCTGCTCCGGAATTTCACGACGTTCCAAGGCGCCTGACGGATGAGCAGACCGTGATCGATTTTGTCCGCATCACCGACTCACGCAGCGTGTCCGGCGTCTACGAAGGTATCTGCTGGTAATGGGTGGAAAGACCGTGAACCCGAGCCCGCCGAGACGCGTATTGATCCTGGTCGAAAATCTCCCCAGTCCGTTCGACCGCCGGGTGTGGCAGGAAGCGACGACACTGCGCGACGCCGGCTACGTCGTGTCTATCATCTGCCCGACCGGGAAGGGATATGAGGGGAAATTCGAGGCGATCGACGGCATCCACATCTACCGCTACCCCCTGCCCGTCGAGGCATCGGGCGCGGCGGGGTACGTGGTGGAGTACGCAATCGCGCTCACCTGGACTTTCTCGCTCGCCTGGCGGGTGCTGCTCACGCGCGGGTTCGACGTCATACACGCCTGCAATCCGCCCGACCTGTTCTTCCTGATAGGAGCATTTTTCAAGCTGCTCGGAAAGAAATTCGTTTTCGATCACCACGATCTCAACCCCGAGCTCTACGAAGCGAAGTTCGGCCACCGCGATTTCTTCTACCGTCTGATGCTGAAGTTCGAGTACTGGACTTTCCGAGTAGCCGACGTGTCGATCGCCACCAACGAGTCCTACCGACGCATCGCGATCGGGCGCGGCCGCATGCCTCCCGAACGGGTGTTCGTCGTGCGCAGCGGGCCGAGCCTGGAGCGCCTGAAGATCCTGCCGCCCGACGCGCGGCTCAAACGCGGCCGCGAGTACCTCGTCGGCTACGTCGGCGTGATGGGAAAGCAGGAGGGCATCGATTATTTGCTGCGGGCCACGCGTCATATCGTGTTTGATCTCGGACGCAGCGACGTGCACTTCGGCCTGGTGGGCGGCGGCACTTCGCTCGAAGCGATGAAGGCGCTTGCGGTGGAGCTGGGTGTCGCCGACTACGTGACCTTTACGGGGCGCGTGCCGGACGGAGAGGTGCTGGCGATGCTCAACACCGCCGATGTCTGCGTGAATCCCGACATCGCCAACGAGATGAACGATAAGTCCACCATGAACAAGATCATGGAGTACATGGCGCTCGGCAAGCCCATCGTGCAGTTCGATCTCGCGGAAGGACGTCACTCGGCCCAACAGGCGTCCCTCTACGCGAGAAAAAATGACGCGATCGATCTGGCAGCGAAGATCGTCGAACTGTTGGACGACCCGGTTCGGCGTGCACAGATGGGCAAATACGGACGCAGGCGCGTGGAGAACGAGCTCGAATGGCGTCACGAAGTGCCCAAACTGCTCGCGGCCTATGACACGCTTTGGCACGTTGCCGAAATTTCGCGCACTGCGCGGGGAGTCGAGACATGAAGCTTCTGCCCCTGGACACACCCGAAATCATCGACCTTGCTGCGGGCTGGCTTGCGCAGAAAGAGAACTACCAGTGGCTGGATTTCGGGGGAGGAAAACAGATCATTACGCCCGCCGTTCTCAAGATCATGGCGCAGCGCGAAACCCATTTTATGAGGGTGTGGACGTCTGATCGGGACGACACGCCCATCGGAATTGTCGGCCTGAACAACGTCGATCGCGCCTCCAAAACCGCGACGTTTTGGGGGGTGGCCGGGGACAAATCCTTCCGCAACCGGGGATCCGGAACCCGCGCCGCGTCGAAGTTCCTGAGTCTCGTGTTCCGTGAGCTCGGACTTCACTCGATCAATACTTGGGTCGTGGAAAACAATCCCTCGCTCCGGATCGGGGAACGCCTCCATTACAACTACATCGGCAGGCAGCGGCAATGCCATTACATCGATGGCCGCCTGTACGACCGGCTGCTCTTCGACCTCCTCGCGAGCGAGCACAGGGAGCTGGAGGATGACCGTTGGCATCGGTTGGAAGGCCGCAGCATTCATCGCGACGCGGAAAGCCGCTCCACCGGTTCGTTGGATCTCCCTAAAGATGAGGTCCGGGAGGAACAGGCAGCGGGGTACTCGAAGGGGGCGATGTGAAAACCGCGATGTTCTGGATTGTGGCCCCGCGGACACACGCTCCCGAACATGGTGCCGGCTTGCTCGCTTCGTGAGAAGAATGCCTGGAGGTGTGCCGATATGGATGCCCGGACGAGAAGAAATACGCTCCGCATGCTTTCGAACGGCGTGTACGTGCTGACGTCGAGAAGTGGGGACCGCTACGGCGCGGCGACGGTCACGTGGGTGTCGCAGGTGTCTTTCCGGCCGCCATTGGTCATGGCGGCGGTGAAGCGGAATAGCAACGTGTTCAAGTGTCTGGAGGAAAGCCGGGCCGCCGTACTGCACATCGTGGGAGACCAGCAGCAGGACATCGCCCACAGATTCTTCTTTCCGACGCATGCGGAGCACGGGACGATCAACGGCGAACCGTTTGCGGAGGGCAGAACCGCCGCGCCGATATTGGCCAACTTGCCCGCGCACGTTGAATGCCAGGTTGAACGGATAGTCGATACCGAGGGCGATCATGCGGTGGTGATCCTGCGCGCAGTGGAGGCCGAATGCCGGGAACAAGTTCGGCCGTTGACGATGGCGGAGACACCGTGGGAATACGGCGGATGAGAAGGAGTTCGGGGACCGGCTGAGCCGGTTTCTAAATCGATTCCCAGCTGTTAGCCCGACAACCGATATGACGAAGAAAGAGCAAAGAAAATTCCGTCTGACGCTCGCGGTTTCCCTGACGGCCGTCCTCATCCTTTTTGCCGCCGTTATCTTCAGTGTGCAAATGGCATTGCACCCGGCGGCGGCGCAACTTCCGACGGCGCGCAATGGAATGGACCGCGTGGGCGATTTTGCCTTGCTCGATCACGAAGGCAAGCTTCATCAGCTTTACCGTAACGTTAATTCGCGTGCGCTTGTCCTGTTCGTTTATGGGTCGGACTGCAACATCGCACGCGACAGCATCCCGGCGTTGAAGCAGTTGCGGGATCAGTTCGCCAATCCGGTTGACGGCTTCCTGACGCAGGTGCGGGAGCGGTCCGCCAATCGGGGCGAGGGCTTTCTGATGAAGGTGCGGGAGCGGCTCGCCAATCGGGGCGAGGGCTTTCTGACGGAGGCGCGGGAGCGGTTCGCCCACCGGAGCGTCAGCTTCCTGATGATCGACGCCAATCCACAGGACGACAGGAAGACACTGCAAAGAGACGCCATTCGATACCGGATCGATATGCCGATCCTCAAGGACCAGACCCAACTCGTGGCCGAAAGTCTGGACATCGATCGCACCGGCGAAGCGCTGCTGATCGACACCCGAACCTGGCGGGTCGTCTACCGTGGGCCGGTGGATGATCGACTCTCCTACGAGATGGCAAAACCCGAGGCCCAGCAACATTATCTGCGCGACGCCATTGCAGCCCTGCTCGACGATCGAGCGGTGGGTCCGACATCGCCGCCCGCCATAGGGTGCCGCGTCAGTATGCACAAGCAGCAAAAAGAGGTTTCTTATGCGAAGCAGGTGGCGCCCATACTGATGGAAAAATGCGTGGCTTGCCACCAGGCCGGGGGCATCGGTCCCTGGGCAATGGAGAGCTACAACATGGTCAAGGGATGGTCCGCCATGATGCGGGAGGTTCTCATGAATCGGCGCATGCCGCCCTGGCACGCCGATCCGGCCATCGGCAGTTTTTCCAACGATCGCTCCCTGAGCGTGGAGCAGATAGGCACGCTCGTACACTGGATCGATGCCGGCGCGCCGCGCGGCGAGGGGCCGGACCCCCTTTCGGAGCGTAAAGCGCAAACCGTTCCGGAGTGGCCGCTGGGAGAACCGGACCTGGTGATCGATGTTCCCGAGCAGCAGATCCCGGCGTCTGGCGTCATCGATTACCGTTATATCGATATCCCCTTGCCCTTCGATCGGGACGTGTGGGTGCGTGCGGTGGACCTCAGGCCGAGCAACCACGCAGTCATGCACCACGCCACGGCCTATCTTGGATTTAATCCGGAGTTGGAGGAATCGTTTTTCGCGATATATGCCGCGGGATTTCAAGTCGAGCCTTTCCCAAGAGGCAGCGGGCGATTGCTGCCGAAGGGGACGGCGCTCAAGTTCCAGTTGCATTACACCGCGGTGGGTTATGCGACGACCGACAGGCCCAGGCTCGCCATCTATCTGCACAAGCGCCCGCCGTCGCGCGAACTCGTCGTGGGCAGTGCCTGGACCAGGAGGATCCGCATACCTCCGTACGTCGAGGATCATCCCGTTGAGGTCAGGTTTGTGTTCGACCAGGACGCGCTGTTGTATTCGTTCATGCCGCACATGCATTATCGCGGCAGCCACGTGAGCTACGAGGCGCGCTACCCCGACGGCCGCGCCGAGATGCTGCTGTCGGTTCCCCGCTACCATTTCAACTGGCAAAGTCTCTACAGCCTGCGCACGCCCAAACCGGTCCCCGCCAAGACCGAGATCCTGATCAGGGGTGCTTTCGACAATTCCCGATCGAACCCCACGAATCCCGATCCTTCAAAGGAGGTACGTTACGGTCCGCAAAGCTCGGACGAAATGTTCATCGGCTATTTGCTGTATACGGTGCCTCGTCGAAGTGCCGCCAATTTGACCGCATCCGTAGGAGCCCGCGCCGGTGTGGAGTAGGCCGAACGGGGGGCCTTTTCGACACGCGAGCTTGACGGCCGCCAGACCTTTGCGCGCTGCGGCCCCCTTTACGGCCCGCGGCCCGAATCCATTCGGACCAAACGCGTTTCTTGAATCGGTCAGATGCTCTTACTAGACTGGCCCAATGCCAATGTCATAGATTTCGCGGGGGTGCCCGGGACATGGACCGATTCGTAGTATTGGACAGTTGGCGCGGCGTCGCTGCATGCCTGGTGGCCCTTTTCCATCTCGAAGCCTACAGCCACCTGGTCTACAGCCATCTGCATGGAGCGCCATTTCTGCGCAACTCCTGGCTTTTCGTCGATTTCTTTTTTGTGCTGAGCGGCTTTGTCATCGCCGCGAACTACCAGCAGCGATTGCTGGATGGTTTCGGAGTGGGACGGTTTGTTTTGCTGCGACTGGGGCGGCTCTATCCGCTTCATTTCGCCATGTTGGCGGTGGGTGTCGCCTTCAAGCTGGTGCTGATCTTGATTCCGGGAGCCTCGTCGATCACACAGGCAGCACCGGCACCATTCACCACCCCCAACGAAGCGCCGGGCACGATTCTCGCCAACCTGCTGCTTATCCAAAGTCTTCACGTGTACGATTTCTTTACGTGGAATGCGCAAAGTTGGAGCATCAGCACCGAGTTCTACACCTACATCATCTTCGCTGCATGCCTAGTCGCTCTTCGGAAGCATGCGTGGATCGCTCTGCTCGTCGCCATGATCGCGAGTCCGGTATTGCTCGCGACGCTGAGCGAACGCAACATGCAGACGGAGTACGACTGGGGTCTCATCCGGTGCATCTATGGATTTTCCGCCGGAGTGATATGTTGGAACGCCTATAGCCGATGGAGTGGCGAGCTCAAAAAGTGGCTGTCGGGAAGCGCCGCCGAATGGTGCGCGATCGGATTGATCTTCGCCTTTGTCAGCGTGTCGGGCACGACCCTCCTTTCTGTCGCAGCGCCCTTCGTATTCGGACTGGCGGTGATGGTCTTTGCGTTTGAGGGAGGAAGTGCCAGTGCGATCCTTAAGCTGAGACCGCTGGTTTTCCTGGGGACCATCTCATACTCGATCTACATGACGCACTTCTTCGTTGCGAGAAGATTGCTCGATACAGGTAGAGTGATTGAAAAGCTGTGGGACTTTGACCTTATCACGCCTCGCGAGATCGACGAGCAGCATGTTGACGTACTCGGAACCCAGCTATGGCATGGCGACGTCGCTTACCCGGTCTTCCTGGCGGTGGTTGTCGCCGTTTCATACTTCACTTACCGCTGGATCGAAATGCCTGGGCGGGAATGGGTCAAAAATCAGGTCCACGTGCGCCCCCGTGGGATGCGGCAGGTTGAAACGTAGTCTCTGTCGTCTTCAACTTTTGAACAGTCCCGCTCCGATCTTCCGTGTTCGGTCGACCCCAAGGAGAGGCAATGAAGCACCTTCTGCATCACGACGTCTCGCCGTTTGCCGCCTATTCGCACCGGTCGTTCCGCGAGCGAGGGCTAGCGCCATCGCCTGCCGCCGCCGGCAAGGCCGCGGCTTGCACGGCGCGCGCTGCCGCGTTTGCGCTTTTTCTCCTGGGCGCGGGTTTTCCTTCCGTGGGCGCCGCCGCTCAGCAATTCTTTTGCACCTTCGCGAACGCGCCGACCGACTGCGGTTTTATCGAACAATACAAGGGGATGGACACTGTGCCTCCGGGTCCCGGCCGTGCGTCGATCGTGCCAATCGGGCGCGACGGTTCGACGAGCGTCCGCCTTCACACCGAGCCGGGCGACGAGAACGTCGCCGGCAGCGGCACCGCTGAGCGCGACGACCTCTACCTTGGTGTGCCGGGAACCGCCGCTCCTCTGGTATTCAACCAAGGCGAGGAACACTGGTGGGCGCTTTCGGTCCTGTTCCCCGATGACTTCGTCTTTCCCACATGGCAGATGTATGCCCTCTCCGGTTTCCACCACACCGGCTCTACGGGACAGGGAAATTTCGATATTCACTTTCAAGGACACCCTGATACTACCCAGCTAGGTGACCTGATTTTCCGGGGCTTCGGCGGGACGCAGGATTCCGGTTTCTACACAGCGACGATCGCCCCGGGCGGTACAGTCGCGAAGAACGTCTGGTATGACTTCGTCTATCACGTGAGGTGGTCTTCCGGGCAGGACGGTTTCTTCGATGCATGGGTTCGAAAGGGTGATGGCCCGATTTACGGGCGGGTGCTCGCCCATCGAGGCCCCACGCTCTATGTGAATCAGGGGGCCTATCTCAAGCTCGCCAACTACCACACGGCGGTCTGCGATCCCTATCCAACCTGCGACGGATCAGATCCACCGAGCTCCGTGATCTACGACCGCGTGGTCGCGGGGACGAACTGGCAGGATGTTGTTTATCCCGGTGCTTCGCTGGAAGGGCAGTACGAGGAGAACGCCGCAAGCTACCATAGCAACTTGGCGCCGTCGTCGTGGATGCAGTACGGGGTGGAGGTCGGGACCTTCAGCGGCGGCACGATCCTCGCCTCCAATGAGGCCAACGCCGCCGCGACGTTCACCTTTAAAGGGACGGCGGTGACGTGGATGGGCGCCAAATGCAACCTCTGCGGGATCGCCACCGTCTCGATCGACGGCGGCGCACCGACTACGGTGGACACGGCTAGTTTTGACGTGCCAGGCAGCCTTACGGCTAAATCCGTGTTCTCCGCCTCAGGTCTTGATCCGGCAGTGAGTCACGCGATGGTGATCACAGTGACGGGCCAGACCGGCTCCGGCGGCACCTACATCGCGGTGGACGGTTTCTGGGTAACACCGATAGCATCGAACTGACATCGTAGCGGGTGCCTCACTAGCCACCCAAAAAGCGCAACCACCACTCACCCTCCAGGCGACTGAGAAAGGCTTCCCCTTGATGGATCGCGGCCATGACGTCCGGGTGGCGGGAGTGAACGAGCGTCCACGTGCTGTCCCAGCGGAACCAGCAGTGCCGCGCCGAAAGCTCCTGAACGTAGCGCGGGTCGAGACGCCCCCGCACCGCCGCCGCGCCGTGTCGCCATGCATCGGCCAGGAGCCGCTGCAGCACGCGGTCGAAAAAGCCGTCCAGTGCCGCAATCTGGACGACTTCGCTCACTCCGCCCGCCCATACGTAGTAGAGATACCAGCCGATCAGCCGCTGCTCGCCGTTGCGCACGGCACGCGCGCGCAGTCGCCCGAAGCGCGTCTTGCGTGCCGTCTGATCCAGCAACCAGGCGAGCGAGCGGGCGTCGTACACCGGCTGCAACGCGCAGCCGCGCAGCATCTCGGGCAGATGGGCCAGCATCGTGGTCGAGTCGAGCGCGTCTTCCACGAGTTCGGTCGCTTCGCGATAGAACCGGTTCGGGCGCAGCCAGGCTGCGATCACGTCGGCCAAAGCGGCCAGCGGGCGCGCCGCAAGTGCCAAGGGAAGAGGAAAACCGGCGCGCTCTTCCAGAAGCGACAGCGCGTAACGGGTGGGACGCAGCGGCCGGGTCCAGTGGAGGCTGTAGAGCGGCGGTGCCGTCCCGCCGACCCCGACCCACAAGCGTCTGGCCTCGCCGCTCGATCCATCGGCGAGCGTAAGATCCTGCGGTCCCGAGAGACTCGCCTTCGCGAGCAGCAGCGCCGTGGGGCTGCGCCGCTGGTCCGGGTCCACCATGAACTGGCAGCTCACGGCGACGAGGATCGGGCGGCCGCGGAATTGCATCGGCCGCGGCATCACGGCTTGGAACCCGACGATGCGACCGTCCTCCTCGGCTACCCAAGACGGCAACTTGGGATCGCGCCACGGATTGTCGAAGAGCATCTCCCGGAAGTAGGACTCGCACGCGGCCTGTGAGCTCCAGCGATCTTCCGGATACACCCGGGCGAAGAGTGCGGCAACGGCGGAGACATCGTCCTCGGCAAAGACGCGAATCGTCGCCATGTCAGGTTTCGTCCTTGGGCGTTAAAGGCCGCCCGGCTGGGGGCGGACGGCTCTCATGGTCAAACAATACAACGGAAAATCATAGCCTTCCTCGAAGACGGGCCTTTGTCGGGGCGCTCGAGAACCCTGATCCGTTCGGCTCATAAGGCTGATCTCTCGGCGAAAAACTGGATCTGTACGCTACGCCATGCTCCGCATGGATCACGGCCGGACCGTGGCCTGAACAGTCCTCGAATTGCCGCGCCACAGATATCGGAGGTTCTTTGACGAACCCGGTTTATACGACAGTCTCGAACGTCGGCGCTGTTGCGCCAAGCTTGCCCCTGGCGCCCCGGCCCAGCGCCGTCGATACGGGAAAACGGGAAAAGGAGAGGCCGGGGTTGAAATCCGGCGCGATCCGTGTTCGCACGACTCGAATAGGGAGGTGGGAAAATGTCTCCGATCTGGAAGCAGCATGGAATGGTCTTCTGAATCGCTCCCCAGGCTACAGCGTATTTCAGGCGTTTCAGTGGCATCTCTGTTGGTGGAGGGCTTTCGGCGGTCCCCACGAGCTCTTTGTAATCCTCGCGTATGCCGGCCCTCGGTTAGTTGGAATTGCGCCGATGATGATTGCTCTGGAGAGGGCGCGGTTTGGCCAAGAACGGAGGCATCTTCACTTTATCGGGAGCATAAATCATGCATCAGACTACTGCGATTTCATAACCGATCCCGATGTTCCAGAGGCGCTGGACGCGCTCCTGGAGGAGATATGCACTTGCTCAGAAGCATTTTATCGGATCGACCTGTCACACTTCCCGAGTCATTCTCCGAACCAAGCCCGAACCCTGGAATATTTCAAGAGCCGCAGCGCAAAAACTTCGGTTGAAGTTCAGGCCGACGCCCCCGTCCGAATCCTGGGGGAGGGTGAAGGAGATCTAAAAGCGGCAAACAAGTCCAGCCTAAGGAGGCATACCGGTTTCTTCCAGAAATCGGGAGATCTTCGCTTCCATCAGTGCGAAAGCGAGGCGGAGATTCTCGAGTATTTGGAGCAGTTTTTTGAGCAGCACAGGGCAAGGTGGGCGCGAACGGACTCTCCCAGTCAGTTTTTCGATCCGGCCCAGCAAGCGTTTTATAGGGAGCTGGTTCGGGAGATCTTCCCCCGCGGCTGGCTGAGATTTGACGTGGTTCTGTTCAACGGGGCTCCACTGGCTTTTCATTTTGGGTTCGAATATCGGCGGCGCTTCATTTGGTACAAACCGACCTTCGACATTCAGTTCGCCTCGAGATCCCCGGGGGAGGTGCTGATCAAATTTCTCTTGGAAGAGGCGATCAAGAGGAAACTGGAGGAGTTTGACTTCACGATCGGATCCGAGGCTTTCAAATACCGGTTCGCCAACAAGATCCGGCGTATCAATCGAGTGATTGCGTTTCATTCAACCACAGACCATTGGAAATACCGGGCTAGATGCATGCTAAAGAAGCGTCTGAAGGGCAATCCGGCTTCAAGAGGTGCGTCGATATCCGCTCGATAGGGCAAGCGAGCTCGCTGATCTACGACCGGGTGATCCGCCGCGACGTCGGCGGCCAGTAGCGCGAAGCGAGTTCACCACAACGGCTCCCGACCCGTTGGCCACGGCCGGTTCGCCCGGAAGCGGTGCTGTTCGACGAAGCGAAACTCACCGCTGTTTTCGGCGCGCCATGTAGTCGATAACCCGCAGCCGCTTGCTTCCGCCGAAAGTATGAACGCGCAAAATATCCTCTCGCCAACCCGGTGTAATTCGGTGCACCACCGTTTCCCGGTAATTGTCGTCGCTCAGGATATCTACACGGTTGATCAACACCGAGTGGCCGTAGACCAAAGAACAATCCTGGCTCGGTCGATAGAGCATCCCGTCGCGCGAAAATAGCGGTCCGGCGGGACGGGCGCAACGCGCGTCTGAAACAACCGGGTTACCGCGATGGGCTGTCCAGGGTCCGAGCGGCGTCGTGCTCCAATAAAGATGAAGCTCTTCGCAGCTGTCCGCTTCGGGCTCCGCGACGTTGACGAACATCCACCATCGATCGTTTTGCTTGCATAAGGTGGCGTCGAACGCGCTGATCTTTTCGAGGAGAACCTTGTGAAGACGCCAACGAAGCGGGAACGCCTCGCAACGGTAAATCTCGATCGTTCCGTTCTCCGATGTCTCCGGCAGCATGTACAGCGAACCGTCCCAGCTGAAAACGAACGGATACGAGAGGTGGTAGGGCCGCTCGAGAACGACTTGCGGTTCGGCGGGCTCGGCATCCTCGAAAACTTCCACCGCCATGATGCGTCCCTTCGGGGTGCGATAACGCCATTCCTCGAAGAAAATAAAGTATCGGCCCTGGTGTTCGACGGCAAATGGATCGGCCCAGGCGCGGTCCTTGGGGGGCACCAGATAGCGCAATCGCTCGAGCCTACAGCCCGACTCGTTCTCGTCCGCGAAGTAAAAGGCCAATTCCCAATGGTGCAGCCAACGCAGCAACCGCAATTGGTTGGCCGCCACATTCGACACCAAGCTCAAGGACAGCCGCGCCAAAGCGGAAACCGTCGGCTCGGACAGAGCCGGATAGCGCGCGGGCACGGCCGACGCCGCCGGTTGCGCGGAACGCCAGGCATCCCCATTGCGCGTCAGGTGCTCGAGCAAGCGCCTGAAGAAACTCATTCCCTTGCGTAGGGAACCCAAACGATTGAGGCGCGCCGAGTTCCTGAGTGTCGTGCCGAAGCTGCGGTACAGCAAGCCGTTCCGGGACTCCGTGTAATCGACGACGCTGACCATGGTGACCGGGCTGCCGGCGCTCACTTCCATGGCGCCGGCCCAAGCGCTCGCTGCCGATACGTCTTGTCCGATCTCGATACCCCATACCCCCAGGCGGGAAACGGAAGACAGCGGCCGGCGCGGCGGAATGGCGGTGAAGCACAGCCACACATCCACATCGCACCCTCGTAGCGCGGCTATCCCCGGTTCGTCCGGACACCAGCCGTCGCTGTGGTGGGTGATTTCGACATTGAGCGGCGGCACCGCGAGCTCGGCGGCTACGTCGGTGGGGACAAACAGCCGCTCCTTTCGGCATCGCACCTGCTCTTCGAGCCGATCAATGACCCGATGGAGGCGAGAGGCAAATGATTTGCGCGAATTCCCGCGGGCGACGGCTACGGCCGCCAAGCTTATGCCGGGCACGGCTAAAGCCTGTCTCAGGGACTCGAGCACCCAGCGCTCCTGGGTCCTCCCGTCTAGCAGGACGCCAACCGTGACGGAGCGCACGGTGTTGTTCTCCATCGAGCCAGAATCAATTCGGTTCATTTGAGTCAACGCGAGTTGATCGCGCGACGGTAGGCGTCATACGTCACATCGGCGATGCGAGGCCAGGATAACCTCTCTTTCGCGGATCGGGCGGCGCCCGTCGCGAGCGAATCGCGCAGCCGGCGGTCGAGCAGAAGCTTTTCCATCGCGTCCGCGAGCGCTTTCCCGTCACGCGGTGGGACAATCAATCCGGTTTGGCCGTCGATCACAACATCCGGCACGTCGCCCACGCTGGTCGCAATGACCGGCCGTGCAAAAGCAAACGCCATCGCACTCACCCCGCTTTGGGTTGCGTCGGTGTACGGTAAAACCACACCCATCGCGCGGCGGAACAGCTCAGGCACTTCCGCGGCGGAAATGTATCGGTCGATCAATTCAAGCCAGGCGGTCGATGCAATTCGCTTTCGATGCTGCTCCAGATCACTGCCCGTTCCGGCCACGACCAGCCGGAAACGATGCCCTCGACTATGGAGAACGTCGCCGGCGTCCAGCAAATAACGTAGCCCCTTATAGGCCTGGATGCGGCCGAAGAACAAAAATGTACCCGGCTGGTATCCTGAAATGTCGTCGTCGGTGCCTGCTCGACCGAGTATCCCGTGAGGGATTACGTCGATTCGCCCTGCAACGCCTCCAGTCAGTTCTTCGAGTTCGGCTTGCATTCGCGGTCCATGAACGATCACCCGGTTTGCCTTCCAGCGGAACCATTGAACGACCTTCCATCGCCAGTTATCTTTGGAAAACACCTCCGAATGGGGAACAGGATCGTGGACCGTCAGAACGACGGGTAGGTGTCTGCGAAACGAGAGGATCGCCCATCCCGCGTACCCGGGGTGAAACTCCTGGACGTGCAATATTTCGGGAGAGAAACCTCGAAGAATCCGATTGATCGAGACAATGGTGCTCAGAACTCGCGGGTCCCGCAACCTGGGAAGTTCGAGGCATCGTACGGTAACCGTTTGGTGAAGCAGTGCGCGCAAATCATCCGGCAATTCATTTTGTGCATTACCTGAATGCAGGACAAGCAACACCCTGTGTTTGGCCGAAAGCGCGAGGGCTAGACGGCTGGCGTACTCGGCGAAGTGGAGCGCCAGGAGCGCAATCCTCACCGCGTTCCCCTGAACAATATTGTGTACCTCAAGCTTGTCAAAACAACGGCAGATTCACTTGCTTTCAATCAGGTGCTGTACCTTCGCCAGCGATTCATTTGCGAAGAACAAGAAATTGTTGACATACCTATTCTCTTTATTGATGTTGTTGACGATGTTGGAAATATCCTGGTGTTCTTCTGCCCTGAACAACTCGATCGGGTTCAAACGATCGCGCCGGAAAAAAAACCCCTGATAACCCAGCTCTTCGAGAAAACCGTTAACCGTGCTGACCGAGTGGCGTTTATGCCGCTCTTCGATCTCGATGATCAATGTCGGATGATCGCGAAAAAGAATGCGCCTGGCGCCACGCAGCACGGCGTCTTCGTGACCTTCCACATCGATCTTGATGCACCCGACAGGTTCGATGGCATCGTAGTCATCAAGGCGCCGCGTCGGTACGGTCAGTACCTCGACCGCGCCCAACTGCTCGACGGGGTTTTCCCTTTCGATACTGCTCCGTCCCATATCGCCCACCAATACCCTGAGCTGTGCGTCGCCGTTGTGATCGGATAGCGCTACGGCTTCCACGCGCAAACGGGGGTTCGAGCGGGCCGCCAACCTGTCCACAAGGTATGCCGCTGAGTCGAGCCTGGGCTCGAACGCATAACATTTTCTGGAGTGATTGAGCAGATGGACGGTGTAACTTCCGATGGACGCGCCGACGTCTATCGAAACTTTGGTGCCGTCGCACAAATAATGAAGCAGCCGCAACTCCAGGTCAAAATAACCGATCCTCCACGCTAAATAGCGCCAATACAAAGGGGCGGGCAGCAGGTGTTTCAGACCTTCACGGATGAGCGTTTTTGCGGTCATGCTCTGCTGAGCAGCATTCGTGCCGTACCGCTGACCGCCCCATGAATTCCGCTCTTTTCCGATTCGCTGAGCATGTACGTCCAGCTCGCGATTCCATATGTCAGGACAAAGCACCCGATCCCGGAGACAGCGTTCCAAAACGAAGAGAGGGAAAACTGCGCCACGACCACATTGCTGCCCCACGCAAGCCCGATTCCCGCTGCCGTGATGACGAAGACGTCACTGCCAAATGGAAACGCCCCTAGGGAGCGGCGAACGAACAGAACCCGCGCGAGATTCGCGATCGCAATTGAGGTGCATGTCGCGACCGCCGCGCCAAGCTGGCCGTACGCGGGCACAGCAACCCAGCAGAGGATTGCGGCAACGACCAAGCCGACTGAAAGGATCTTCAGCTCGAGGAAATGCTTGCCCGTCATCGACAGAGCCCAGCCGGAATGTCCGAAAATCATAAAGACGAACTGACCGGCAGCCAGCCAACACACTACGGCTTGGGACACCGCAAACGACGGGCCAAAAAGGTGCGTCAGTTGCGCGCCCCAGAACAGGAAAATCGCGAAAAATGGCGCCGTCAACAAGGTGATCCACCTGACACTCAACGAAATTACGTGCACCATGCCATCGAGGTCTCCGCGAGCGTGCCGCTCGGCGACCAATGCTCCGAGGCCCTGGGTAAAAGCCACACCGAACACCCCCATCAGAGCCAGCAGCATCTTCACCAGTGAATACTGTCCTAAGTCTTGCGCGGTCGTGAAGCGGCCCAAGATCAACATGTCCATGCTGGCCGTCAGCGTGCCAACGAGTACTCCCACCGCCAGGACACTCGAGTAACGCATCACCCGGAACGCGTCGTCCCACGAATGTGGTTGAGCGGCAGCGCCACCCCGAAAATCAGAGCGTGCGCGCATCGCGAGGAACGCCGAAGCGAGGAAAGACCCCAGCGTGGTTCCCGCGACTACAGCCCAGAGACGCCATCCGGCGGCAAAGAGAATGACAATCGCCGCGAGGCGGATAGTCGGTAACAAGACCGATTCCGCAATTACGCTCGGAGACAGTTTGAGAATGCCCCGGTACGCGCCTCCCAGTACCGCCAGATCGGTCGAAAAAGGAAGCGCCAACGCCAAACACAGGAGGATTTCAGCGAAGCGGGAATAGTGATAGACGTTTGCCTCGAGAACCCGGCCCAGGCCGAGCGCAACGGCGATCACCGGCAGCAGGGCCAACATGCTGGCCAGCAGACGAACCCGCCGAAGCACTGCGATACGCGAGGCAGGGTCTCGCGCGGTGTTCGTCTCGCCAAAGTACCGTTGCAGTCCTATGTCAAGCCCCAATCGCGTCACGATTCCCGTCACGTCCGTCAGGTTACGGGCCAGATTGAAGATTCCGTAATCCGCGGCGCCGATGACGCGGGCCACGATCAGCCCCGATATGAACGAAATGCTCTGCTGATATACGGTTCCGGCAGCGATGATCGAAGCGCGACCGATGAGCTTGCGCGGTCCGGCGGCTTCGTCTGCTGCGTTTTCCATCCCGAACCATCACGCTTTCAGCGCAACCTGCGTACGCTGCAGCGAGCGATGCCAGATTACGGCAAGCAAAAACGCGAGGATCGCCGCGATCCTTCCGTCGCTTACGGTAAAGAGCGTTACGAACGTTGCTCCGAAAGTTATGAGCCCTGCGAGCGCGGCGATACCTTCGGTACGCGCATCTGAATTCGTATCGCTGGCGGCTATGACGACAATCGCTCGTTTCAGCGCGTCGCCCATGACCAGCAGCGCCGCAATCGAGCCGGCGATACCGCCTTCGTAGAGGATCTTGAGATAGCCGCTTTCCGGTTGATCCGGAATGTACGTGACCCCCGCCGCCGTGCCGATGTCGTAATAGTTGTAAACCGTCGGCTGCGTCTGGATAAGATAGGATTGAAAGCTTCCGAGACCGATGCCTGTGATCGGGTGATCGGCAAACATGTTCCAAGTATCAAACCAGATCGCGAACCGGTTCTCGAATTCCGCCTGCGACTGTAGAAAACGCTCCGAAACCGCCGTAGGAACGATGTTTAGCCAGGTTTCCGCCGGAGTTAGCGCCACGACCATTGCAATGATGATCATGCTTCCCATGATCACCAGCTTGGCAGCGGCATTCCACCCGTTAAAAGCAAAAAAAACCATTCCAGATACCAATAGGCACGCCAATATGGCGCTGCGGGAGATCGTCGTTACCAGCGCGACTAAGCCGACTGCAATCGCAGTCCAGACCACGAACCGCAGCTTCATGCCACGAAACCGGTTCCGAATGCCCAGGAGCAATAGGAACGTGATCATGGACGCGAGAAATGCACCAGCCCTTTGCGGGTCCTGAAAAAACCCCCCTGCTCGCCAGATCTCCATCCCGGCAACGTTGCTCAGCTGGTTCAAGTTGCTGCCCCGCAAACTCAGGTTCACATGCAGGGCATGGTCGACAAGGAGGCCGACGGCCATGAAGAGCACTACGATCGACAACAGCAAAACGAGTCGTTCGAACCCCCGCTCTCGTCCTAGCTCGTCCAGCGCGAACAGAAAGAAAACGTAAGCCGCAAAACTTACGATGAATACCAGCAGAGACAGCAACGGAAACTGGGAAAACACGACGCAAGGAATGCAAAGCAGCCATGCAATCAGTAAGGACTTTGTCGGGAAGAGAGGCTCGCTTGCAGTGGAAGATGCAAACACCTTTTTCCCGATCAGCCCGATCGTGAGTGCGAGCATGACTACATCGAACACCGTAAGTCCGAAACGTCCCGGAGGGACGAGGGCGGCGGCAATTGGAAAACAGGCAATGAGCGCTAGAAAGATAAAACGCAGCGGCTCGCGTCGTGTGACCGCCACGAGCACTCCGACGACGATAAGACCGAAAACGGCGACGTAATAAAGGGCCCGCTCGCCGGCCACGGTGCCGACGAGCGCCGTAGCCATTCCTGTCAACACGGCGGTGGCTAAGACCGTGACCGGCAGGACTAATGGTCCTGCGGCCGCACTGAGAATACTAGCCCTGGGAAAATTCATCGTTCAAAGCCCCCGGGCGATATTCTCGCGATATACGCGTGCGACCGACGCGGCCACGGCGGGAACATTGTCTCGGCAAAGATACGAACCGTCGTCATGCCAGGTTCCGTCTTTCGCCATCGAGCTAGACGCCAACAGCGCAAGCCGTTTGCAGCCCGCTGCGTCTTAGTCGGCCGCCGTCGAAGACAGCCGCGCGGCCGACGGATCGGCGGCTCCACCGTTCGCGGTCACCAGTCGGGCGATCCGCGCGAGCGTGCGCAAATCGTCGAGTTCGATGTCGTCGATTTTGATGTGTAAGTCAAAGCGTTGCTCGAGCTGGACGAGCAGCTCCACGAACTGGAACGAGTCGAGAATACCGGTCTCGAGGAGATCGGTGTCCGGGGATGGTGCCTCGATGTGGAAACTCTCGACGAACACTGCGCCGAGGCGCTCGATGATTGCGTTTTGGTCGGTCACTCCGTTGCTCCTTTAGCTCCGCCCAGACGCCGCGCTGACCCTGCGATCCGTCCCGCGCGCGTTATCGGGGGACGGTGCTTTCGCCTGCACCTGTCGGGATTCGGCGCAGAGGAAAGCACTCTTCAGCTGGGGACGGTCGATCTTGCCGTTGTCGTTCTTGGGCAGGACGTCATAGCGCATCCAGCGGGCCGGAAGCATGTAGCCGGGCACGAGGCCGGCCAGGTCCTTGCGCAGGCTTTTCGTGGAGACGCCGCTGTCCGGCGCCGGGACATAGGCGCAGCAGATCAGCCATCCTTCGAAACCTTCGGATTGAATCGCGACGACCGCGCTTTCGCGCAAGCCCGGAAGTGAGTGGAGCGCCGTCTCGATCTCGCCCAGCTCGATGCGGTACCCGCGGCTCTTGATCTGGGTGTCGGCGCGGCCCAGGTAATGGAACAGGCCGTCGGCTCCGCGGCGCGCCAGATCGCCGGTCTTGTAGATGCGGTCCTGCGGACCGGCTCCGCCGGGATAGGGGAGAAACGCGGCGAGAGTCTTATCCGGGTCGCGCCAGTAGCCCGGACTCAGGCCCACGCCGCGGATGTAGAGGTCACCGATATCGCCCGGGGCCACGGGCCGCAACTGCTCGTCGAGGACCAGCAGCTCTTCACCGCCGCATGCGCGGCCGATGGGAATCGGTTCACGCTCGTCGGCCGGGCATCGCGGCAGCGTGTGGTAGCTGCTCACGATGGTGGTCTCGGTGGGCCCGTACAGGTTGGTGAACCGTGCGTGCGGCAGCCGGCGCATCCAATGGATAAGCGTGGGCGTCGGCAGCGGTTCTCCGGCGAACAGCACCCGGCGAAGGGACGGAAAGTCATCTTGACTCACGACATCGAAATTCGCCATCAAGTTAAGAACCGAGGGCACCGAGAACCACTGCGTGAGCCGGGCATCGCGGATGAGTTGCGCCAGCTTGTGCGGAAGGAGATTCAACTCGGGGGGCACGAGATGCAACTCGGCCCCTGCCCAAAACGTGCCGAAGACGTCGAACGTGGACACGTCGAAACGCAGCGGCGGGTGCTGCGAGATGCGATCGGTGTGGACGATGCCGAAATAGGTTCTCGCCCAGCGGATGAGATGCGCGACGCTTGCGTGGGTGATGGTCACGCCCTTGGGGATTCCGGTGGATCCCGATGTGAACAGAATGTGCGCCACGTCGCCGTCGGTGTTGGCGTAGGCGGGCGGCGTCGCCGGGTAGGCGGAGAGATCGCGCAGGCTGAACACCGGATCGGCATCGGAGGGCGGGTCTTCGTCCAGCCATCCGATCATGGGCCGTTGCGTGAGCGTCGCGCCCGCCAAGGCATCGCGCAGACTCTGGCCAACAGGGCCGGCTGCCAGAATGCAGCGGCAGTCGCTGACTTCGAGCACCCTCGCCTGCCGCGCTGCAGGGCTGGCGGGATCCATCGGCACGTAAATCGCGTCGGCTTTTAGCGTGCCGAGCATGGCCATGATCGCCGCGGGCATCTTCGGCATCAGCAGACCGACGCGATCTCCTCGCCGGCAGCCTGCTTCTTTCAGTACGCGGGCAAGCCGGTTGCTTGCCTCCTCGAGCGCAGCGTAGGTGAGGCGGGCGCCCTTGAAGACCAGCGCAGTCGCCTCGGGTCGCGCCTCCGCTTGCGCCGTCACCCCTTGCTGTAACAGCATGGTCATGCCACGAGGCAGCGCGCGGCGGCGCGCTCGAACACGACACCGGTGTGATGCATCTCTTCCACGCTCGCGGGTACGTCGAGAATGAAAGTGCGGTAGCCGACGTCGACATAACGCGCCACCTCATCCGCCACCCGATCGTAACTTCCCACGAGAAAAGGACAGACTGCCTTGTAGTTCTGAAACGGTATCAGCCAGTACGGGTTCTCTGCTCCCGGCGCGGTCTTCCCGAGCTCGGACAACTGCCGGTGCCAGGACGAATCCGATACCTTCATCGCAAGCTGGTGCGTGAGCTGGCCCTTGCGGTCTTCCGGGTAGCGGGCGCGGGCGACCGACCAGGCTTCTGTATCTTCGGAGCGGGCGATGATACCGATGCGGATGCCCCTCGATGCGATGTTCACCGAAGGGGCGGTTGCGTACTCGGCGGGCGGCTTGGGGTACTCCACTGCCGTCGCCTTCAGTTGCCGCGCGGCGTCCATGCCTGCTTCCGAAGATCCCGAGACGAGCACGCCCGGCATCAACTCGGCCGGCAGCGGCGGCGTCAGCTTGAGGTTGGTCACCTTGTAGTACCGCCCTTCGAAGCTGACCGGTTCCGTCGTTCGCAGCAGGCTCTGAATGACCGTGGCGTACTCCAAGAGCCGCGCATAACGCTCGTCGTGGGGCGTGAGGTCGTTCAAGGCCAGCAAATCGTTCTTGAATCCTCCGGCCACCATGTTGAGATACAGTCGGCGGCCGTACAGATGCGCGAACGACGTGATCATCTTGGCCACGCTGTAGGGGTGCATGTAGGCCGGCTGAATGGCCACCAGCGGGCACAGACGCTCGGTGGCTTCGACGACGATCTGCGAGACGAGCCAGGGATCGAGCTGGCTGTTGTCGGTGAAGACGAGGATGCCTTCGTGCCCCGCTTCCTCGCTAGCGCGCGCGAACTCCTGCAGTTCGCGAATGCACGTCCTGGGCCGTGCCTGGGCAGAAAGCGGACAGGTGGAGAAGATCTTCAAGCCGTGATCGGGAGCTGGCATATTGAATCTCGCGGTCAAATCTCTTTGGATCGCTCAAGCTACTCGCGGGAAATTGCAGACCGTAATCGTCGGCGGGTCCGAGCCTGATCCATTCGGCTCATGACCGGGCGAGCGTCGGGCTTGGATTGGGTCGCCAGCATTTGTCGCAGAAGTAAAGTAAGTGGTTAATAACAGGAGAAAGCATCTTGGATATCTGGAACTGAGACCCGGTAGACCATTCGGCGGTTGCAGGCTGTCGTGAAACAACTACGCCGTGTCATCGTGTCACTACAGAATTATCAAGTTCCCTCGATGGTGGGTCGATACCCGAGGCACTATCATGATTCGGTGTCTTGATACCATGGTCGTTCCCTGCCCAGGACTGTGCGGGTCCTCATCGCAGACGTGCTAGCCGGAGTGAGAGCGGCTCTCGCCAAGGCACCAAGAAAAGCTTACGAAGCGAAGCAGCGCCGGTTCCGGATGTACGCAGTTTGGTGCGCTGTGGCGCGGTTTTGGCAAAACAGGCTCGTTGGGAGGTTGAAAATGACGGATCTGCAATTTATCCCGGACCTACTCGCCCGCAAGGGGCTCTTGAGCGCGCTGCGAGCGTTCAAAAAGGGCGATTTTTCGGTCCGTCTGCCCATGGATCTGATCGGGATCGACGGAGAAATCGCGCAGGCTTTCAACGAGGTCGTGGAAGTGAATGAGAAGGTGACCGACGAGTTCGCGCGTATCCGGGACGAGGTAGGAAGGGAAGGGCAGATCAATCAGCGCGTCAGGCTGCCCGCGGCGACGGGATCGTGGGCCGACGGCGTCGACTCGGTGAACACGCTCATCGGAGATCTCATACGGCCGACCTCGGAGGTCGCGCGGGTCATCGAGTCAGTCGCCAGAGGCGATCTCTCCCAGCGGATGCTGCTCGAGATCGACGGCAGGCCGCTGCGAGGCGAGTTCCTGCGGATCGGGAAAGTCGTCAACACGATGGTCGATCAGCTCGGCGGGTTCGCCTCGGAGGTGTCGCGGGTGGCGCGCGAGGTGGGCAGCGACGGCAAGCTCGGGGGCCAGGCGCAGGTACCCGGGGTGGCCGGGACGTGGAAGGACCTCACCGACAATGTCAACTCGATGGCGGCGAACCTCACGGGCCAGGTGCGCAACATCGCGGAGGTGACCACGGCGGTGGCCAAGGGCGA
>Ga0137409_10002160_pt1 | contig 21206 bp, 15 predicted proteins | sample CZODoug1_16funga_FD_122059 | JGI IMG/M metagenome (GOLD analysis project Ga0137409, IMG submission 122059) | Vadose zone soil fungal communities from Angelo Coast Range Reserve, California, USA - CZODoug1_16fungal (Hybrid Assembly) | ecosystem: Environmental > Terrestrial > Soil > Vadose zone... | reverse complement strand
CTACGAGTACGATGCCGCAGATCGCCTGATAAAGCTTCGCGAACCGGACAACACACGGAAGTATGTGTATGACGATGCAGGACGCGTCGTACATACGGACAGTGACAAGTTCTCAGAGCAGTACGTTTATGACGCTGCAAATAACCTGGTCTACTCGTCCGGCACGGGCAGGATCGATTATGAACGTGGAGGACGGATCTCCACTGCAGGTTATACGAAGTTCACGTTCAATCCGGGCGGAAGCCTGTATGCCCGCGTCGACGAGGATGCAGTCACGACCTACGAATTCGCGATGGGTCAACTCCAGCGCATTGAACGAACGGGCCGTACGGCCACCACCTTCACGTATGACGCACTCGACCGGAGGCTTCAGAAATCCGATTCAGCAGGCACGACCCGGTTCTCCTGGGCACAACACGTTCCCTACGCCGAACACCGAACCGCCCCCTCCGGAGAAGAGGTCCGCACTTACTCGTTCCTGCCACGCACGTTCGTACCTCTGGACTTCACTGCTGGAGACAGAACATATTCCTATGTCGTGGACCCATTTGGAACACCGACTGAAGTTCTGGATGATAACGGCAGGATCGTCTGGACGGCCGATCTGACTATCTGGGGATCTGTGAAGAAAGTACGCGCCAAGGGTATCGACAACCCTCTGCGGTTCCAGGGCCAGTATGATGACGGGACTGGACTCTACTACAATCGATACCGTTACTATGATCCTGCGGTTGGCCGGTATCTTAGTCCAGATCCTTTGGGGCTTGCAGGTGGCATCAATCCATACCAGTACGGGCCGGACCCGGTCAACACGATTGATCCCCTCGGCCTGGCGCCGCTGGTGATGCCACCCAGCCTGACCTCGAGCGCTACATTTTCGCACACGACCCTGCCATGCACACCGACACCGGCGGCGCCTCCGGGCTGCGGGCCCTCCATTCCTCCCGCATCGGCCACTCAGAACCAGGGTCGGGGCTGTGGCACTGCTCCGAATCTACGAGGAGGCGGAGGTGTCCCTCACAACACGGCGCTCGACGAAATCGACAAGGCCAACGGACTCTCAACGAGTCACCAGGATTTTCGCGTGAATCAACAACAGGTGACGGCTGGATCTGTCAGAGTTGGGCGAAACCGGCCGGACATGCAGGTAACTATGGGCGGTCAGCGGAATTACGTCGAAGCAGACACTCCGCCTGCGACCCGGGCCGGATGCCATGCTCATCAGATTTGCAATAACGATCCCGCAGGCGTCATCCATCTTGTGACACTGTAATAATTCTATGCAACGTGACTATGTTGTGGTCTGGCTCGGCACGGCAAGGCGAATTCACGATCGACACGAACTTGAAGAAGTAACAGACCGCTCGCATCCGCTCATCAGGATTGCGCTGAGTTGCGGTCTTGGCTACTACTGTGACCGATTCGACAACGAAGACCCGGACGAAGCCGATTACTTTTTGCTGGTCGGCCGGAACCTGGCTGCTCTCGGATTGAAAGAGGGCGCTCTGGCATTCGAAGCGCAGCCTGCTGAACTGGCCGCCGAGCTCGAACAGATCGGCAACAAGCTTTCGGCGGCAGGAATAACGGACAAACCGGCACTGCACGTTCTGTTTCACGTGGACAATTACTGAATGTCGATCCTGGCCAAATTCGATCCCATACCAGGCACCTGCGGCCTGATCCGGACGTCGCCGGAAGCTGCCGTCGAATCTGCCATCAACCAGCTGCTGTCCGCTCAACGCCGCGCTCTTGGTCTTCCGGCGTCCAGTGACATCAGCGACAGCTGCGTTTTCAATCATCACGCAATTACCTCAGGCTTCGAGAGCGCACTCGAGGCCCTGGTACCTCTGACCACAGCTATCACGACGCGTCACCTGTTCGTCAAAACTGCGAATCCCGATTGGATCGTGTATTTCAATAACTACAAAATGCCCGGCTCTGATACCAATTTAGTCCGGATCCTCGGCACGGAATTGAAAACCAGGGCCGTGTTGGCTGTCCGCCGCGATGAGACGATCGTCAAGGTCAGCGACGTGGAGTCGCACGGCTTCTACGGTGCTTACATCCTGCGCTTCTACGATGGCAGCATGACTCCTGAGCGATCGATCGAGCTGGTGCACTACGAAGATGGATGGACGTTCGAACAAGAAGGTACGCCTTATCCGTTCGAGCATACCGACCGATATTCCGCCAGGCGCAAGCGGGATCGTTTTGACGGACCGCTCATGGAGGAATACCTTGCGGCGATAAATCTGCATCCGTACTCGGACGATTTCTATCGTGTTACCCGAGAGCAACCCGCTCATCTGGTGGAACGCGTGGATCGCGACGAGACCGTAAAGCAGCGAATTCGATACTACTCCCTCGAGGAAGCCAAAATTTTCAAACGGTGAAACGACATGATCAAAGATGCGCCCCCGGAAAACGCGAACTTCGCCAGGGCTGTTCTGCCAAAGGCGAATCTCGAAGGGCTCGTAGCAATTGAGTCGGATTTCAGCCAGGCAGACCTGGCATCGGCCAATCTCAAAAACGCGGTTTTGCGCGGCTCCACGATAAAGGCAGCGAACCTTTCCGGCGCGGATCTATCCCATGCAAATCTGGAAGGCGCTGATCTCAGCGGCGCCAACTTGACCGGGGCGAACCTCACCGGCGCGAAGCTTGCCGGCGCGAATCTGAACGGTGCCAGGCTCGTGGATGCAGATCTGACAGGCGCCGACTTGTCGCATGCCCGGTTGCAACGCGCTACCGCTACGCGGGTGCGGCTCGAGCGGGCAACTCTTGATGGTTCCGATTGGTTCCTGGCGGACCTGTCCGGCGCGCAGTTTACTGGCGTTTCAGCTGTGATGGCACGTTTTGAGCGGGCGGCCCTGAACGGAGCGATTCTGGATCACGTGAATGCTCCTTCCTCGATTCTGGAGTTTGCGGATCTTCGGAAGTGCGTCATCCGTAACTCGTCACTGTCGCAGGCGATTTTCGTGGGTGCTTCGCTCGAGGGCGCTGTCGCTGTGGAGTGCGATCTGAGATCCGCGGATTTCTTCTGGACCGATATGAACGCTTTTACGACTTCCAGATGCGAACTGAAAGGTGCGCGATTGCCCGAGCAGGTCCAGATCTCCTACAGTCCGAGGCGAATCAGCGCTCCGGCCTCGAACGCTGCCGTTCTTTATCGTGTTGCAGATGATTATTGATTGACGGGGCCTGGTTTTTCGGGATATTTGTGCCGCTGGGTTAGAATACCAGCAGTTGTTCGCACCTACAGAAACCCAGAGGGCCGAAGGCATACGATGAGCGGGCAGGCAAATCCATCAGACCACTTGAACGTCGAACAGGTTCTTCGTCTGCATAACCTCACGAAGGATGTTTCCAAATTCTGTGAGCGGCAGCTGCGAACGTATCTGGACGCCCTGGCCCCGATTTTTCGGGCGCGCCGAATTTTAGGCGACCACGTGGAAGGTTCCGGCCGAGAGGGTGCCGTGGGCGCCGATCAGAACCTGGCGGAACTCAAGGAAGCGTTTCGCATTGCTTGCGGCCGGCCGATCGATCTGCACCGGCCGTTGACGACTCCGATTGAATCGCTGTCCACCCAGCTCCAAATCAACGCCTGGGAATACACATACGATGTCGCCAGCGGAAGCGACCGAAAGAGAATAACCGTTCGATCTCCCTTAACCTGGGTGATTTCGTATCCCTCCACATATTCACTTTCCATGCTGCGCCAGGTGATTGCAGGAGACCACGAACGGGAGCAGAACCATATCGCAGCGTTCGTCGTTCGGGCGTGCGTCTTGTCGCTCATGTTTGAAAAACTCCCGGGGCTCAAAGACCTCTGGTCAGGGCTGCGGTACCGCGTCGAGGTCCGCAAATCCAAAGAACTTGGCGATGTGCCTCTGGTGACTGTTTCGGCGCCCTTTCCATCCATGCGGCCATCCGATGAAGTCGTTTTCATGGCAAGTGGTTTGTCGGGTCAGAATTCGTTCGAGGAAATCATCGACCTCGATGCGGTTCGACAAATGCCGGATCCGTGCTGGGATCAGATACAGAAACTGCTTCAACCGCACGGCGAAAAGTTGTGAATCGGCGCGAGCTGCTGCTGCTCATCGGAGCGGCGGCGATTTCTCGCGACCTGCCAGGCGCGGCACAAACCTCGGAGCTGCTATTGCGGACTCCCGGCCTCGAGCATCTGGGAATGACCGTTCCGGACCCCAAAGCGGCGGCGGACTTCTATGGCCGCATTTTCAATCCTCAGCTTTTTCGAGAGAAGGATCCGCCTCCCCGGTTCTACGTCACCGTCGGAACGGCCTACCTTGCGTTTGGAGGTCCCGGCAACTCCGGCAATGCGACGCCGCGGGTCGATCACTTCTGTGCCCTCGTGCAGGACTACAATGCCCAGAACATGAGGAAATCGCTGGAAGCCGAGGGCATGACTGTGACGGGTGCGGGAATGATCGGCGATCCGGACGGTCTCCGGCTTCAATTGCTGAATGTGCCGGGCGGGCTCGCCGGAACGATCGTCCCGGGCGGCCGCATTTCGGTGGAACAGCCGGCGATTCACGGGATCGGGCTCGACCATATCACGCTGCTCGTATCTGACCTGGAACGCTCCACGCTGTTCTACCGAAAGTTTTTCGGCCAGGAAGCGTCGCGCACAAAAACGCCGGCACGCGTCTGGTTCAAAGTTGCGAATACCAGATTGGGACTCGAAGCCGCGCCGGCCGGGCAGTCGCCTCGCATCGATCACTTCTGTTTCAACGTGGCTGGCTTCGACCGCCGGCAGGCAACCGGTAAACTCCGCGAGCTCGGAGCCGAACCAGCGCCTTCCAATGACGAACAACTGTTGCGCTTCCGCGATCCGAACGGGATTGTGGTGGAATTGAAAGCACTGTAGCGGCGGTCTATGACCGCCGGTATTTTTTGATTCGAGGAAAAACCGGCGCTCATAGAGCGCCGCTACAGTCTAATGCTGGTGCATCTGCCTCATGTGCTCCGCCATGTTGCCGGCGGGGCGAAGCCTCAGGAATAGAGCGACCGTCGTAGGGCGGTTGCCGTAAACGGCACTGAGTTGTGCAGTCGTGCGATACGTTGTGGCCTGTATTCCCAGCCCCGCATTCACCCACGAGAAACCAATCGGCAGTTCCCGTTCGTATCCGAGCGTGTAGGCCTGGGTGCGCCCGATCGGTTCTTCCTCGATTGTTATCGGGGTTCCATCCGGTCCCAGAACAACGTGACTGAAGCGGTTTTCGACGAAAGCTCCCAAAACTCCGCAAAGGCGGCACCCCGTGCTCTGCGCCGTTACCGGGAGAAGCGTTCGATCGCGGTCCACGTTCTCGATGCGAGTCCAGATCCAGTTCCGCCGCAGGAACTTCGAAGTGACTTCCAGGTTGTAGGAATTAAAAATACGTCGCGCGCGGTTCTTGAGATCTTTGTTTCTACCCCAAATGAAACTCGATGACAGGTGGCCGGAAGAAAACTGGAGATTGTGATGAACGGATGCGGTTGTGCGGATGGTGTCGAGCTTCGGATCCGTTACTTCGGGATTATTGATCCGTCCGGTTGAAACCTGAGCGGACAGGTTCTTGTGCGGCGCAATCGTCAGACGTGTTGCAAAGGAATCGGGCTTCCCTGTGTCGATATTCCACCGATTCTCGTTGGGCTCGCGGCCGTGAAACGTCGATGCTTCCACTTGTATCGGCCCCTCCGCAAGTCCAAGAGTGATCACGTTCGTGGCGATGTGCGTGGAATCCTGCTGGTGGTGGCCAAGTGGGGCGAGTGGATTCTCCGACGCCGACGCACGATGGGGAAATCCCGATGGGCCCAGAGCCGCTTCACCGACCGGCCCACCGTAAACAAAAGACTGCGAGCGCTCGCCAAGCCTGAAGTCGTACCTTCCGGTCAATTCCATCAGGAAGTCATGCGGGTGTTGTCCGTCGATAATCGACAAGCCGAAGGCGGTCTCTCCGCTCTGGAAAAGTAACGGATATCTCCGTTTCGTGACGGTGGCCGGCTCCAGGCTCAGCATCGTCCGCAACGTCACGCTATGGCGCCCGGACTGGCGCGTCATCATCGGCATCAGCCAGTTGGTCGAAAAGAACTTATCGCGGCCTCGCGCTCCACTCTGCTGGACATCGACGACGAAGGCGTTCGCATGAAACATTAAGGTCCAATTGCCAAACGAGCCGTGGATCATCGAACTCGATTCGGAAGTTGTCTTCGGCTCGATACTGGTACCCGACGCAAGGTAACCTACACTGTTCTCCACTCCGGGCATGCTCGGCTGCTGTAAAAACATCAGTGTTATTGCTGCGTAAACCAAATGCATACTTTATTGTGACGGCGGTGTATAGACAACGAAGGGCGAAAGCTTTGCGGCTGCAACATTGGACAGAACCTTCAAGTCTTCCGTGTAGAAAAGTTCCATACCATAAAGCGGCACGTTATTCGTCGTTCGAACAAACACGAAACCGCCATTGACACCGCGCGTCTGGGGAATCAATTCGTGAATCACGTTCGCTATTTTTTTCCCGGGATCCAGAGTAAGACGCGCGCTACCAATCAAGGAGGCGGTGGGAGTCACAGCGTACACCTCCACATTGGCCGGCGTGGAACTTACATTCAGAAGCGCTATCCCCGTTTGCCATTGGGGCGGGCCATCCGCAATATGGGGAAAGAAGAGATTCGTTTGCGAGACGCCCGCCGGAACCACCGCAAATCCTCCGGCGATGCTGTCTGCGTAGGCCGCGAAGCCCGTGATCGCACCCGTTCCACTAGCCCGGACCCAGCCGCTTTGAAACTCCGGCGCAAGATTGAACAGGCTCTGCGCCGTTTCGCGCAGCGCGCCGTTGACGGAGATCGTGCGCGTTACCGTGATTGGGGCGCCCGCATCGGGATTGAACGTGATGGTGACCGTTTGACTGGATGTTGAAACGTTCGTCACGCCGATAACCGTCGTGTAATTTGCGCCGGTAAGGCCTCCATTGATGACGTGAGGAAAGTTCAGCTCGGCGCTGGCCGGAGCAACATTTGTCCCATTGATAATGGCGGATTCGGTGGGAACCAGGAAACCGCGGATCTGCACCAGCGATGCAATGGGAGCTTGTGTCGTTCGGATACGGATGTAGCGCGCCTGCGTCATGTCGGCTGAGGGAAACATCGAAGATACGTCCGACTGATAACCACCTGCCCTCACAATTTGCCGCATGAATGGAGGCGCCAGCTCTGCGTCGTTTCCAAAAAGGCGAATCGTAACCGGCACGTCGATACCGTTTGGATTGATGACACTCAGCTCTGTCTGGCCTGCCACAAACGGGATAATCTGATCCGGGCCAAAAGTATCGAGCTGCACGGCCTCAGCGCCGTCGAGGAACGTGATTCCGGCGTCGTAGATCACCCAAAACGCCTGCATTCCTTCCCCATCGGTGACCACATAGACCCAGCCGCTGGTGGTGGCATTCGGGAACAATTCACTCCCTTTCCTGGACAGTTGGCCTCCCGGACCGATCCGCAGGGTGACAAGCGGGGACACTTGCGCACCGGCGGCGCTGACCAGATAGAGGGTGACCGTCGCAGTGAAGTTGTCAGGGTTCAGCAAAGCGAATCCTGTGTTCGGCAACTCCGCGGGGGTGAACAACCTGGGAAAGAAAAATTCTGAGTGACCGTAGGCCGTTGTTATCGGAGCAACCAGGAACAAAATCAGAATTCCAAATCTGATTTTCACTTGAGCATTCTAGCGAATGGGTCTGGAAACACAAAGACACAAAGGCACAAAGGAGGGAATTCGGGGTCAGACCACTGAATTCCCTTTTCCTAACAGAATCCTTTGGACGGAAAAAGGGAATTCAGTGGTCTGACCCCGAATTCCGAAGTTTCTCCTTCAGTTAGAACACATATTTCAGAGCAAGTTGAATGATTCGGGGGTCCCCGTTTTGGCCGGTCGCCGTCGTCAGGATCTTACCGAAATTCGGGCTGTTCACTGCCGCCGTGGGATTGCCCGGGTTCAAATGATTGGGCAAGTTGAACGCCTCGGCTCGGAACTCGACCGTTTGGCTTTCCGTAACCCGGAATCTCCGTGTCAGGGCCATGTTGATGACGATATTTCCGGGCCCCTGCGTGTTGACGTTGCCGGTTCCCCACTGGCCGTCCGCCGGCCGGCCGAAGGCGGCAGCGTTCAGATACTGAGAGGGAGTTTTATCCGCAGTGTAGACATCGCCGAGGAGTTGATTGGCCCGGTCTCTTCCCTGTGCGCCGCAAAGGCAGGTATCCGCGCCCGACGTCACTGTGAAGTAGCCGCCGGTTTGGAGACGCACGATCCCCGAGACCTGCCAGTTGCCTGCGATCATCTGCAGCGCTCTACCGGAAAACTGCGGCATCGCGTACACGGTCGAGAAATTCACAACCTGCCGCCGGTCTCCGTCACAGTTTCCGCGTTCGTAGAACCGGCGGCCGGGATATTGCGCAGACGTGCCGATTCCCGGCTGGCTGTCTCCGGGATCGCCAATGCAATGCGACCATGTGTAGTTTCCCTGCACGGTTAAACCCTTGGCCCGCCGTCGCTGAATCGAAAGCAACATGCCGTGATAGTTCTGAGTTCCGTCATCCGTGACATCCTCGACGTAGCCGAAGTACTGCCCTTCCCTTTGGTTTGCCAGATACAGCGCGCGCCGCTGGTTGAGATTGGCGAGCGTGGAAGTCGGTCCCAGGTAGATCGCTGGATTGTGCTCGGTGTCACCCAACAAGTGGATGGTGCTGTTGCCGAGATAGTTGCCCGATACCAGCCAGTCGTTTCCAATCTGTCTTTGGATGCTGAGGTTCCACTGATAAACGTAGGGGGCGTGCATGTTCGTCCGGTAGCTGTTGTAGGATCCGGCTTGCGAAAAGATGGAGTTCTTGTTGGCGAACTGCGGGAAAGGATTCGGCAAGCCGATGCTGGTGTAAGGATCGTCAAAACTCGACGGGAAAATCTGGATCTGATTGCCAAAGGGAGCATTGGTCCCCTGCGAACTGTAGCTCCAGAGATGGGCATAATCGAAAAAGATTCCGCCCGCGGCCCGAATCGTCATACGGCCATCGCCGCTGGGATCCAGCGCGAATCCCAGACGTGGCGCGAAATGCCACCAGGCATTCTCATGATACTTGTTGGTTCTTCCGTCCTCGCTTCGCCCACTGCTTCCACGCAGCGGAGGAAACTGAAGCCCGGCCGGAGCGTTAACGTACACCTTACTGTGCACGCCCGCGTCAAAAGCTGCTCTGTCAAAATGCGCTGTCTGGTTGTTCGCCTCGTACCCCGGCAGGAAAGGCTCCCATCGTACGCCGTAATTCAGAGTCAACCTGGAGTTCACCTTCCAGGTGTCCTGCACGTACGCGGCAATATAGTGCTGTCGGCCATTGCCCACATTCTCGTTGCCCTGAGCGAAAAGCGACGGTTTTCCCAGCAGGAAGTCGCCCAGCCCACTGCCTGACTGGGCTTGACCGGAAAACGTAAACGTGGGGTTCGTATTCACACCCGAATTCGCGTTCAGGTTCGTGTGGATAAAGTTCCCGCCGAATCCCCACTGGTGCGCTCCTCGCACCCAGCTCAGATCTTCGGAGACTTGCTCGGCAACCGTGCTGTAATGTCCAGGCTGGATGTTCACCGCCCAGTTGAACCCGTTGGTGATAACCATGCGCATGAAGTGGGGGTATGGGTTGAAAACGTTCTTTACTCCGATGTCGCTCAGGTCGAGAACCTTCGGAGCAGTTCTGTTCATCTTCGTTCGAATTCCCGACATACGGAAGGAACTCACCATTCCGGAACTGATCAAGTAGGTATTGCCCACAACAGCCGAAAACACGTTCTGTGTCAGATCCCCGATACTCAGCGTCAAGTAGTTGGACGGATTAAGATCGTTCGGTGTAAACCGGCGCGCTTCCTGATAGCGGAAGAACAGCGAGTTTCTCTCGCTTTTCTGCCAGTCCACTTTTCCGAGTGTGATGTGCTCCGTATCCTTCTGCTTTCGACCGAAGCGGATTTCGCCGCAGGGATTGGTGGTTGACGGGAATACAAGTCCGTCCTTATTCCATGTCACAAGATTCACCGCTGCAGGTGAGAACGACCGGGGATCGACCTTGTTGTTGACGAAGGGGGCCCTCAAGGTGAGCGGCCGGCCATTGTTGCATTCGGCAGAGGCGAGTGCCGTAAAGTCACCGGCGAGCATCGCCGCGGTCGGAACAAACTGTCTGTCGGCGACAGGCGTTTGGACGTTGGTTGTGGTCTGATGACCGCCGAAAAAGAAGAGTTTGTTCTTCACAATCGGTCCACCGACCGTTCCACCAAACTGATTTCGCCTGAGGTCGTCTCTTTGCAGAGCGTAGGCATTTCGGGCGTTCAGGCGGCCGTTGCGAAGGAATTCAAACACATCGCCGTGTATTTCATTAGTGCCCGACTTCGTCACTGCATTCATCACGCCCGACGCGTGTTGCCCGTACTGCGCCGGCCCCGCGCTGCTTTCCACCTTGAACTCCTGCAATGCATCCGGAAACGGCATCGGCAATCCCATGTTGTTGTATGGATCGTTATGAGATGCTCCGTCCAGCAGGTACACCAGGCCGTTGCCCGCACCACCCGCCACAGAAATCGTGGTGGTAGGATAATTTCGAATGCCCGAATTGTTGGCGTTGACACCGCCGACGTTCGCGACTCCTGAAAGAAGGACCAGCTCGGTTACCTGGCGCCCGTTGAGCGGTAGCTCGAGCACACGCTGGTTATCGATAACCTGAGTGATAGTCGTACTGCGCGTTTCGACCAGCGCCGCATTCGCCTGTACCTCCACTGTCTCGGTGACCTGGCCAACCTCGAGCACCGCGTTGATCAACGGATTGTCGTTAACCTGGAGCACAATTCCGGTTTGTGCGTAGGTGCGGAATCCCGGAAGACTTGCTTCGAACCGATAAGGACCAACTGGCAGGTTCGTTAACGTATACGAACCGGTCTCATTCGTTACCGCGCTCCGTTTGAGACCCGTTTCTGTCTGTGTTACGGTGACTTCCACGCCCGGCAAGACAGCGCCGCTGGTGTCCTTCACCGAGCCGCTAATCGATGCCGTCGACTGCGCCAAAGCAATGGTGCAGCCCAGAGTAAGAATGAGCAATGCACTCAGTACCTCGCTCCAAACCTTCATACAGTTTCCTCCATCATTGAGTTTGTGCGCCGCAGAACGGCCAAAACGCGGGCTAAAGCCCGCGACTACATTTTTCGGAATCAGCCGTCCCAATGTAGTCGCGGGCTTTAGCCCGCGTTTTGGTCGCAACCATCCCCTCGTTGTGAGCCTTGAAATTCTTTTGAATGCACGATAACAAAGCGGTCCGGGCTTTTTATAGCTATTTCTTTCGCATTCCAACTATTAAAATGCTCTGACATTTTCATGAAGGAGGGTTTCATGCGGTCCGAAATGATTCGAATAAGCCGCACTTTGGCGTTCAGGCTGGCTGGGTTACTACTATTCGCCGCTGTGCTGACGGCGCAAACGCCGACTGGACCGATCCTGCGTTTGAGCGCGACCACCGAGAACGTCGCTGGCGCGCCGGATTCCGTACGAATCGATTTGCTGCGCTGGTCCACCGATGCCGAGCGCGATCAATTGTTGGCGGCGTGGGCTCAGCCTGGCGCGGCTGCAGCCGGTGGACGAGGCGCTGCGGGTGGCGGGCGTGGCGCAGGCGCCCGCGGAGCAGGAGCGCGTGGCGCTGACGCTGCCGCTCCCGATCAAAACGATGACGCCGCTGCCGGTGCGCGCGGGGCAGCAGCCGGACGAGGCGGTGCGCGTGGGGCCGGTGGCCGGGGCGGCCGTGGCGACGCGGCAGAGGCTCCGCGCCAGACGCCTGAAAGCTCGTTAGCGGCAGCGCTCGACAGAGCGCCTACGTTGGGATACCTGTGGTCGTCGGAAAGCACCGGATATGCGCTGCGCTACGCCGTCCGGTTGGCTCAGCCGGATGGGGAGCGGATCACCCTCATAACCAGTCGGCGTCTGGGCGCCTGGAATAATTTGTGGAAACCCGCTGGAGCGGCCGCCGCAACAGACTATGAATTCTCGGTCATCGAGCTGCACTTGAATGCGAAAGGGGAGGGCGAGGGCAAGGCGTCGCTGACCGGGAAAGTGGCTGTCGATGCTGCGGCCAAATCGATCGCGCTGGAGAATTACAGCGCTCTGCCGGTGGTCCTCAAGGGCGTGAAGCGCCGAACGAATTGAAAAATGGGGTCGTAAAGAATTAGCCGCGAATTACGCCAATTACGCGAACGTTCGCGTAATCGGCGTAATTCGCGGCTAATTCTTTACGACCCCATTTTCTCCTATCGGGCGGTAGCGACCGGCGTGTCTGTAACTTTGACTGGATGTTTTTTGGGAGCTTTGCGTTCAGAAATGGACGCCATGTAGGTGTAAACCACCGGCGTTAGATAGAGAGTGATCAATTGCGAGAACAGCAGGCCGCCGACAACAGCAAGGCCTAAGGTCTGGCGTGCTTCGCCGCCTGCGCCATAACCGAGAGCGATCGGCAATGAACCGAGCATTGCAGACATTGTCGTCATCATGATGGGACGAAAGCGGACAAGACAGCCCTGGTAGATTGCCTCGAGCGGGGCGACGTTATCGTTCCGCTGAGCTGCCAGAGCAAAATCGATCTGCATGATTGCATTCTTTTTCACAATGCCGATCAGCATGATCAGTCCAACGAAGCCGTAAATGTTCAGATCCATCTTGAACAACGACAAGGTCAGCAGAGCGCCGAAGATGGCGGACGGCAGTCCGGAAAGAATCGTCAGCGGATGGATGTAACTCTCGTACAGGATGCCGAGCACGATGTAAATAACCAGGATCGCAATCACAAGCAGCAGCGTGAGATTTTTCACCGAGTTCTCAAACTCTCTGGCCGTGCCCTGGAACGCGCCGACGACGGACCCCGGCAGGCTGCGCGTGATCTCGCTGATCTGATCGACTGCATCGCCCAGCGAAACGCCCGGCTTGAGATTGAACGATACCGTCACCGAGGGCAGCTGGCTCAAGTGGTGGATCGTCAGCGGACCCGCGTCCTGCGTGACTTTCGCAAGAGTGTCGAGAGGCACGAGCCGCCCCTCGTCGGACTTGATATATATCAGCGACAGCGCGTCGGGGCGTGCCTGATACTCCGGCAACAGATCCAGCATCACCCTGTATTGATTGGTAGGCGCGTAAATCGTGGAGACCCACCGCGGCCCGTAGGCGTCGTACAGGGCGCTCTCGATCTGTTGCGCATTGACCTTCAAAGTGGCGGCCTTGTCGCGGTCGATGGCCACGTTGAGCTGCGGGTTCTGCAGCTGAAGATCGCTGATCACGTCGGTAATGCCGGGCATCGCGGCCATTTCGTCGCGGAGCTTGCGTGAGGCATCGTAGAGTTCGGCATTGTCGGGACCCTGCAGGGTGTACTGATACTGCGCGGTCGTGTTCTGCCCGCCGATGCGAAGGGTCGGCGGATTCTGTATGTAAACCCTCATGAAAGGCAGGCCCGACAGCTTCTGCCGCAGGCGAGTGAAGATCACATCGAGCCTGTCTCGCTCCAGGCGAGGCTTCAGACGAAGGAACAGACGGCCGAAGTTTGAACCGGAATTGTAGCCCCCGGTGCCACCGCTGAGGCCCGAGTAAAACGACTGCACGGCCGGATCCTGCCGTACGATGTCCGCGGCAATTTGTTGATAGCGGGTCATCTCATCGAATGAGGTACCTTGCTCGGCCTCCGTCTGAATCATGAGCTGGTCGTTGTCGGAGTCTGGAACAAAACCTTTGGGGATTCGAACGAACAGATATCCGGTGGCCACCAGTATGAGAACGCTGAACGCCAGTGTCATCGCGCGATGCCGCAGAACCCACTGCAGGCTGTGATCGTAGATATCCAGCATTCCGTCAAAAACCGTTTCCGTTGCCCTGAAGAGACGGCCGGGCTTCCGGTGATGATGGACCGATTTCAAAAAGCGGCTGCAGAGCATCGGGGTTAGCGTCAACGACACGATGCCGGAGATAAGAATGGCCGCGGTGATCGTAATGGCGAATTCGCGGAACAGACGGCCCAGAATCCCGCCCATGAACAAAACCGGTATGAACACCGCGGCGAGCGACAGCGTCATGGACACGATCGTGAACCCGATCTCCCTCGATCCTCGCGAGGCCGCCTCGAGCGGCGCTTCTCCCATTTCGCTATGGCGGACGATGTTTTCCAGCATGACGATGGCGTCATCCACGACGAAGCCGATCGAAAGCACCAGGGCCATCATCGACAGGTTGTCGAGCGTATAGCCCATGAGGGCCATCACCGCAAACGTTCCGATAACCGAAAACGGAAGGGCCAGGCTTGGAATGGCGGTCGCACGGAGGTTTCGAAGGAAGATGAAAATCACCATGATGACCAGCGCCAGGCTCAACAACATCGTGAATTTAACGTCGTTGAACGAATCTTTGATCGACTGGGAGCGATCGACAAGGATGTCGATCCCGATCGACGGTGGAACCTGCTGCCTGAACATCGGCAGCAGTCTCTTAACCGCGTCCGCCACCTCGACCGTATTGGCTCCAGGCTGGCGCTGGATCCCGAGAATAATGGCACGGCGGACGCCGTCCGCCGACTCCAGCCAGCTTGCAGTCTTGTCGTCTTCAACACTGTCAACAACGTTGCCCAACTCTTCCAGGCGAACCGGCGCGCCGCCGCGCTGGACCACGATCACTTTTCGGAAATCGGCGGCGCTCGTCAGCTGGCCAGACGCCAGCAACGTCACCGACCGGTCAGGTCCGTACATCGTGCCGGTCGGCATGTTGACATTCCAGTTTCGCAGCGCCGCTTCAACTTCATTCATGCCGATCTGCTTGGCCGCAAGTTTCTGTGGATCCAGATGCACGCGTACCGCATACTTTTGAGCGCCCTGCACCTGAACCTGCGCAACACCTGGAACTGTCGAGATTTTCTGCGCCACCGTGGTTTCCGCATATTCGTCCAGCGTCCATAACGGAACGGTGTCCGACTGCATCGAGATAAAAAGGATCGGTTGGTCGGCTGGATTGACTTTGCGGAACGTGGGCGGCGTCGGCATGCCGGCCGGCAACAGAGGCGCCGCCTGGGTGATGGCAGCCTGGACATCCAGAGCCGCTCCGTCCAGCTCGCGGCTGAGATTGAATTGCAGCGTGATTTGAGTGCCGCCGATTCCATTTGTCGATGTCATCGAATCCAATCCTGCGATAGTCGAGAACTGGCGTTCGAGGGGCGTTGCCACGGCCGATGCCATCGTGTCCGGATTGGCTCCAGGCAGAGTGGCGGAGACTTGAATCGTTGGGAAATCCACGTTGGGAAGGTCGCTCACACCGAGAGTCCGGTAAGCGATCCCGCCAAATAGCGCGATCGCCGCCATTAACAGGCTTGTCGCCACAGGCCGGCGAATGAAGACATCGGATATATTCACGATGGATCTCCTAAGAGGTAGCGGATGAAGAATTGGTCTTGATTTGAATGCGGCTTCCAGGAATGAGTCGAAGTTGACCCGTTGTCACGACGCTTTCGCCGTCGCTCAGGCCTTTTTCTATAACAACGTTTCTATCTATCGCCCGGCCCGTCACGACTGGACGCGACTCGACGGTCATGTCCGGCTTGACGACAAACACGAACTTTCCATCCTGGCCCGTCTGAACCGCTGTGGACGGAATCACGATCGAGTTCGCTGAAGCGTTCAGCCGAACGATCACGCGCACGAACTGTCCGGGCCACAGCCTGGTCCCGGTGTTGTCGAATATGCCTTTCAGACGAATCGTGCCGGTCGCCGTGTCGACGGCGTTTTCGACGAAGCTGAGAGTACCGTTCTCGACAGACGCGTTGTCGCCCTCGGGAGACGCCGCGACAGCAACCTTGCCGGCAGCCATGTGCCTCTTGATCAAGGGAAGATTGTCTTCAGGAACGGTGAATGTGACGTAGATCGGATGCATCTGATTGATCGTGACCAGATCCACATCCGTCGCTTTCACGACGTTTCCCTGCTTTATCAACAGGCGCCCGGTACGGCCATCGATCGGAGAGCGAATCGTGCAGTATTCCAACTGCAGTTTTGCCCGATCCAGCGCGGCCTGATCGGCCGTAATATTGGCTTGCATGCTTTCGATCGTGGCGCGATCCGCACGAACGGCTTCGGCAGCCGCTTTGGCCTGAGCATTCGTCTGCTCGGCGGATTCCCTGGGGAGCAGGCCGCGCTGCAAAAGCTCGGAGTAGCGTTTGGCTTGTGCCTGCGCATATTCTTCCTGAGCCATGTCTTTCGCAAGATTCGCCTGGCCCGCCTGTAATTGCGCCCTGTCCTTGCCCAGATTTGCGTCAGCTTGAGCCACCTGCGATTCATACGGCCGCGGATCAATGACGAACAAGCGGTCGCCTTTCTTGACGTCCGCCCCTTCCGTAAAATCAACGAGGCTCAGTTCCCCACCGACCTGAGCTTTCACGGCTACCGTGGAATATGCTTCGACATTTCCTATGGCCTGGATTTCTATCGGGACGGATTTCGAAACCGCTTTCGAAACGAAGACCGGAGCCGCCTGCGCCTGTTGTTGTGTGACGGGCGCAGCCTTGTTGTCGGAACATCCTGCAAGCAGGAATATCAGAATAAAGACCACAAGCACGTTCTTCATAATAGAACCATTTGATTCAATTGACCATGTATCGGACACGCAGGGGATTATACCTTGGCAGGCAGCGGAAAGAGTCCAACTGTAGCGCTCTATGACCGCCGGTCTTTCCCGGAGCCAGGAAAACACCGGCGGTCATAGACCGCCGCTACAGTCCTTCCGCAAAAGACTCAATCACTTTGCGGCTTTTTGTTTTTCCTCCTGAACGGCCTTCGCGGCCTCGTCCTGAGTGCGCTTGACCCACTTTGTAAATGTGGCCGGGTCAACAAAAGGATGCGGATCGCCGGGTTTGCGGGATTTGAGCATCAGGCCGCGCTCCAGCACGCCGCCGCCTGGGTATCCGTCGTCTCCGGCCCAGCTATGGACCTGCAGGTTCACCTGCACACCTTGTATCTGTGCGACCTTGTTGGCGCTCGTGACGGACTGTTCGGCCGCGGCGAGCCCGCCCCGATAACCTGCTCCGCCCCAAAGAATCGCCTTATAAGGCGTCCCGCGGTCATAGACAGTGATGCCTTCAGTCGTCAACACGCCCGGCGTGTGCCCAGGAGTCTGGTGGAATTTGAGCGACTGACCGCCCAGGTTCAGCGTCTCGCCTTCCTTGACCACCATGTCCTTCTTCGGCACGCGCGGCGGCGGTGTGCCGCCCCGGCCCTGCCGGCTTCCTACGTCTTCGATCATCTTCCAGTCTTCTTCGACCGCGACGACGCGCGCACCCGACGCTTCCTGAATCTTTGCCGCACCGCCGAAATGATCGAGATGCCCATGGCTCAGAATGATGTACCTGATGCTTTTCGGATCGACGCCGACTTTTCGAATGTTATTGATGACAAAGTCGACATACGGTTCCTGAGCGGTGTCGAACAGGATGTTGCCTTGCGGTGTAGTCAGCAACCAGACGGAAACATAACCCGGCCCGACATAATAAAGATTGTCGAAGACCTTGAAAGGTTCGACCTTCTGGAACTCAACGTCATCGGCACGGGTGACCCGATAGGTCTTGCTCAGGGGCTCCTTCGCCGTCTGGCCGGCGGCCGTTAAACAGGTCGCCGCCAGCACCATGGTGCGTATCCAAGTCCTCATTTGTTCCTCCCTTTCGCCAGCGAGACCGAACAAGACTACATCTCCAGAGAGTGCAATGCAAAAGCGGACAGAAAAGAACTGCCAACCACAACTCAACAGGATGCGGAAAAACTGAATCGAGCAACTGTAGCGGCGCTCTATGAGCGCCCGGTTTTTCCGTTCGTGCCCGCTAAAAAATGAGGTCGTAGCCCTATTTACCCATTTTTCTCCGTGGTTTCGATATCGCTCTTCGATCGACGGTCGCGGATCTCCGGCGGCCAGAGGCCTCCCGCAGGGCGAAGAATTACGACTTGCGCTACGGACCGATCGGCCCCGGCGAAGCCCCGCCCACCGGATGGGTGACGCAGACGGTCCCGAACGCGAAGACCGCTCCAATCAACGGCCTGACGCCAGGAACCACATATTGCGATTCAGGTACGTGCCTATGGTTCACTCGGCCATACCGAGTGGAGCGATTCCGCCACCCGTATGTGCATCTGAGAAGGGCCGGCCGCCAATTCCGCGCCAGGTTGATCGACTGGCGTATTTGCGGAATTGGCGGCCTTTTGAACTGCGGCATTCCCGGCAACCTCATGACATTCGACTGCAGGCGCCGGCAAAAGCCGGCGCCTACAGGGATAGCGTGCCTTCAGCCACCAATACGGCCTGACCACCAACTCGCACGTCGGTGATTTGCCGGTCGCGCGCCGCAATCGAAATATGAATTTCGCTCGGGCGTCCCATCTTTACACCCTGAAGGCTGACCATGCGCGCAGCTTGCTCGGTCGAGACTGCGCCATGGTGGACCAGGTAACCTCCCAACGGACCGCTCGCTCCCCCCGTCCCAGCATCTTCCGTAACGCCAAAACCTGGAGCGAACATTCGGCTGAATACCGTAGCCCCATCGCCGGTTGACTCCAGCGAGAAAAGAAAAACCGGCAACTCATCGAGACCCGCGGCCCTGGAGAAACGCAGAAAAGCGCCTCGTTCCAACTCTGCGCGATTCACCGCGTCCCGGGAGCTCATCGGGACATAGAGAAACGGCAGTCCCGAAGATGCGACCTGTACGGGCAGGCCTGTGTCTCGGATGTCGGCTTCTTTGATTCCGAGGGCGGCCGCCAGATCCCCCGTATTGGCGGGGATCGCGCCAAACTCGGGTATCGGCTGCGTCATCCACGCAAAATGCAGCCGACCCGCTTTCCATTCCAGCCGAACCAGGGTTGGTCCGATACCCAGCCCCAGTGTGATGCTCTTCTGCTCTGGCGCAAGGGTGCCTTCATGCGCAAGCGCGAAGGTTGTGCCGATCGTCGGATGGCCCGCCATTGGAATCTCGTCGCGCGGCGTGAAGATTCTGACGCGGGCATGCGTGTCGCTTGTCTCCGGGGGAAGAACAAATGTCGTCTCCGAGAATGCCATCTCCAGGGCGATACTTTGCATCAACACCGGTTCCAGGTTTGCGGCGTCCGGAAAAACGGCGAGTTGATTGCCCTGCAAGGGACGGTTGGTAAAAACATCGAGGTGAAGATACCTGTAATTGCGCATGGCGACACTCTAAAGCATTGCGTGCATTCCCAAAAGAATCAGAACTCCACGGATTTCACGGGTACAGTTGTGCCCTGCCCTGTTGGGTGAATTCACGTGGCCGCTTGACGGCCCTGGAGTTTGTGGGTAACAATCGCCGCAACTCAATAAGCAAATGGACGATACGTGGAGCTACCTATGACGGCAGGGAAAAGTGCAATTACGTTGTTCAGCGTTTTGTTTGCGATCTCAGTGTTCAGTCAGGCGTCGGTAGCCGCTGTGCCGTGCGAGAGCCTGGCTTCTCTATCGTTACCGAACACGACAATCACATCGGCTGCGACTGTCGCTGCCGGGGCCTTCACACCGCCTGCAGGCAGAGGTGGACGCGGTGACGCGGCAGCGCCGTTCAGAAACCTGCCGGCCTTCTGCCGGGTGACGGCAACCCTGAAACCGACGAGTGAATCCGACATCAAGATGGAAGTATGGATGCCGGTCACGGGTTGGAACGGCAACTTCCAGGGGAATGGAACCGGCGGCATGGGAGGCTCGATTCCGTTAACCGACATGGCTAAAACGCTCCGTGGCGGTTTTGCGACCGCCGGCAGCGACACCGGCCATGAAGGCGACTCCCGCTATGTGCTCGAATACCCGGAGAAGGTGATTGATTTTGCATACAGGGCGGGCCATGAAATGACCCTCAAAGCGAAAGCGGTCATTGCGGCTTATTACGGGAATGGTCCAAAGTCATCGTTCCTGGACGGCTGCGGAGGTAGCGCGCAAATGGCTGAAAACGAAATGCAGCGTTACCCGGGCGACTACGACGGTATCGCCATAACGGGGTTCTCCCAAAAGACGCGCCACGCATTGGAGCAAATGTGGATCTGGGACGCGAACCAACGCGACAAGTCCAGCTACGTTCCGCCGGAAAAATTGACGGTCCTCCACAATGCAGTATTGCAGACGTGCGACGGACTTGACGGCGTCAAGGATGGTCTCATCGAGAATCCGCCGAGCTGCAAATTCGATCCGGGCGTGGTGCAGTGCAAGGCCGGGGACGGCGCGACGTGTTTGACGGCGCCGCAGGTGGAAGCGGTCCGCAAGATCTATGCAGGCCCGACGAACCCGCGCACCAGGGAACAGCTCTTTTATCCTCCGCAGCCGGGAAGCGAACTCACCTGGTCACAATTCCGCGGTCCGCAACCTTTCGGCCTGGCGGCTGATTTCTTCAAGCATTTTGTGTACAAAGATCCGAACTGGGATCCCAGAACCCGCCCGATTAAATACGATACCGATCTTGCCATCATTGAAAGGCCGGAAAACCTCGTGATCAATGGAGCCAATCCGAATATCAGCGAATTTGTAAAGCGCGGCGGAAAGCTTCTCCTCTACGAAGGCTGGGCCGATGGAACCATTCCCCCCGGAGTCGCGATCAACTACTACAAGAAAGTGGTGGACACGATCGGCGCCAGGACCGCGCAGGATTCCGTAGGCCTGTTCATGGTACCTGGCCTGACACACTGCCAGGCCGCTACTGACGATTTCGATTCCGGCTGGCACGGCCGCATGGTCGGCGAGCTGGAGCAGTGGATCAAGAACAAGAAGGCGCCCGCCAGGATTATCGCGTCCAGTTCCAGGGACGGTAAAGTGATCCGTACACGGCCGCTCTGCCCCTACCCTCAGGTTGCGACTTATAAAGGAACCGGAAGTTCGGACGACGCAGCGAACTTCACATGCAAGGCGCCGTAAGGAGAATTGTGATGAGAAGAATTTATGGAATCTTGACCAGTGCCGGTTTGGCGGGACTGTTGGCTGCTTTGTACTTCGTAACCGTCAACGCTGAGGCTCTGTGGACAGCTTGTAAATCTGCATCCGCGTAATTCGCGTAATCCGCGGCTGGTTCTCATTTTGCTGATCTTCTTCGTGCTATGATCGGACTGGCTTCGCATGCCGGGACCGGAGAAGAAAACAGGACATGAC
>Ga0137409_10002159_pt1 | contig 21209 bp, 19 predicted proteins | sample CZODoug1_16funga_FD_122059 | JGI IMG/M metagenome (GOLD analysis project Ga0137409, IMG submission 122059) | Vadose zone soil fungal communities from Angelo Coast Range Reserve, California, USA - CZODoug1_16fungal (Hybrid Assembly) | ecosystem: Environmental > Terrestrial > Soil > Vadose zone... | reverse complement strand
TACGGCGAAGGTATCTCCAGGATCTCTTCGTGAATGGGCAACTCACTGAGAGGCTTGCGTCCGTGGGAAGGCGCACCGCGTTGCTGCCCACGCTCTCGCAACGCTACGCGACGGTGCGCCTGTTGATCCTCGACCGCCCACCGGTGCTCGCTCTTGCGACCAAACAACCGCTGCTCAAGATCCCGGATTCGCCCGCGCGCATGCTCCAGATCGCGCAGTAAGGATTGCTCGCGCTGCGCTGCGCGTTCAGACTGGCGCTGCAACTGCTCCCGGTGCTCGACTTCCAGTTCTGCGATCCGCCCTAACGCACCCTGATGCAGTCTCTTCCAGTGCCGCGCCTCCCACACCAGCTGGATATGCGCCTGCCGCGACAGCGTGACATACTCCCCGGCAAAGGGTGTCGAGTGACTAGGCTCTGTGCTCGGATTCCAACCCGTCGCCGGCGACGCGTCCATGCAACGCACAATAGCGCATCGGGAAAATGGTGTCCAGCGCCCGCCGCTTCAGGCGGTCGCTGGCTGGCGGGTTCACCGAATATTTACCTTTTTTGTTCCAAAGAGTGGCGCAGGTCATTGAGCGCGCAGGCTCCAATGAGTACGGTGCTGTGAATGAGCAGCGCCGATCGACTTCCCACTGCAGATCTGCCGGACTCTCCACACGCCCGCCAGTTGCGGGCGGGCTTCCCCTGGCTCACCTTCCATCCGGGGCTCGAAACCGAATTCCGATGCGCTCATTTCGACGAGAACCTGGTGCACACGCGCGTCAACATCTGCCTGGCCGTGGTCATTACCATTGCCTTTTCGGCGATGGAATCGACGGTTCTCGGCGCCGAGCTCAACCGCATTCCCAGCATGATCCACATGCTCGTCATCATTCCGATACTGCTGATCGGACTCGCATCGAGCTTCTCCGCGCAACGCCATCGGATCTATCCGCCGTTCGCCGTGGCGGCAACGACCGTCCTGGGGCTCGGCGTGGGTGCGATTCAGATCATCGCCACTCTGGGCGGCACGTCGATTCTGTTTCCCTGCCTGATGCTCACCATCATCTTCATTTACTTCATGGCCGGGCTCATTTTCTATCATGCGGTCGCCGCGAATGCGCTGGTGATGTTCGCCTATCTTGGCGCGGGCACGGCACTGCAGCTGCCGGGCCGCGAGTTCGCCTACGATGCGCTGGCGATGGTTGCTGCCAATGTGTTCGGCGCGTCAGTGGTCTACATGCACGAAAAAACCAGCCGCATGCGTTTTCTCGAAGCCTGCCTGCTGCGCGAACTGGTGGCGCGGGACGGTCTCACGGGCATACAGAACCGCCGTATGTTCGACCAGCATATTCAGCGCGTCTGGCAGCAAGCGGTGCGCGAGGAGGAACGCGTGGCGGTGCTCCTCGCCGATATCGACTGTTTCAAGGACTACAACGATCGCTACGGACATCAGGCGGGCGACGAATGCTTGCGCGCCGTGGCCGTCTCGCTCAGTCAGTGTGCGCGCAGACCCTTGGATTTCGTGGCGCGTTATGGCGGCGAGGAGTTCGCGGTGGTGCTGTACGAAGCGAGCCGCGAATACGTGGCCGAGGTGCTGACGCGAATTCAGCGTTCGATAGCGGAACTCAATATTCCCCACGATGCGTCCCGGGTCGCCAGCCGGCTGACGGTGAGCATCGGCGCGGCCTTCATCCTGCCGAGCAGCAGCCGCACGCACGACGGGCTGATCCAGCTTGCCGACGAAGCCTTGTATAGCGCCAAGGAACAGGGCAGAAACCGGGTCGTCGTGATGGAAGCCGAATACCACACTTTGAAAACCGGCCGTTTCGAAAAACGCCGCGGGCAGCGCACCTAGTGTCCTGAATCATTAATACGTTACTCGCTGCGCCGCGTCTTTTCGCGCCGGGCGGCGTTGCGCCTCCTCGCCCGTGCCCTTTAAATATTCCCTCGTCGGCGCGCCTTGCCCGGCACGAAAATCCGCAGGCGAATCGAGCAACGTATTAATGATTCAGGACACTAGCCGCTCATTCATCGACGATGAAAGCCTAAGGGACTATTCCGGCCGATAGATCGCGATTTGCGCCTCTTCTCCGTCCCTTCTGCTCGCGCGAAACATGCCTTCTGAATTGAATTCCATGGCGATCTCACCTTGGGCGTCGATCGCGATGACTCCCCCCTCGCCGTGCAGTTTGACGAGCTCGTCGAACACGACCTCCCGCACCGCCTCTCGCAAGGTGCGGCTGCCGAAACGCATCCGCGAACAAATATCGTGCGCCACCGCGGCGCGAATGAACATTTCCCCGTGCCCGGTGGCCGACACGGCGCAGGAGCGGTCGTCCGCGTAGGTCCCCGCACCGATGATGGGCGAATCGCCGATGCGGTTATAGCGTTTCCCCGTCATGCCTCCGGTGGAGGTCGCCGCGGCCAATCGCCCCTCGGCGTCCAGTGCGACCGCTCCCACCGTGCCCACATGGGATATGGTCAGAGCCGACAGTCCGGCGTCGCCGCTGCGGATACGTTCGAGCTGCCGCCAACGCTCCGGAGTGTAAAAGTAGCTGCGCGGAACCAGCGCGAAGCCGCGGCTCAATGCGAATTCTTCGGCGCCTGCGCCGCTCAGCATGACGTATTCCGAATGCTCCATGACGGCGCGCGCCAGTTCGATCGGGTTCCTGATGTGAGTCACACCGCACACCGATCCGGCGTTGAGCGTTCTGCCGTCCATGATCGCGGCATCCAGTTCGTTGCGGCCGTCGAGTGTGAACACCGATCCCAAGCCCGCGTTGAACAAGGGATTGTCCTCGAGGGCCATGACGGCGCGCGTCACCGCGTCGAGGCTCGACCCAAACCCGCGCAGCACGGCATACCCGGCGTCGAGCGCCGCGGCCAGACCGGCACGATATCTCAGCTCTTTCTCGCCGCCCGATTCGGCGCGCGGCAGGGTCCCTGCACCGCCATGAATTGCAAGCCCGAACATCTTACGATGAGTTCCTCTGGTCGCTCCGAGGCTGCAAGGCTATCATCATTCTCTGTTGACGGCCGTTGTCGCGCGGCTCCAGCGCTCATGAGCCGGGCGAACGGGTCTCGACGGAGTAAAGCGAGCTTCGCGCAAGAATAAAGAGCGTTCGCCCATCGGTTCCGCCGAAGACAAGATCAATCGGCCGCTCCGGAACATTGATCGTATCGAGCAACCTTCCCGCCGGGGAATAGACGTAGATCTGGCCGGCGGCAATATAGACATTTCCATCAGGGTCGCCAGTCACGCTTTCCCCGCCGCACTCGGCAAAGAGTCTTAAATTCTTCAGAGTGCCGTCAGGATCAACATCGGCGACGTATGTTTTCTGCTCCGACTCATCGCTCACATAGAAAGGCTTTCCGGCAGTGGCGCGCGCAAGCCCAAAGGCCCGCAAGAGTTCGGCCATCTTGGTGCCGTAGTAGGTTTTTCCCGTAACGAAGTCCTCGGCTGCGGGAATGAATGTCGTGCGGTCGGGTGAGATGTAGTGATAGGGTCGCCTGACCGGAAGAGTCTTGGTGAAATCGTTTTCATTGCGCCAATGATTCACCGGGAGCACCGCCGTCATGTCCCGCCGAGACGCAGCCAGCTCCGGTTTTATCAGGGCAATCTCCTCATCAAGGACATCCGGTTTGAAGGAATACACTGTCCCGTCGCCCGCGTAGGAGACCACCATGAGATCGTCCGATTTGTCGAAGACAAGTTGAACGGGTTCGACCGGACTATCGCGCACGATCTCCACTCCTCGCTGCTGCGGAAGCGAACGATAGATGCGCTGCCAATGCGCATCGACAAAATAGAGCTGGCCGGTGCTGTTTACCGCTGCGCCCGAGATGTCGTAGAAGCCCCCTGCCAGCCGCTCGATCCGCGCGCCCGAAGGCGTGACCGTGGAGGTTGGGTAACTTCCTTTCGAACGGGAATTATTGTCGGAACCATCGACCGTCAATGCCGCGAATTCGCGATTTCGGATGAACTGCTGCCTGACTCCGTCGATAACCACCGAATTGTCGAAGGAGACCTTGTTGTCCCCGTAAACATGAATATTCCGGAATCGAATGTTTTTTGAAGCTGCCACGTGTATGGCATTCAAAATCGGCTGGTAACTGCTCACGACACGGTAGCCGTGAAAATTGGCGATTGTGATATTGCTGGAGTTCTCTATGGATAGAGGAAGCGCGAAGGGGCCTTCGCCTCGTTCTTCCTCGGTCTGAAGGGCATAGATTCTCCAGTTGGAGACGTGATCGAGCCTTACCTCGTTTCGAACGTGATGCTCGCTGGACAGCTGGTAGACGCGGCCCTCTGTGGCGGTATTTGAAATCAGCAAGCCCGCTTGTGCAAAGGTGCTGGGGGTCCAGATATTTGCAAAGGTTCCGCCGCCGCCGTCGGTCACCCAAAGACTGGGATACTGGCTATCCCAGCGCCGCCTGATATCGGTATCTGCCGTGTGAGTGTTGTTATAAATCGTGTCGAACGACACTCCCGGTAACGTCGTGCCGTGACCTCCAAGGAAACGAACATCGTCCATGAGCGAGTCACGACCTGCCATCCACTTGGCTCCGACCGCTCGCCTGTTGATGCCATTGGTGTAGAGCCCAATCCCGCTCACGATGTTTGTGCCGTTCTTCGGTGCTTCCAACAGCGGCTTCGGAGATCCTGGCCCTTGAAAAGCAGGAGTAAGGTCGGGGATCTCAAACAGGGTCGTCGCCGGGTTCAACCCGATGAGTTTGGAGTCGAGTTTCAGCGTGATCGTGTCGGTCACTATATAGCGGCCCGTTGGGATATAGATCACCGGGTGAGCCGCAATCGCATTGCGAATTGCGGCCGTGTCGTCCGTCATGCCGTCGCCCTTCGCACCCAGCGACTTGAGATTTGCCCAGGTTCTTTGGTCCGGCAGGGCAGGTATATCCGACGGCACGGGAGGGGGGAGTGCCTTGATCCGTACTGCGTCGTAACTGGTCTTCACCTCGGGAGTTGCCGAAGGAGATGCATAAGTGAGGCCATGGGTGAGCGCGCTGACGCGATAGATTTCCCCGCGCCCCGCGAGCTTTTTGCCGCTGTCTCGGAAGCTGGCGAACACCGGCACATGATTGCAAACGATGTTTTCAAGATTGATCTCGGTGCGCAGGCCACCCTCATTGCTCACGATGACCGCGGGACCCGAGATGTCGGCGAAGCGCGAGTCTCGCACCCAGAGCTCCTCGGCATAGCCGGGGTCGATGGAGATTGCCGTAGGCGTGTGGCTGATCTGCGCGCGCACCAATGTCAGGCCGGCTTCATGCTCCTTGATTGCGGCCTTGCTTTGCCCCTCGAATGTCGCATCCAATAATGTGAATTGCCAACCGGGCGAGGGTTTTTGCGTGATGATTCCGTATTGGCCTCCGTGAAAGTGCAGGTCCTCCGCTTCGTTGCCGACATCATGGAGAGCGGCCAATCCCGACCCGAGGTGGAAGTCCATGTGCGCGAGATAGCAATGCTGGGCGGCATGAAAGCGAATTCCGACCGCGGCTTGATTGCCATCCTGAATCTCGAAATCGATGTTGCTCATCGCCGAGTAAAACGTGCCCGGGTTTGCATCCACGATCTTTTCGTTGGGAGGAACGACTCCGGCAACAGGATGCGCTGGATTTCCTGGACGCGCGAGAGTTCCGTTCGCAGCGCGATTTCCGGTAAACATCACCATGTAGCTCATCCCTTCCTGGTAGCCGGGAGTAGCTCTGCCGAGAACGAAGACAGGGCGATGCCGTCCGTATCCAATGAGGCGGATGCCCGGCCAGACAAAAACAGTCCCGGAGAGGCGATAGCGGCCTTCGGGAATCAGGACAATTCCCTGTCCTGCGGTCTCCTGCACTTTATCGATGGCCTGCTGGATTGCCCGTGTCGCGTCGCCGATCCCGTCTCGGTGCACGCCCGGATCATTGCGCTCCAGATATAGCGCTTTAGGATCATCGAGACGCTGCGTGTAGTACGACGATGACGCGCCATGCCCAGGAGCGGCCGCAGCGGCCAGCAGCAGACTGACAAGTAACCGGGGAATTAGCCTAAAAGGCATGGGTCGACCTCGCTCGGCGATATATTCAGAAAGGCTTCACTCAGCAGACACGGAGGGGCGGTGGTCAGGGTGTGCCCGCGGTGGTGGCTACCCCTCCTGCTGCCGCAGCGGCACGGTAACTTCCAGCCCATCCAGCTCCGCCGTGACTTGGATCTGGCAACTGAGACGGCTGTTGTCGCGCGGTTCCCAGGCGTTCTCCAGCGTGCCCTCCTCCATTTCCTCGCGCGGTTCGAGCTTGGCGAGCCAGGAAGGATGGACGTACACGTGGCAGGTCGCGCAGACGCAGGCGCCGCCGCATTGCGCCACCACGCCCTGTACGCCATGTTGGCGCGCCGCCTCCATCAAGGTGATACCGAGTGGCGCGTTTATCTCACGCCGGCCGCCGCCGGGCTCGGTGAACGTGACCCTGGGCATCAGATCGCTTCTTTGAGCCCAAGTGCGCTGTCCGCCAATTTGTCGAGGTGCATCAGTGCGCGCTCGGCGATGAGTTTGCGCGCGGCCATGTAGTCCTTCGAATGGTTGACGGCTTCCACTGCAAGCAATTCCCGGCCCTTGAGATAGCAGACGCTGAAGCTGCGCGAGGCCGGATCGCCCCGCAGCACTTGCCGGTCGTGATCCTGCGAGAGTCCGACGATGAGCAGCTTACTGTCGAATTGATCGGACCAGAACCAGGGCACGCGATCATGCGCGACCGGCTTATCCAGTAGATTGAGCGCGGCGGTCTTCGCCTGCTCGAAGGCGTTATCCACGGATTCCAGGCGCACCCGCCGGCCGAAACGCAGCGACGGATGATTGGTGCAATCGCCGGCCGCATAGATCGCCGCGTCGCTGGTGCGGCAGTATTCGTCGACCACGATGCCGTTGTCGCAGGCCAACCCTGCGGCGCGCGCGAGTTCGGTCGTTGCGACGGCGCCGACGCCGACGATGACCAAATCCGCCGCGTGCCGGGTGCCGTCGGCGCAAACCACGTGTTCGACCCGCTCCCGGCCTTCCAGGCACACGACCCGCGTATCGCAGATGATGGTGACGCCGTGCGCGCGATGCTCCTCGGCAAAATATTGCGAGACGCTGGGCGCGACCACGCGGTTCATGACCCGGTCGGCCATTTCAAGCACCGTGACTTCGCAGCCCATCTTGCGGCAGGTCGCAGCCGTCTCGAGCCCGATGTAGCCGCCCCCGATGATGACGACGCGCGCCTGAGGTTTGAACCCCGCCTGAATGGGCGCGACATCCGCGAGTGCGCGCAGATAGTGCACGCCCGGAAGAGCGGCCCCTGGGCAGGTCAGCCGGCGCGATTCTGCACCGAGACAGAGCAATAAGCGGTCATAGGCCAATTTCTCGCCGTCCGCCAACTCGACCTGCCGTGCGGCGGCATCGAGGCGCACGGCCTGCCGGCCCAATTTGAGTTCGATCCGATGTTCGTCGTAGAAGGAGCGGTGCCGGAACACCAGGCGATCGGCCGGCATTTCGCCGGACAGGTATTTCTTCGACAGCGGCGGCCGCTGGTAGGGTAACTCGGGTTCGTCGCCGATCAGCACCAAACGGCCGCCAAAACCTTCCCGCCGGAGGGTATCGATTGCTTGTGCGCCGGCCTGGCCGCCGCCTACGATGAGGATGGTGGAGATCATTGGATTCCTTGGGAACTGGCTACCCGCGTCTACCGCCAGTCTTTATAGCGGGTCGGGGCCTGCCCCGGAAGGGCGATTGAACGCAACACCCCCGCCGGGCCGCTGCAACCGCATATGGCCGTGCCTGTTGCGTGCAATCGTAATAGTATTGTCGTGACGGCCCAACGCTGATCGGAGTCCAGAAAATGAAATTGATTACTGCCATTATCAAGCCCTTCAAGCTCGACGACGTGCGCGCGGCGCTTTCCGAAATCGGGGTTTCAGGCATGACGGTAACCGAGGTCAAGGGCTTCGGGCGCCAGCGCGGCCACACGGAATTGTACCGCGGAGCGGAATATGTCGTCGATTTCGTGCCGAAGACCCGCATCGAAGTCGCCGTCAAGAACGAGCTGGTCGATCAAGTGATGGAGGCCATTGTCGGCGCATCGAAAACAGGCAAGGTCGGCGACGGCAAAATCTTCGTCACCGACATCCTGCGAGTTTTGCGCATCCGCACCGGCGAGACGGACAACGCCGCGTTGTAGCGCGCGCATGTGAACGCGCTCGACGGGATGAGCTTGCCGTTCACGTCCCGCGCGGCCGTGCAAGATATTCCTAAGCGGACGTCCATCATCGGATGAAGCTATCCGACGGCAGCCTGCTGATTGCGCTTACCGTCATCACTGCGGCGATAGCCGAACCGTCGATCGCTGCGAAGCTCACTGACAAGGAACACACGCGCATCGAAGAGCCCCGTCCGGCGGATCTGCCCAGCGACGGCGAGCTGGAAGCGGCCGGAGCCGTCATCGGCAACATCGACCTCGATATTCGCAACATATTCGACGAAAGCGATGCGCGCGAGGCTAATGGGCTATATTGGCTCGCGAACCATCTGCACATACGCACCAAACACGCGACGATCAAGGCGCAGCTGCTGTTTGCAAGCGGAGACAAATACCTCGCGCGCAAGCTCGCGGAAACCGAGCGGGCGCTGCGGCTGCTTACCTACATTTACGATGCCAGGGTCGTGCCCGTCCGCTATGCCGACGGCAAGGTCGACATCAAGGTGATCACCAAGGATGTCTGGACCTTGAGTCCGGGCATCTCCTTCGGCCGCGCGGGCGGGTCCAATAGCACCAACTTCAACCTTCAGGACTCGAATTTCCTGGGCTGGGGAAAGGGGCTCGAGATCTCGCACGGCAGCACGGTCGATCGAACCAGCACCAGCGTGGATTGGACCGACCCGAATGTGCTCGGCTCCCGATGGACCTCGGATCTCACCTACGCCGATTCGAGCGACGGTATGCAGCGTTCGCTGAAAGTCGCGCGTCCTTTCTACTCGCTGGATGCGCCGTGGAGCGCGAAGATCACGGCCGTGAAGTTCGACCGCACCATCTCGCGTTACAATTTGGGCGATATCGTCGATCAATTCAACGACAATGAATCATCGTACGAACTGAGCGGCGGCATTTCCAGCGGCTTGACCGACGGCTGGACCAAACGCCTCACATTTGGAATGCGCTACGACCGCAACATATTCCTGCCGACGCCGGTCACCTCCATGCCGGCGCGGCAGCTGCCCCCGGACCGAACTCTGTCCTACCCCTTCGTCGGATTTGATGTTCTTCAGGACAAGTATCAAAAGGTCGGCGATGAGAACCAGATCGGCAGAACCGAGGATTTGTATTTCGGTACCGAAGTCAAGGGCGAAGTGGGTTTGTCGAACTCGGCATTCGGCGCAGATCGCAGCGCCATCATGCTGGCCGCGAAGGCCCTGCGCGGAATCGAGATAACCGGGCTGCAGCAGCTATTTTTGACCAGCGCTTTCTCGTCCCGCATCGAGGACGGCCGGGCGCGCAATCTGAGAGCCGACGCCGGCGCCAAATACTATTGGCGCTGGCGCACGGACTGGCTGCTGTACGCGGCATTATCGGGGACGGTCACCGATTCGCTCGATCCGGATATGCAGCTGCTGCTCGGCGGCGATAACGGCTTGCGGGGCTACCCCTTGCGCTACGAGTCCGGTACGTCGCGGGCTCTGTTCACCGTCGAACAGCGGTTCTATACGGATTGGTACCCATTCCGCCTGGTGCGGGTGGGTGGCGCCATTTTTGCCGACGTGGGCCGCACCTGGGGCAGCGGTGTCATCGGCAACAGCAATCCCGGGCTGCTGCGAGACGTGGGATTCGGTCTGCGGCTCGGCAATACCCGCTCGGGCCTCGGCAATGTGCTGCACATCGATTTCGCGTTTCCGCTCAACAATCTTGTGGGGATTCAAAGATTCCAAGTCTTGGTGCAAACCATGCAAAGCTTCTAGGGGGGCGCCCGAACGGTTAGGGGTCCGTCCGGTCAGAGGCCGCTTTGCGCCGCCGCGAATAGAGCCAGAGGAAACCGATGCACACGGCGAAATTGAGCACCCACCACCAGAGCTGCCGGGCGGAGTTCCTGTCGTCCGATGGGCCGGCCCCGCCGGCGACTTGCAGCGTGCCCTTGAGGGTCTCGCGCGCCGAGGCCTGCACCACCTGAAATTCGACCGCCGCCGCGCCCGGAATGGCGAGCTCTTTCGTCTGCAGCGTAAAGCTGCCGTCGGCTTCGGCGGTGGTCGGGTACGTGACGCCGCGCAGCGTGACCGTCACGGCGGCGTCCCGGACCGGCGCGTTATCGATCAATCGACTCAGACGAATGGTCATCCCATCGTCGCGCACCACGCCTACTGCCATCAAGTTTGCCGAACGCGCTTCCACCCGCGCCGGCGCCGCCGATTCTCCGGACGCCGCGGCGAACGGAACGCCCGCAGGGCCCAACGCGACCAGCGCGAAAACCTGAACGAGTGCCGATACAGTCCTCAAACCGATGCTTCCTCAAAAAAGCGCTGCCTTCCTCAAAGCAGGACGCCCCATACGCCCATCGCCGTGCCGGCGGTACTCGCGAGCAGGCCGAAGATGGGGAAGAAATTGTTGCGCGCCAGGAAAAACAGGGAACACAGGACGAGGCCGAGCTCTAGAAATCCCTCGCCGATATCGAAATGCAGTGCCCGGCGCTCCTCGAGCTTGGTTTCTTCGTCCTTCGCGTTGGCGTCGTCCTGAATCTTGGCAGCATCCGCCGTGTACTTGGTGCGAGCGGCCTCCAGCTTCTGCACGGGGGCTTCGAGCTTGGCGGGGTCCGTGCCAAGGGTATGCAGCAGGGTCAGAGCCACTTCGCTGGTGTACTCGCGATTTCTCTTCGCCTGGTAATAGGCCCAGGCATCGTTCGATTCGGTTCTATGAATGACGGCTTGAGTATGCGCTCGATGCGAGGCAATGGTGACGACGGACAAGAGAATGCCGACGACCCCCACCATAATTCCGACGCGGCGGGTCATGGGATCGGCGGCATGTTCAGGTTTGACTTCGATTTCAGGCATGGGCAAAAGTATCCTCAAAGGTCAACGAAATGTTTCCCGGCTAAAGCATCGACCGCCGGCGGCGGCGCTTCGGCGGCTCTAGGACGTCGTGGTGAGCGCGTTCATTTGACGACGTGCAGGCGCGGATTGGCGCGCGCGATTCCGAGGACGCCGCTGCGGACGACTTCGACGATTTCGCCGAAGGCGCCGACGTTCGCTATGAATTCGCCGATCTCGGTTTCAGTGCTGGTCAGTTCCACGATGTAGCTCGAGGGGTTGGCGGACAGCACCTTGCCGCCGACGCGGCGCAGCAGAGCGCCTACCGCCTCGACGTGCTTAGGCAAGATCTGCAGCTTGATCAACAGCAGCTCGCGGGCGAGGGCGTCGCCGCCGGTCATGTCCTCGACCGCCACGACATCGACGAGCTTCAGGAGCTGCGCGTTGATTTGCGCGATAACCTGATCGGAGCCGATGGTGACGAGCGTGACCCGCGACACGGTGGGGTCATTGGTGGGGGCCACCGACAGCGACTCGATGTTGTAGCCGCGGCTGGAGATGAGGCCGGTAACGCGCGTGAGCGCGCCCGCTTCATTTTGAAGGAGTATTGCTATGAGATGCCGCATGGGCCGACAAGCATACGGGAGGGTGGTACTTGGGCGCCAGGGCGAGAACTGCTAGTCTTTCACGGTGAAAGACCGCTACGACATGTTAAATCAAGCCGCGCACCCGCTCGCGGGCGCCGGCATGACGGGCGCGGATATGCTGGTGCAGGTCCTCGCGGACGAGGGCGTCGACACGATTTTCGGCTATAGCGGCGGCGCGATTTTGCCGATATACGACGCCGTATTCCGCTACAACCTGGAACACCATTCTGCGATGCCGCTGATCGTACCGGCCAACGAGCAGGGCGCGGGATTCATGGCCGCGGGCTTCGCCCGGGCCAGCGGCAGGGTGGGCGTGGCTCTGGTCACTTCGGGTCCGGGGGCCACCAATATGGTGACTCCGGTGCGCGATTCCATGGCCGATTCCGTGCCCATCGTGGTGATCTGCGGTCAAGTACCCACCACGGCCATCGGCACGGATGCGTTCCAAGAAGCGCCCGTACCCAGCATCATGGGTGCCGTGGCCAAGCACGTGTTCTTGGTCACCGATCCGACCAAATTGGAAGCAACGGTGCGCACGGCGTTCGAAATCGCCCGCACCGGCCGGCCGGGGCCTGTGGTGCTCGACGTGCCGAAGGACGTACAGAACTGGAAAGGCGTGTTTCGCGGCACGGGCAGCCTGCCCGTGGCCGGCTACCGGCAGCGGATGAATCGCCTCGAGCAGAGCAAAGTGCCGGAAGCGGCGTGCGCCGACTTCTTCGCGGCATTGGGTGCCGCGAAGCGGCCGCTGATCTATGCAGGCGGCGGCGTGATCAACGGCAACGCGGCGCATGCCTTGCGCGAATTTTCCAAGGAATTTCAGGTCCCCGTCGTCACTACCCTGATGGGGATCGGAGCGGTCGACACGACGCACTCGTTGTCCATGCGCATGCTGGGAATGCATGGCGCGGCGTTCGCGAACTATGCCGTGGACGACTGCGATTGCCTGCTGGCTCTCGGCGCGCGATTCGACGACCGCGTCGCCGGCAATCCGGCCAAGTTCGCCGGCGGGGCCAAGTTTATCGCCCATCTGGACATCGATGCGTCGGAAATCAACAAGGTCAAGCGGGTGGATTGGAGCCATCTGGGCTTGATGGCGGATGCGCTGCTCCGTCTGCTGGATTACGGCAAGCGCAAGAGCTTCCGGCGCGATTGGTCCGAGTGGCATCGGCACTGCGACGAGCTTCGGTCGAAGTACGCCATGAACTACGACCGCGGCAGCGCGTTGATCCAGCCGTACCACGTCATCGAGGAAATCAATCGGCTGACCCGGGGCGAGGCCATCATCACGACCGGCGTGGGTCAGCATCAAATGTGGGCGGCGCAGTATTTCGACTTCCTCAGTCCGCGGCTCTGGCTGACCTCGGGCAGCATGGGCACCATGGGTTTCGGTTTGCCCGCGGCGGTGGGCGCCCAGTACGCGCAGCGCAATCGTCTGGTCATCGACATCGACGGCGACGCCAGCATCCGGATGAATATCGGCGAGCTCGAAACCGTCACCACCTACGATCTGCCCATCAAGGTGGTGGTGCTCAACAATTGCGGCGACGGCATGGTCAAGCAGTGGCAGAAGCTGTTCCACAGCGGCCGCCTGAGCGCCAGCGACAAGAGCCTGCACACCAAGGATTTCGTCAAGGCGGCGCTGGCGGACGGCTTCAAATACGCCGCGCGGCTCGATCAGAAAGCCGACGTGCCGCGCGTCATCGGTGAATTCATCGGTTTCAACGGCGCTGCCTTCCTCGAGGTCATGATCGATCCGGACGCCGGCGTCTATCCAATGGTGGGGCCCGGGCAGTCGTACGCCGAAATGATCACCGGCGAGCACATCCCCTCGCGCACCCCGGTGGATATCAAGCCGCCGGACGCGTCGGAGATGTTCTGATTCTAAAGCGGCCGCGCCTCGGCCGCGTCACCGGTGCCGCTACCACACGCCGACGTTGGGCATGGTGGTCCAAGGCTCCGCCGGAGACAGCGCCGCACCCTTCTGCAGCAGCTCGATCGAGATATTGTCCGGCGAACGCACGAAAGCCATGCGGCCGTCGCGCGGCGGCCGGTTGACGGTGACGCCGTGGTCCATCAGGCGGCGGCAAGCGGCGTAAATGTCGTCCACCGCATACGCCAGATGTCCGAAGTTGCGGCCGCCCGTAAACCCTTCCGGATCCCAGTTGTGCGTGAGCTCGATCTGCGCGCTCTCGTCGCCGGGCGCCGCTAGAAACACCAAGGTGTAGCGTCCCTGAGGGTAGTCTCGGCGCGATAATTCGCGAAGGCCGAGAGCGTCGCGATAGAAGCGCAGCGATTGCTCGATATCCGTCACGCGTACCATAGTGTGTAAATATTTCATGGGGGTATGTCCCAGGGCCATTTCTCGTGAATCGCGCAAATTTGGAGGAAGCGATGCACAAAAGCAAACTTTCAGGATTCATCATCGGTCGGCCGATTGTTGTTTGATTGTCACAAATTAGCGACATATTTGACATAGCGCGGCGATAGACAGACATTGCGGCATAACTACTAGATTTTTCTATATTATCTGGTATTATAACGCTGTCGACGCAGCGCGCTTTTTGTGACCAGCGTTACTTAGTTGCAACACTGGTATGATACAAACAAGGTGGAGCGTACGGGCAATATGCTCCGTGCGTATCTTCCAACTTAAGGACGTGTCGGGTTTTTACCTAACACCTGTTCCACTCGAATCCCCGGCAAGTCCGGGGATTCTTTTATGACCGCAGCCTCGCGCTCGTGACCCCAACCTCGCGCTCATGACCGCAACCTTGCGCTGCGTCCGGTTTCCCGGGCATCCCGAAATGCCACCGCAGACTTTCCCAATCGCTTAAAGTTTGGGCGCGTGAAAACTCTGCTGCGCTCCCTGTATTTCCGAGTCATTGTCGCTATTCTATTGGGAGTGCTTCTCGGCTATCTGTACCCGGAAGCCGGCGCCAAGATGAAGCCCCTCGGCGACGGGTTCATCAAGCTCATCAAGATGCTGATCGCGCCGGTGATCTTTTGCACGGTGGTGACGGGTATCGCCGGCGTCGAAGACATGAAGAAGGTCGGGAGGACCGGCGGACTCGCACTGATCTATTTTGAGGTCATGAGCACCGTGGCGCTGATGCTGGGGTTGGCCGTGGTCAATATCCTGCGGCCGGGAAGCGGCATGAACGTCGATCCTCGCACCCTCGATACGGCTTCGGTGGCGGCGTATACCGGGCCGGGGAAATTGCAGTCGGCGACCGATTTCCTTCTCAACGTCATTCCCACGACCGTGGTCGACGCTTTCGCCAAGGGGGAGATTCTTCAGGTCCTGCTGTTTGCCGTGCTGTTCGGATTCGCGCTGCAACGCCTTGGACGCCGCGGCGCGCCCGTGCTGAGCTTCATCGACGCATTGTCGCAGGTGCTGTTCGGGATCGTCGGGGTCGTCATGAAAGTGGCGCCGCTGGGCGCGTTCGGCGCGATGGCCTTCACCATCGGAAGATACGGATTCGACTCGCTGTTGTCTCTTGGTGAACTGATGGCCTGTTTTTATGCGACCTGCCTGATCTTCATCTTCGTCGCTCTCGGGCTGGTGGCGCGCCTGCACGGCTTCAGCATCTGGCAATTCGTCAAATACATCGGAGATGAATTATTCATCGTCTTGGGCACCTCGTCCTCGGAGTCGGTGCTGCCGAGAATGATCGCCAAGCTGCAGAAAATCGGCGCCGGCAATTCGGTGGTAGGGTTGGTGATACCAGCGGGCTATTCATTCAATCTCGACGGCACGTCGATCTACCTGACCATGGCGACCTTGTTCATTGCGCAGGCCACGAACACGCCGATGAATTTGCTGCAGCAGCTCACTCTGCTGGCGGTGCTGCTGCTCACGTCCAAGGGCGCGGCCGGGGTGACGGGCAGCGGCTTCATCGTGCTGGCCGCGACGCTGTCTTCCGTGGGTACGCTGCCGGTGGCGGGTCTCGCGCTGATACTGGGCATCGATCGATTCATGTCGGAGGCGCGCGCGCTCACGAATGTGATCGGCAACGGCGTTGCAACCCTGGTCGTCGCGAAATGGACCGGCGACCTGGATGTCGTCACAATGCGCCAGGAGCTGAGTGGGGAACGGTTGCCGGCGCCGCCGGCTGCCTCGGCGTAGCGTCACCCGGCGCCCTCGCTCAACCCATGAAAACTCGGAAGGACTATTGATGCGTGTCAGCGACGGTTTTACGGATGCGATCGGCAATACTCCCCTGATTCGCCTGCGCCATGTCAGCGAAGAAACGGGTTGCGAGATCCTGGGCAAGGCTGAATTCATGAATCCCGGCGGATCGGTGAAGGATCGCGCGGCGAAATGGATCGTCCTGGACGCCGAGCGGCGCGGATTGCTGAAATCCGGCGGCACCGTGGTCGAGGGCACCGCCGGCAACACGGGGATCGGCCTCGCACACGTGTGCAATGCGCGCGGCTATCGTTGCGTGATCGTGATGCCCGACAATCAGGCGGCGGAGAAATACCAGATCATCGAGGCGTTAGGGGCGCAATTGCGCAAAGTGCCGGCCGTACCCTACAGCAACCCGAACCAATATCAGAAGGTCGCCGGGCGCTTGGCGGAGGAGACTCCCGATTCCATTTGGGCCAATCAATTCGACAACACCGCGAATCGCGACGCTCATTTCGAATCGACCGGTCCTGAGATATGGCGCGACACCGACGGTAAGATCGACGCCTTCTGCGCGTCCACAGGCACCGGCGGCACGCTGGCGGGCATTGCCCGCTATCTCAAGTCGAAGTCCAGCGCGGTGCGAATCGTTCTCGTCGATCCCCCGGGCAGTGCGCTGTATCACTACGTCAAGGACGGCGAATTGAAAACCGACGGCGGGTCATCGATCACGGAGGGCATCGGCACCGGCCGCGTGACCGCCAATCTCGACGGCACGCCGATCGACGATGCGCTGCGAATCTCGGATGCGCAAACCATGCACTTCGTCTATCGGCTGCTGCGCGAAGAAGGCCTGCTGCTCGGAAGCACGTCGGGTATCAATGTGGCCGCGGCGGTGACCCTTGCGAAGCAAATGGGTCCCGGGCACACCATCGTCACGATTCTGTGCGACGGCGGCGCGAAGTATCAATCGCGCCTGTTCAACAAAGCCTGGATCGCAGAGCGCGGATTCGTCGACGCCGTGGGCTAGTGCCATGAGCGGCAGTCCAAGGGCCCGGTGCAAATTAAGCTCTGCGGCCGCTCCCATGACTGCTTTCAAAATTGGGCAGGCTACTTTGATTCATGGCAGCTGCTTCGATTGGATGAGAGAGCGTGAACCACATTCCTTGCACGCGATAGTTACAGATCCACCCTATGGGCTTGTCGAATACACCGACAAAGAGCAGGCGAAGCTTCGCAATGGGCGCGGTGGCGTTTGGCGGATTCCTCCCTCTTTTGATGGCCACCAACGCGCGCCCCTGCCTCGCTTCACCGTTCTGAATGACGGCGACCGCGCGGCGATGTACGACTTTTTTCTCGAATTCGGCAAACTAACGGTACGAATTACCGTACCAGGGGCGAACATCCTGATTGCGAGCAATCCGCTCTTGGTCCATGTCGTCGCAAATGCAATGAGCGCGGCCGGACTCGAAATTCGAGGGTATCTTTCGCGTCTTGTAATGACCATGAGAGGCGGTGATCGGCCGAAGAATGCGCACGAGGAGTTTTCGGACGTTAGCGTAATGCCGCGTTCGATGTTTGAGCCGTGGTTGGTTTTACGGCACCGGCTTGACGGCCGAGTTCAGGACAATTTGAGGAAATGGGCCACCGGCGGTTTTCGCAGACCCTCCCCTGAGCGGCCTTTTGGCGACGTCATACAATCCAGACCCACCCCACGACATGAACGCGCTATTGCACCTCATCCTTCACTGAAACCTCAGGCATTTTTACGTTCTGTCGTACGGGCGGTGCTGCCAATGGGTCAAGGCGTTATCCTTGATCCGTTTGCGGGCTCGGGATCTACATTGGCGGCGGCGAATGCTAATGGTTATGAAAGCATTGGCATTGAACGAGATCCGCAATACATAAGCATGGCGCAAAAAGCCATCTCGAAGCTCTCAGTCATCAATATCAAGTAAGGTAGATCCAACTCTGCCTTAGTTTTTGAATACCTGCGCGATCAAGCGTAGCTGTTCTGGTTCCGAGGTCGCCCCTAGGGTTCTTGCGAAAATCGGACTGGACAACGTGGGCCAGGTAAACCTCTGAGAATTTCATCGGCGCACGGCTTATGGCAGGCTCGGTCTTGTGATCCGTCCGATAAACAAACACGCACATATGTTGTTCGCGCGCACCGTGAGTGTCGACCGCCCCGCCCTTCTTGCGTGTGCTCTTAATTTCTACGCCGTCCGTACCCGCCTTCACGGAATTGTTTGGATAGCGTCCTTGGACAATTAAATCAGGATGACCATTAAAGTGTTTATTCTCTACGAGCGAGCGAGCGTGTTTCGCCATTGATGCAGTCAGCATGTCCGAAATCATCCCTGACATCGCGGCTGGCCGGAGCATATCGTCTAACCGATGCAGCCCGCGCTCCAGAAGCAATCCATTCACGTCGTAGAAAAAGTCATAAACATCCTGCATCGCAGATTCGAAGTCACCTATTCTTAGCTGATGTGGCAACTGAATTGATAGATTGAACTTCGAGCGATCGACAGTTTCACGCGTTTGCATTTTGCGGCAAGCTTCTCCCTCACAACTCCGGACAATAGCGTATCAAGCCTCGTCACGTGCTGCATGAGGTTACGCCACTAATTAGCTGTTGGAGAAAATTCGCCGAACGCTTTCTTCAGCCGCGGAGTACCCGCGCGCTCCCGTGCCGGTCGACGTGCGCGCCCTTATCGTGCCTATGCGGTCCGGGACAGGTCGACTGCCGCCGAGGCGCCGAACCACGCCAGCGTCGAGTGCAGCGCCACGACGTCGCCCACCACCAGCAGCGCCGGCGACGCTACATTCGCCTTGGATGAGGCATCGATTATGGTGGCGAGAGTGGCGGTAATGACGCGCTGGTTTGGCGTCGTGGCCTGCGCAATGATGCCGGCCGGGAGCGTGGCCGACGCGCCGTGCTGCAAGAGTTTCTCCACGATGTGATCCAGGCGCGCCAGCCCCATATAGAACACGGCCGTGGCTCCCGGCGTCGCCAGTGCGCGCCAATCGGGCTCGGGACCCTGGCCTTGGCGCTGACCGGCGACGAAGCTCACGCTGTGCGCGAAGTCGCGATGTGTCAGCGGAATGCCGGCATAGGCGGCGGCCCCCAGGGCCGCGGTGATGCCCGGCACCACCGAGAAATTGATTTGGGCTTTTGCCAGTGCCTGCAGCTCTTCCCCGCCGCGCCCGAAGACGAAGGGATCGCCGCCCTTGAGGCGTACCACGCGTTTGCCCTGATTCGCGAGCTTGACCAGCAAGGCGTTGATTTCCTCTTGCGTGGTGCCTGCCGTGCCGGCCGCCTTGCCCACGCAAATCCGCGCCGCATCGCGCCTCGCGAGGTCGAGCACTTCGGGAGCGACCAGGCGGTCGTGCAGAATCACATCGGCATCCTGCAGAGCGCGCAGCGCCTTCAGCGTCAGGAGTTCCGGATCCCCGGGACCGGCGCCCACCAACGTCACGTCGCCCGCGGCACGGGGCGCGGTCGAGGTCGTCGCCAGGAGCTGGTGCGCGATGCGCCGCGCGCCTTGGGCGTCGCCCAGGGCGAAGCGTTGCGCCGCCGGCCCGTCGACGATCGCCTCGAAGAAACGCCGTCGCTCCTCGGTGCCGCGCAGTTTCCGGCGCGAGGCACTGCGCAGCGCCTTGAGCCACAACGCCAATTCACCGATTCTTCGGGGGATCAACGCTTCGAGCCGTTCGCGCAGTCGGCGCGCCAATACCGGCGATGTACCGCCGGTCGAGACCGCCACCAGTACGGGATCGCGATCGATGATTGCGGGCACGATGAAGCGCGACGCTTCGGGATCGTCGACCACATTGACGGGAATATTGCGCGACTCGCTCAAGTTCGCGATCCATCGATTCACGGCGCGGCGCGAGGTGGCGACAATGACCAAGCGCACACCGTCCAAATCCGCAGGGATGAACTCCCGGATGGCGAGTGTCAGCTTCCCTGAGGCGGCGCGTGCCAGAAGTTCGGGCGCGACATCGGGAGCCACCACGGTGATCAACGCAGAAGTTCGCTCCAGCAGCGAGATTTTGCGCAGTGCCACGTCGCCGCCGCCGACGACCAACACTTTTTGTCCGGTGAGATCGAAAAAGACCGGAAAATAATTCACACGCTATCCTCGGCCTTTTACGTGGCCCGTTACTGCTTGGATGCGCGCGCCGCCGCCAACACCGCCGGCTGGCGGCGCGGATGCAGCCCGCACTCGCGTGAATCGCTGCGTTCCCACCACCAGCGCCCCGAGCGTTCGTCTTCGCCGGGCTGCACCGCCCGCGTGCACGGCGCGCAACCGATGCTGGGGAACCCCCGGTCATGCAGGGCGTTGTAGGGTAGCCGCTTCTTGCGAATGTACTCCCAGATCTCATTTTCCGACCATTCGAGCAGCGGACTCACCTTGTAGAGGCCGTATTCGCCGTCCCACTCGACCGGTGAGGCCAGCGCGCGGCTGGCTGATTGCCCGCGCCGGATGCCGGTCACCCAGGCGCTGCGGCCGGCGATGGCCCGGCGGAACGGCTCCACCTTGCGAACGACACAGCACCCGCGACGCTGCTCGAGACCGTCCCGGAACCCGTTGATGCCGTTCTCGCCGACCCAGCGTTCCAAGTCGGAGGTCTTGGGATAGTAGATGGTCAGGGCCCGCCCGTAGCGCTGCTGTACTCGCTCGATGAGGTCGTAGGTTTCAGGGTACAGGCGCCCGGTATCGATGCTGAAGATGTCGATTTCCGGCACCGACCCCCAGATGAGATCGGTGAGGACGATGGATTCAGACCCTAAACTATTGGCGTAGCACACGTTTTTGAACTCCGCGGCGGCGCTGCGGAGCTGTGACACGCTGTCTTCTGCGCGCTCGCGCAGAGCCTTGGGGAGTTCGAGCAAGGGGATCTCGATGGTTTCGCTGCAAAATTAGCCAGAAAACTATAGGGCGGGCGGGGTCTTAGCGAAACGAACTAGAGTGCATGAGGACATGCGTTTTGGTGATGGCGCTCGGGGTGGCTAGCTGCGCGCAGGCCGCTTTAAACTTATATCCTATGGCGGCAAGCACCCAATCAACGATAAGGCCGGCCGGGCGATGAAATTCCAGCAATTGCGCTATCTGGTGGCAGTCCATGAGAACGGCCTCAACATAACCGCGGCTGCGCGCCAGCTGCACACCTCTCAGCCCGGAGTCAGCCGGCAGCTCAAGCTTCTGGAGGAGGAACTGGGCTTTCAGTTGTTCGAGCGCGAGGGCCGGGCGCTGACCCGGACCACGGATGCGGGAGAGGAAATCATCTCGCGCGCCGCCAGCATCCTGCGCGAAATGCAGAATATTCGCCGCACCTCCGCGGAGCTGCGCAAGGCCGACGGCGGCACGCTGTCGATCGCCACCACGCACACCCAG
>Ga0137409_10002158_pt1 | contig 21217 bp, 16 predicted proteins | sample CZODoug1_16funga_FD_122059 | JGI IMG/M metagenome (GOLD analysis project Ga0137409, IMG submission 122059) | Vadose zone soil fungal communities from Angelo Coast Range Reserve, California, USA - CZODoug1_16fungal (Hybrid Assembly) | ecosystem: Environmental > Terrestrial > Soil > Vadose zone... | reverse complement strand
CGCTCTGCGCACTCGCGTCCATTTGGCATAACCCTTGCCATTAGGTTGCTCAGACGGAGCAGTAACATCGGTTCCAAATAATCAACGGGGCTTTGTCGCGTGCATTGCGTCGAATTGATCAAGGAGATTCCATCATGAAGATCGAAAATCCAACCGCGCTATTAGCCGCACTCAAACCTGTCGATATGCCAATAGGTCTGGTTCATTTTGACTCGGACTTCTGTTGGTGTGATCCGACCATCGAAGTGGACGACTACGGCCGCGATATAATTGTCCACCGACAAGTGACGTGGAACTGAAGTTTGGCGCAGCGGTATTACTGAGCTGCGTCGCGCAAAGCAATCTTAGTGATTAGTCATCTCCCCACAACCCAATCAACTTCTTCATTCATTGAAGAGATCGTCATCCTATCTACTATGCTTCCGAGAGCGACGTCCATGCGTCGCTGATTCATCTCTAATCTATTTACTCTTGAAACGTAGCGAGCGCGCTTAAGTTAAGGCATGAAATCCTCCGTCGGGTCTTGCTACGTGAGCTTGTCAGCTGTCGATAAATCGACACGATTCTTTGCTGCACCTGATTACGAACCCTATTAAGCAACTATAATTTCGCTTTGATTACGACCTTGTTCGGCATTGCAAATGGTCTTTTGCCCGCTCGGCACACCGATTGCGAGATGTCACCTACAAGAAAGGAGGTGAGAATGATGAAAATCACAAGCGCATTTTTTGCTGGCTTGCTTTTGATTGGCGCCCTAGGTGTTGTAAACAGCGCAACCGCTGCGGACGGAATGATAGAAAAGGTTCCGCTCACCGCAGACAGTTACTGCCATGAGCAATTCCCCGCCATTGAGGGTCGTACTTTAGATTCAAACAATCCGACTCTTAAGGACGCAAACTCCGGTGATGTGATTGACTACTACGGCCCGTGCAATGAAACGCCGACCGGAAAAGATCAACAGCAAGAACAGGAATTAGACCGACAGCATCGGTTTGAGAACAACTACGAGGACTAATGCCACTGCACCTGGTCAGTGAGGGTAAAAGGTCTCTCTGACCAGGTGCATCACGAGCGATTGAGTTCATCAGTGTAAGTTTGCAGGTTTCAGCAGAAATGGTTGTGAGTTCCTGGCAGATTATTTTTTCTACAACGTTGGTCGACAACAATGGTGTAGACATTGGAGACAGTCTCCCTCTACAAAACTGGAAGTGACCTGAGCAGACAGGGTTTCAAAAACGTCTGCGATCCCGCCGAGACGCCCAACTCTTACTGTGACACATCCGCGCTCGTTTGAACTACTGGAATCAGCACGAAATCTAAACAACCAAGCGCGCTTCGCCCGATGAGAAACACATTTACGCGGATTGTCGTCCGGCTAGACACCTACACGTTCTGTTGGGGCGATCGAGGAGGTAACGGAGAGTGACCGTGAGTCGCTGCGCTGCGTTCTTCGGTTCGGCGGCGCTAACCGTGTTGCTGGCGCTATCTTGTGTGGGGTGGGGTTGTGCCGCCTCCGCTGGAGCAGTTGGTAGCGGAGAGAATGGCGCGATCTCGATGGAGCACAAGTTCGAGCGGTATGTTGCCCGAATGCAGCGGCTGCTAGATCGCTATGGCTATGCGATTGTGGCCGGCGCCGTTTTGGCCGACAGCATCGGAATTCCAGTACTGGGACAAACTGTAGTGATTGCGGCTGCTGTGGAGGCTAGTCAGAGACGGATGAATATCATATGGCTTCTCTTTATCGTAGCCGCTTCGGCGACACTCGGGAACACCGGTGGGTATGCACTGGGCCGGTGGGGTGGTGATGTTCTGCTCAACAAGCTTAGTCTCAGCGCGGGACGGCAAAAGCACATGGAGGATATCTTTAGGCGACGCGGCGGCCTCGTCATTGTCTTGGGACGCTTTCTGGACGGATTTCGCCAGCTAAATGGGATTGTCGCCGGAGTTATGCGCATGCCGTTCTCGACTTTTATGATCTACAACACTGCAGGCGCGATTCTTTGGACTTGCGTTTGGAGTCTCGGGACATACTATTTGGGCCGCGACATTCACGGCGTCGCAGCTTTATTCGCTCAACACAGGTGGGCACTCTACGGGATCACCGGGACAGGTTTGATCGCAGTGTTGGTGTGGTTAATGCAATCGACAAAGCTGGCACGAAATTCACTGATCCCTCGAAAATCGGACTGAAGAAGGATCTCTCACTTCGTTGGCCGTAGTGCGCCCATGCGCTCAGAGTCGGGGATCAGTTCGATTCCGATGATCTTAGCTAGCGGCCACCAAACCAGCGATCGGCTGGCATTTCAAACATCATGGAATTTTCTATGAGGGTGGACGACACGAAATGCTCGATGAGATTAACCGCAACGAGGTTGGGCGAACCTGCTTGGCTGGATTCCTGCCCTCATGCATGGGGGACCTCTAGTTCATTGCCGAAAATCAAAACTATGTGCGAGCTTGCCCCACCTAACACCCTACAGCTTCTTTACCCACGAGGTTGACAACTACAAGTTCAATGATGTTGGATAAACGCTGCAAACTATTCGACGACCCGTGCGAATCGACATTGGGTTTCATTCCGCAAATCCATGCACACTCAAGCCGAGCAAGAGGACCGTTTGAACACCGAAGTCTCCGATCGGCTAGCGCAAACCGTGGTCATCAATTGTGGCCGCGCGCTCGCTCAAGCGGTCGACGAGCAAGATCTCCTTCAATCCGTCTGTAACGCCCTGGTAAACAATTGCGGGTTCCGGCTGGCCTGGGTTGGCCTTACGGAACCAGGCACGAGCAACTCTATCCGGCTCGTCGCACAAGCAGGAGATCAGGATGGATTTTTACAAGAGTCACGCTGCTCTGAGACTCCGGCAACTTTGGCCATTCAAGCCGGTGAGTCATGCTGCATTAAAGCCATTGCTGATAGTCCATTGGTCGTTCCAATCCGCGCGGCGGCGCTGAAACGCGGCTACACTTCGGCACTCTCCCTCCCATTAAAATCCGACGGCACACTGTTCGGCGCACTAACCATCTATGCCGATGATCCGGGCAAACTCGACGAGCCAATTGTAGAGCAACTGCGGCAGTGGTCAGATCTCTTTACCCTCAGACTAAAGACACTGCGATCGCTCCAGGAGCGCGACCTCAAAAACGACTTTGACAATATCGCTGCTCGTCAGCGGTTGGAAAATCGGCTTCGGCTGATTATCGATACGACACCTGCGCTGATCCACACCTCCCGGCCCGACGGCTACCTCGATTACTTCAATAAACGTTGGGTGGAATACCTGGGAGTCTCACTCGATGAGGTTGAGGGCTGGAAATGGACAGCCTCGGTCCATCCCGACGACGTTGCGGGCATTGTCGACAAGTGGCGTGCCTGCTTGGCAAGTGGGGAAATCTTCGAATATGAAACGCGCGTGCGGCGAGCCGATGGAGAATATCGCCGGATGCTGCACCGCAAGGTCCCGGTCCGTGACGAACATGGAAAAATCCTCAAGTGGTATGGCTCGAGTGTGGACATCGAGGATTACAAACGTGCCGAAGAACAGCTCCGCCGAAGCGCCGAGGAGCTGCAAAGAAGCGAGTCTTATCTCGCCGACGGGCAGCGCCTTGGCCACATGGGTAGCTGGGCCTTTGATGCTGCCGGGTTCGACTACTGGTCTCCTGAACTATTTCGGATGCACGGCCTCGAACCGGCCAGCAAAGCGCCTACCGTTCAGGAATACCTGGATTGTGTGCACCCACAGGATCGCGAGTTCATGGCAGAGCTGATCAAGCGAATTCTGGCGGAACCTTCGCGCTTTGATGCCACCAAGCGCATCGTGCGACCCGATGGTGAGGTTCGGTACATCCGCTGCGTCGGTACTCCTGTCTTCGAAAACCAAGCGCTGAAGAAGTTCGTCGGCAGTGCCATAGACGTCACCGAGCAAGAGCTACTGACGCAGGAGCTGCACCGGCGCGAAGCGTACCTGACCGACGCTCAAAGGCTCAGCCACACAGGCAGCTTCGGCTGGAGACCTGCCAGCGGAGAGATTGTCTGGTCAGACGAAACCTATTGCATCTTCGAGTACGACCGCGCGCTTAAGCCAACAATAGACTTAGCGGTGCAGCGCGTCCATCCCGAGGACCGGGTCGATTTTCAGGAAGTCATCGATCGCGCCTCTGGGGGGCGACACATTTCGAACATGCCTATCGTTTGCTGCTGCCTGATGGCAGAGTCAAGCACGTCCACGCCTTAGCTCACGCATTACACGATGCATCCGGCAACCGCGAGTTTGTCGGCGCGGTAATGGACGTGACGGAGCGGAAACGGGCCGAGGAAGCGGTCCTCCGTAGCGAGAAGGAGCTTCGGAATGTGATCGAAACCATTCCGATCAGTGTTTGGACCGCTTTGCCCGACGGCACCGTTGATTTCGTGAGTCGCCACTGGCGGGAACACTCGGGTTTGTCGGGGGAGGGTCCATACGGCGCAGGTTGGCAAACCGCGGTTCACCCCGACGACGTTGATCGGCATCTGGACAAGTGGCGAGCGGCGTTGGCTACCGGCGCGCCGTTCGAGAATGAGGCACGCAGGCGCGCGGCGGATGGGGAATACCGCTGGTTTTTGGCTCGTGCCGTACCGCTTCGAGATGAACAAGGAAATATCCTCAAGTGGTACGGAATCACGATGGAGATTGACGATCGTAAGCGCGCCGAGGAGGCCGTCCGCGCGAGCGAACACAGGTTTCGGCTGGCGGTTGAAAGCATTCCCGGTCTCGTATCCATCATGAATGCGAAAGGTGAGATCGAAGTTGTCAACGGTCAAGTCCTGAACTATTTCGGCAAGACGCTCGAGGAAGTGAAAAGTTGGGGCACGACCGATGCCGTTCATCCGGATGATCTCCCTCGCGTACTAGCCGAATGGAAGTACGCTGTCGAAACGGAGCAGCCCTATGACATTGAGCACCGTCTCCGCCGCGCTGACGGCATGTACCGCTGGTTTCATGCGCGCGGTCTCCCTCTACGCGACGATGAAGGTCGGATTGTCCGCTGGTATTGCTTGCTCACCGATACTCATGAACGCAAGAAGGCGGAAGAGAAATTGCGGCGCAGTGAAGCATCTCTGCTTGATGCCCAACGACTAAGCCGCACGGGTAGCTGGATCCATGATCTTTCATCGGGAACCGTGACAATCTCGCCGGAAGCGGTTCGAATGTGGGGCATCCAAACCGAGGATAATGCTGCGGTCACTGATTTCTCTTTTTTTGCGAGAATGCATCCTGAAGACCGGCTCGGGGTCGAACAAGCCTATAGAGAGGCTCACGTCAAAAAAGCTGATTTTGAATCGGAGTTTCGGATTGTTCTTCCGGACGGAACGATTAAGAACATCCACAGTTTCGGCCACCCCATCGTGAGCGAGTCAGGCGACATCGTAGAATTTGTCGGAGCCGCGATTGACATCACCGAGCGCAAGCAGGCTGAGCAACGTCTAATAGTCGAACACACAGTCACACAGATGTTAGCGACGGCCGCTACTCTCGAAGAAGTCACTCCCAAGATACTTCAGACCGTGTGCGAGTTGCTGTTTTGGGACGTGGGCACTCTCTGGAGCATAGACCGGGAGGCGGGTGTGCTACGCTGCGCCGAGGTTTGGCATGATGAATCCGTAGAGGTCCCGCAATTTGAAGCCATTTGCCGTCAGCACACTTTCATGCCCGGGGTCGGGTTACCGGGCCGGGTCTGGTCCAGTCATGAGCCCGCTTACATTCCTGATGTCGCTAAGGATCCTATTTTCCCTCGCGGACCCATCGCGGCGCGCGCAGGATTGCATGCTTGTTTTGCTTTCCCGATTCTGCTCGGGGCAGACGTGTTGGGGGTGATCGAGTTTTTCAGCCACGAGATAAGACAACCTGACCAGGAGCTACTCGACATGATGGCTACTCTGGGCAGTCAGATTGGCCAGTTCATCGAACGCAAGCGCGCCGAAGAAGCATTTCGCACTGCGCAGATGGAGTTGGCTCATGTCACGCGGGTGGCGACGCTGGGAGAGATGACTGCCTCGATTGCCCATGAAATCAATCAGCCGCTCGGCGCACTCGTCAACAATGCCGGCGCCTGTTTGGGCTGGCTCGATGCAGAAAACCTGGAAGAAGCGCGGAATTCGGTTGCCCTTATGATGGATGACGCTCAACGAGCGAGCGAAATCATCACCCGAATTCGCTCCTTGGCTAAAAAAGCTCCACCTCAGAAAGATTCGCTCGAAATCAACCAAACGATACGTGAAGTGATCGCGCTGGCGCAGAGCGAAGTGCAACGAAATCACATCGCGTTAGAGACGCAACTCTCGGATGACGTGCCGCTCGTTTTTGCCGATCGGATCCAGTTGCAACAAGTGATGCTCAATCTCATGATGAACGCTATTGAAGCGATGATCCAAGTCACCGGTCCACGAGAGTTGTTAATTTCCTCCGGGGCAGATGACTCGAAGGGTGTGGTGGTAGTTGTACGAGATTCGGGTCCGGGGCTGGATTCAAAGAGCCTTGAGCGTCTCTTCGAGCCCTTTTATACGACCAAGCCGCAGGGCATGGGCATGGGACTGGCGATCTGCCGCTCGATCATCGAGGCCCACGGCGGCCGGCTCTGGGCGACAACAAATGCGCCACATGGAGCCGTGTTTCAGTTCACGTTGCCATTGGTAGCGTGAAAGTGTCATGACCGAGGCAGACGCCGTAGTCGCCCCCAATCACGAACAAAGACCACGGTGAATACGGTTGTGCTGATGGGTGAGGATGGCAAAAACGATTGTAAAAGATTCCAAAGAGCAAGGGCTCCTGGCCGGCGCGACGCGGCGGCGAGTTCTCGGGCGGCAGAACGGCGCTGCGCGCTGACCTCGTGAAGGCGGCCGCACGACGTGTGCTGTGCCCGCGCGTTCCGTTGTGCAAGTGGAAAGTATGGTGAAGACACGGTCCGCCGCCCCGGAGCGGCAAGACTTCATTATCTCCAGCCTGCCGCCAAGCCCGCCGCAACGGCGACTCGCTCTCGGCGTGGTGCTGGCTCTGATGGCGGCGTTCGTCGTGGCGGCGGGGCCACTGTCGACCGTCCCACTGGCGCGCATCGACGCCTTCGTCCCGATGTATGTCGCGGCGATGTTCGTGAGCGACTGGATCACCGCAGTCCTGCTGTTCGCACAGTTCGCCATCCTGCGCTCCCACGCGCTGCTGGCGATCGCGAGCGGGTATCTCTTCACCGCGCTCATCGTAATTCCCTACGGGCTGACGTTCCCTGGCGCATTTGCGCCCGAAGGGCTACTCGGCGCCGGGCTGCAGAGCCCCCCTTGGCTCTACTTCCTGTGGCATGTCGGCTTTCCCCTGTCCGTGACCGCCTATGCGCTGCTGAAGAATGCTGATCCGTCAAAGCAACGTTGGAAGGGCACGCTTACCACGGCGAGCCTTTTGAGCGCTGCCGTGGTCGTGGCCGCGGTGTGCGCAGCGACATTGCTCGTGACCGCGGGCCATGCGCTGCTGCCCAGACTGTTGCGCGATACGGTTTCCTCAGCCGGCCCGCTATACCAATCTTCCGCCGCACGCATAGTGCTGGTAAACGCCGTCGTCGCGCTCATGGTGCTCTGGATCCGCCGGGGTTCGGTGCTCGATCTGTGGCTGATGGTGGTGCTGTGCGACTATGTGATCGAGATCTCTCTGTTCATGATTCCCGTGGTGGTTAACCGCTATTCCTTCGGCTGGTATGCCGGCCGGTTCTTCGGGCTCATCTCCGGGACCCTTGTCCTGTTCGTGCTGCTGTACGAGATCACGACTCTTTACGCGCGGCTGGTCAATGCGATCCTGTCCCAGCGTCGCGAGCGTGAAGCTCGCCTGATGACGGGGGACGCGGTATCGGCTTCCATAGCTCACGAGGTCAACCAGCCCCTCTCAGCGATGATTGCGAATGCCGACGCCGGACTCAACTGGCTCACTCGAGCCGTTCCCGATCTCGAGGAGGCGAAGGCTGCGTTTACCCACATCGCTGCCGATGGTCATCGTGCAGGAGCCGTCATCGCCGGCACTCGCGCAATGTTCAAGAAGGACGTCCGGGCCCGAACCACGCTCGACGTCAACGAGATCATTCGCGGTGTTCTCGCGGCGGTGCACGACGAGTTGGTGCGGCACCGGGTTTCGGTTCAAGTCGAGCTCACCCAATCGTTGCCATGGGTGAACGGGGATCGCGTACAGCTCCAGCAGGTGCTTCTGAACTTGACCACGAATGCGATCGAATCGATGGCGACCACGGACGGGGCACGGGCGCTCGGCGTGACGTCGGAGATCTACACCTCCGGCGGGGTGCTGGTATCGGTGAAGGACACGGGGACGGGCGTCGCCCCGGAGGACATCGACCGCATGTTCGTTCCGCTCTTTACGACGAAACGCCACGGAATGGGGATGGGGCTCTCGATCTCGCGCTCGATCATCGAGGCGCACGACGGCCGCCTGTGGTCCGCGCCGAACGCCCCCCGCGGCAGCGTCTTTCACTTCGTCCTACCGGCCGACACCGCCATGGCGGCCGGCCGTCAGGCGGCGCGCCACGCTGGCGCGGGTCGCTGAGACGTTTGACCGATCGTTCGTTGCCTGCGTCGATAACTGGTAAGTGTCCTCGGCACAGGCGGCGGCCGCCCATGCCGAGGATCTCCGTTCAACCTAGTGAGGCCACGTCCACTGATCGACTTCGGGCTTGTCGACTCCGTATTCGTAGGCGTAGTTCTGGCAGTCGATCTGCATGTTGCGCAGCTTCTCCTTGACGTGCGCGCCGGCGACCCGCAAGCGCTCCACCCGATCGATGACGTCGATCGCGAGGCTGAACCGGTCGATCTGGTTACGAATGGCCAGATCGAGCGGCGTGTTGATGTTGCCCTTCTCTTTGTAGCCGCGTACGTGCAGGTTCTTGTGATTGGTGCGCCGGTAGGTCAGCCGATGGATCAGCCAGGGATAGCCGTGGAAGTTGAAGATGATCGGCTTGTCCGTGGTGAACAGGCTGTCGAAGTCCCGGTCCGAGAGGCCATGCGGATGCTCGGTCGACGGTGTGAGCTTCAGCAGGTCGACGACGTTGATGAAGCGAATCTTGAGATCCGGGAAGTTCTCACGAAGCATCACGACGGCCGCCAGCGCCTCCTTCGTCGGAATGTCGCCGGCCGTGGCCATCACCACATCCGGCTCCGAGCCCTGATCGTTGCTCGCCTGCGGCCAGATGCTGAGGCCCTTGGTGCAGTGCTCGATGGCCTGCTCCATCGTCATGTACTGCAGGTGCTGCTGCTTGTCCGAGACGATCACGTTGATGTAGTTGGTGCTCCTGAGACAGTGATCGGCGACGGAGAGCAGAGAATTCGCATCGGGTGGCATGTAGATGCGGCACACGTCGGCGCTCTTGTTCAGAACCAGGTCGATGAACCCCGGATCCTGGTGCGTGAAGCCGTTATGGTCCTGGCGCCACACCGTCGACGTGATCAATAGGTTCAGCGAGGACACCGGCGCACGCCAGGGCAGCTCGCGGGAGATCTCCAGCCACTTGGCGTGCTGGTTGAACATCGAGCCGATGATGTGGGCGAAGGCCTCGTACGTCGAAAAGAAACCGTGCCGACCGCTGAGCAGATAGCCTTCGTAAAACCCTTCGAGCGTGTGCTCGGAGAGCATCTCGAGCACGCGGCCGTCCGGCGACAGCTCACCGCCGTCGGCGTCCTCGGGCCGGTAGTCGGCCAGCCACAGCTTCTTGCTCGCCTCGTAGATCGCATCGAGCTTGTTGGACGTGGTCTCGTCGGGGCCGAAGACGCGGAAGTTCGTCATGTTCTCGCGCATTATGTCCCGCAGGAAGCGACCCAGGGGCCGCGTGTTCTCGGCGCTCGCTTGCCCCGGCTTGTCGACCTTGATGGCGTAGTCTCGGAAGTCCGGCATGCGCAGGGCCTTGCGCACCAGCCCTCCATTGGCCCGAGGGTTCGCGCTCATGCGCCGCGTCCCTTTGGGTGCGAGGGCCTTCAGCTCCGGAATCAGCCGTCCCTTCTCGTCGAACAGCTCGTCGGGCCGATAGCTGCGCAGCCAACCTTCGAGCTGCTTGAAGTGAGCCGGATTCTCGTGCACCCCCGCGAGCGGCACCTGGTGGGCGCGCCAGAAACCTTCCACCTTGTGACCGTCCACGTCCTTGGGGCCCGTCCAGCCCTTGGGAGTGCGCAGCACGATCATCGGCCAGTGGGCGCGGCGGGGCGTGCCGTTCGCACGCGCCTCCTGCTGGATCCGGCGGATCTCCAGCACGCAGTCCTCCAGGGTGGCGGCCATCTCCTGGTGCATGCGCTCGGGATCGTCGCCTTCGACGAAATAGGGCGTCCACCCGTAGCCGGTGAACAGGTCTGCGAGCTCCTCGCGGGGAATTCGCGAAAGCAGCGTGGGGTTGTTGATCTTGTAGCCGTTGAGGTGCAGGATCGGCAGGACCGCGCCGTCGCGGACGGGATTCAGGAACTTGTTGGCATGCCACGAGGTGGCGAGCGGGCCCGTCTCCGATTCCCCATCGCCCACCGCTACCGTGACCAGCAGATCGGGATTGTCGAAGGCGGCGCCGAAGGCGTGCGAGATGCTGTAGCCGAGCTCGCCACCTTCGTGGATGGAGCCCGGAGTCTCGGGCGTGCAGTGGCTGCCGATGCCGCCGGGGAACGAGAATTCCTTGAAGAACTCGCGCATCCCGTTTTCGTCCTCGGCCTTGGTCGGGTACACCTCCGAGTACGTGCCCTCGAGATAGGTCGGCGCCAGGACACCTGGCGCGCCGTGGCCGGGGCCGGCGAGGAAGATGGCGTCGAGGTCGTACTTGTTGATCAGGCGGTTGAGGTGGACGTACATGAAGCTCAGGCCGGGACTCGTACCCCAGTGCCCCAGGAGACGCTGCTTGATGTGCTCCGGCTTCAACGGCTCCCGGAGCAGAGGATTGCTGCGCAGGTAGATCATGCCGGCCGCCAGGTATGTGCAGGCGCGCCAGTAGGCATTCATCTTCTGAAGCTCTTCCTTCGATAGCCGCTCGGCCGTCACGACATCCCGGCCGTCTGCCAACGTCCGCTTCGCCTGCGTCACTAGACGTGCCATGAGTTCTCCTCCGTTGCAAGAGCCACGATCAAGGAAATCACGCTCACCATGCCACCATGCGTTCCCGGTGCACCACCGCGAACCGCGCGACCAAGCGGTCGGAATCGTACTCGCGGCCGACCCCGAGGAGATCGTACAGACCGCCGAACCGCACGTCTCCGCCCGCAAGCGCCAGCAGCCGTAGCCGCCCCTCGTCGGTTCTGATGAGGTAGCCATCGAAATGAGTCCAGAACGGCCGTCTCCCCCAGCCCTCCGCCTCGCCGAGCCGAAAGTGGACATCCGAAGGGATGCAAACGAGACGGAAGACTCGTGGGTCGAGGCCGAGCTCCTTCTCGAGCACGCGCGCCCCGTGCACGAGCAACGCCCTCTCGATCGCGACGCGCGAAAGACCTCGCCGGCCCGGGAGTTCCAACGTCGCGAGTAATTGCGACACTGGCGGCTGTTCCCCTTCCGCGGGATCGGGGAAGTCCTCGACGAGCACGTCCTCGGCGACGAGTGTCGGGAGGTGCCGTGCCCCGCCCGAGTTCGCGAGCGGGTGGATCATGAGCACTTCCAGCCGGTCCCGGAGGCCCTCAGGGGAACCCGCCGGCAGGGGCACTTGGTTGATCTTGATGTGCCCCGAGTCGTCCGAGAGAGGATTCCACGCGTACTGGCGGAGCGAGGCGAGCTCGCCTCGAGGTTCCAGGTGACGAGGGCCCAGCCCAAGCTGCCGAGCCCGCGTCAGGGTATCGCTGGACCAGGAGGCGACGAGATCCTGGCTGGCCCGCTCCGACGTCGGAATCGCCACGGCGGTCGCTCCATGCGCCGACTCACTCGTCCGGGATGTGACCGTCGCCATCAGGTCGGCGAGTCGCCCCAGTCGCCTCATATCGCCGCTCTTCAGCGCCTGCGCGGCCGCCTCCCGAGTGTCCTCGGGCGAGCTACCGTCGGCCGCGTCGTCCGACACCTGCTTGGAGGTGGTCGGGGCGCGCGTTTCGAAGGCGGCCCGCCGCCCCGCGTAGAAATCCCTCCACGAAACATCCGACTGCTCGAGCGTGGTCAGCCGTTCGACAACGCGGGTCCGGAGCCTGGGCAGGTCCGTCGCGGGGACCCCGGTGAACCGCTGCAAGCTGTGGCAAAAGGGATCGAGCCTGACGTCCGTGACGGCGTAGACTCCGCGGGCGGTCTCGATGAGCTTGCTCTTACCCTCCACCGCCTGCTTGAGCGCCTCCGTGCGCTGGCTCAGCTCTTTGACCAGGGGCCAGTTCGCCTTCTCCAGCGCGCGCGCTATCGCGAGCGGCAGCTCCGCGAGCGCGGCACGCTCCCGCTCGATGCGATGAAAGTCCTCGAGCGACAGCGTCGGGCTCAAGAGGGTCCGGGCGCGTTCGAGATATATGTCGCGATAGACCGTGTCCACGTTCCCGGCCTCGAGGAGCGCGGAGACGACCGAAATCGCATCGCTTCCCATGGGCTCCCTCACGTTCCTTCCAGCACCCGTTGCGTGTGGCGCGCGATCATGAGCTCCTCATTGGTCGGCACCACCCACGCGCTGACCCGACTACCGGCCGCGCTGATGCGGGGTCCGCCCCGGGCGTTGGCCGCCGCGTCGGGCTCGATCCCAAGCCATGCCGCGTCGCGGCACACCCGCTCGCGGATCGCGGGCGCGTGCTCGCCGATTCCGCCGGTGAACACGATCGTGTCCAGTCCGCCGAGGGCGGCGGCGAGCGAGCCGAGCTCGCGCCCAATGCAGTACACGTAGAGGTCGATCGCGAGCCTCGCTGACGGGTCGGCGCTCGCCAGGAGCGTCCGCATGTCGCTGGAAACGCCCGATACCCCGAGGAGTCCCGACTCGTGGTAGACGAGTCGCTCGATGGCGCGCGCATCCATCTTGCGCTCGTCCATCAGATACACGATCACGCCGGGATCGAGCGCGCCGCAGCGCGTGCCCATCGGCAGCCCGTCGGCCGGGGTGAAGCTCATCGTCGTCGCGATGCTCCGTCCCGCCTCCATGGCGCACATGCTAGACCCGTTGCCAAGGTGCAGCACGATCGCCTTGACCACCTTCGCATCCAAGCGCGGAAGCGCGGAGGCAATGTACTCGTAGGACAAGCCGTGGAAGCCGTAACGCTGCACGCCGGCGTCGTGGAGCTCGGCCGGCAGCGCGAATCGCTGCGCGACGGCCGGATTCGTCCGATGGAACGACGTGTCGAAGCACGCGACCTGCGGGAGTTCTGGCGCGCGCTCGAGCAGCAGGGCGATGGGCGATAAGTTGTGCGGCTGGTGCAGGGGCGCGAGCGGGATGAAGCGCTCGAGCGCCTTGAGCGTCTCGGGCAGGACCCGCACGGGAGTGGTGTATTCCAGACCCCCGTGCACGACCCGGTGGCCTACGCCGACCAGTCGGTCGTTCGCGAGCTGGTGCTTCAGGAAGTCTCTGAGATACTCCATCGCATCAGCGTGCCCGAATTTCGCTCCGGGCCATGACCTCTCCGCAACGACGCGCCCAGACGGATCCTGCGCGACGAAGCGCGGTGCGGTGTAGAGACCCTCCACCGTCCCTCGCATCTGGAGCGCGAGCTCGCCGGCTCGCTCGGAGAAGACAGAGAGCTTGATGCTCGACGAGCCGGCATTGAGGACAAGGATCGCGTCGTTGGATCTGCGCATTGCTGTTGTCCGCCGTCATCGAGACAGCAACTGGTGTGCCAGTCTCGCGGAAGGCGCCCCGACATCCCAAGTGGCTGATTGAAAGGAGCTATGCGGATCCACCGCGCCAGCGTTGGGCTGCTAACGGGCTATCGGTCGCCAGCCGCTTGGCACCTGCTCGCGCGGATCACCGGGGAAACCCGGGACGCCCTCGGGTCACCGCGGATCCTAGCCCGCGGTCGACACGGCCCTGGGTGAGTCCCTGCGCTGATGAATGCCAACCGGTGGACACGTGGTGACCGGCTATCAGGGTGGCGTGGCACCTCGGTTCCCTCCGGCCCAGTACTCGCGGGAAAGTGACTGTCTCCGCAGCGAATGCGCAGTGACCGGTGGGTCGCAGCGTTTGGCATGACCGTTGCCCTGGTGGGACCGCGGGTGCCGGACAGCCGAAGCAAACGAGTCAGATCGCTCCAGAGGACGCATGAGGGCACTGAGCTTCAAGGCACGGAGCTGCATCGATCGCGTCGCGGTGCTGACCGTGATTCCGAGAATCCTTGCGTTGGCACTACTGCTCCTTGCCGCCTTGTTCATCGGCCCAGGCGGCAGCTTGCCTGCCGCGCTCGCTGAACCGGCGGAGCACGGCCTGCCTCAAAAGGCGGTCGAAATCGCCCGCCCCTTCGGCTTCCCTATCACCAATTCCATGGTCGTGAGCTGGGTCGTGGCGGTGGGGTTGATCATCTTTGCCCGGGTCGCAACACGGGACATGAAAGGTGTTCCCGCCGGAGCCCAGAATCTCCTGGAATGGCTCGTCGGGGGCCTCTACGATTTTCTGGAACGCATCATCGGCCCGCATCTGGTCAAGCGGACGTTCTGGTTTCTCGCGACCGTCTTCATTTTCATCCTGTCCGCCAATTGGCTGGGTCTCGTCCCCGGGGCTGGCACGATCGGATGGGGACACCAGACGCCCACCGGCTTCGTGGTCGATCAACCGCTCTTTCGCGGGGCGAATGCCGATCTCAACCTGACCCTCGCCATGGCCCTCGTGTTCTTCGCCTGTTGGATCATTTGGGCGCTGCAGGAAGTGGGGCCGGGTGGATTCCTAAAGGAGTTATTTGCCCCCAAGGGCGCGAGCACTGGGTTCATGAAAGTGTTGATGATCGTGGTGTTCTTTGCCGCGGGCTGTCTGGAAATCGTCTCCATTCTCTTTCGGCCGATATCACTGAGTTTTCGCCTCTACGGCAACATCTTCGCGGGGGAAAACATGTTGGAGACCATGTCTCGGCTGGTCCCCGGCCTCGGGTGGCTGCTGCCGATTCCGTTTTATTTCATGGAATTGCTGGTGGGCTTGGTGCAGGCGCTGGTGTTCATGTTGTTGTGCGCGGTCTTCACGCTGCTGGTGTGTCCGCATGAGGAAATCGCGGGAGTCCGCGGGAAAGAAAGGGGGATCACATGACCGGGAGCCTTCATATTGGTCTGGCCGCGCTTGGCGCGGCCATTGGGGTCGGTTTGATCGGCATGAAAGCGTCGGAAGCAGTGGGACGTAATCCCGGCGCTGCAACGCAGATTCTGGTCCAGTCGATTCTGGCCATTGCCTTCGCTGAAGCGATCGTGTTCTATGCCCTGTTCCTGGTGAGATAGGGCCGACATTGCCGGGCGCCGAGCGCAAGCGATGAATGCAATTGATAGCGGACCCCTCGAGCGGATTGTCACGACTTTCGGCGTCGATTGGTCTCATCTGCTCGCCCAGGTCGCCAGCTTCTGCATCGTGTGCCTCGTCCTCTACCGGTACGCCTATCGCCCGGTGCTCAAGATGCTGGAAGTGCGGCGGCAACAAATCGCTCTGGGCAAGGCTAATGCCGAGCGAATAGAGGCCGAACTGGCCCGGACCGAAGCCATGCGCCAGGAAGTGATGGCGCAGGCGAATGCTCAGGCGAGCAAGTTCATCGAGGAAGCCCGGGCCGCGGCCGCCCGGGTGCGGGCGCAGGAAACCCAGAAGGCCATCGCGGCCGGGGAACAGATCATGATCAAGGCCCGCGAAGCCGCCGGCCAAGAACACGACCGCATGCTCGCCGAACTCAAACGTGAGGTCGGCCGCTTGGTGGTGCAGGCCACCACCACGGTGACCGGCAAGATTCTGACGTCGGAAGATCAGCACCGCCTGGCCGCGGAGACCGCGAAGCAAGTTGCGGCGTAGTCATGAAAATCAACAAACGGGCGCAACGCGAGGCCAAGCAGCTGTTCCGCCTATGTCTGGTGAACGGCTTGCTCGATGAGAACCATGTTCGGCAAGTGGTGCGACGCGTTGTCGCGGCCGATCACCGTGATTGCCGGGCCATCCTTTCGCAGTTCGGGCGGTTGGTGAAACTCGAGCTCGCCCGGCACACGGCCACCATCGAGAGCGCCACGCTCGTGCCGCCGGATCTGCGGGCTGCCATCGAGGCCGGTCTGACGCGCCGCTACGGCCCGGGGCTCACCACCACCTTCATCGAGCGCCCGGCGTTGATCGGCGGAATGCGCATCCAGGTGGGCAGCGATGTGTTTGACGGCAGCGTACGGGCCGGACTGGCGGCGCTGGAGAAACGCTTTTAGAGCGAGGGATCCATGGGCGACCTGCTGAGGGAGATCGAAGCGCAAATCGCCGGCGCGAAGACGGCGGCCGCCAAGCAGAACGTGGGCATCATCCGCGAGCTTGGCGACGGCGTGGCCAGGATCGAGGGCCTGACCGACGCCATGCTCAACGAGATGATCGACCTGGGCAACGGCGTTACCGGCCTGGTGTTGAATCTCGAAGAGACCGAAGTCGGCGTGGTCATCCTTGGCGATTACACCAAACTCAAAGAAGGCGGCGAGGCGCGCACCACCGGCAAGCTTCTGCAAGTGCCGGTGGGCAAGGGCCTCCTCGGACGCGTCGTGAACGTGCTGGGCGAACCCGTCGATGGCAAAGGTCCGATCAAGTCCGACAAGACCTACCCGGTGGAAAAAACCGCGCCCGGGATCATCCGCCGCCGTTCTGTCGGCCAGCCGGTGCAGACCGGCATCATGCCGATTGACGCGATGATTCCGATTGGCCGCGGTCAACGTGAATTGATCATCGGCGACCGCGCAACCGGCAAGACAACCATCTGCATCGACACGATGATCAGCCAGGCCCGCCTCAACAAAGCCGCTGAAGCCGGCGGCGAGAAGGACTTTCGGCCGCTCTATTGCATCTATGTCGCGATTGGTCAGAAGCAGTCCACGATTGCCCGGGTCATCTCGATTCTCGAAGAGGCGGGAGCGATGCCATACACGATCGTTGTGGCGTCCTCGGCCTCAGACTCCGCCGCCAACCAGTATCTGGCCCCGTTTGCCGGCGCCGCGATGGGCGAGTGGTTTATGGATAACGGCATGGACGCCTTGATTGTTTACGACGACCTGACCAAGCAGGCGGTGGCCTATCGGCAGGTGTCGCTCCTGTTGAAGCGGCCGTCGGGTCGCGAGGCGTTTCCGGGGGACGTGTTTTATTTGCACAGCCGGTTGCTCGAACGCGCGGCGCGGGTCGGGGAGAAGTATGGCAACGGTTCACTCACGGCGATGCCCATCATTGAAACGCAAGCCGGCGACGTTTCCGCGTACATCCCCACTAACGTCATTTCAATCACCGACGGACAAATCTTCCTCGAGACCGATTTGTTCTATCAGGGTGTGCGGCCGGCGATCAACGTCGGCATCTCGGTTTCGCGCGTCGGCTCGGCGGCGCAAGTCAAGGCCATGAAGCAGGTGGCCGGTAAACTCAAGGGTGAACTCGCCCAGTTCCGTGAGCTGGCGGCGTTCGCGCAGTTTGGCTCGGACCTCGACGCCAAGACGCAGGCGCAGATCGACCGGGGCAAGCGCATCGTCGAGATCTTCAAGCAGCCTCAATACAACCCGATTCCGGTGGAGATTCAGGTGGTGGTGATCTGGGCCGTGCAAAACGGCTACCTGGATCAGGTGCCAGTCGCGCGGGTGAAGGAATTCCAGAACAAGTTGACGGAATACTTCACGACGCGCCAGGTGGAGTTGCTGGCCAAAATCCGCAAGGAAAAGGCCATCAGCGACGCATTGAAGGCCGAATTGAAAACCGCTGTTGACGCATTCAAGCAGACCTGGACCGACGAGAAAGCTACGCCGGAGAAAGCGGAAGCAGCAAAGGCTCAGAAATGAACCCCGACAGGTGAGATATGCCCAGCCCCGGTGAACTTCGCCGACGCATCAAATCGATCACCAGCACCGCACAGATCACCCGCGCGATGCAGATGGTGGCCGCATCGAAGATGCGCAAAGCACAGCAGGCCACGCTGATGACCCGGCCGTTTGCGCAGATGCTGTACCGCATTCAGCGCCGCGCCACGACTTACGCCGGCGAGTTCACCGATCCGCTGCTGGAGGTGCGCGAAGTGCGCAGGCGCGCGGTGATCCTGATCGGCACGGACAAAGGGTTGTGCGGAGCGCTGAACACCAACCTTTTCCGCGCGGCCGCGGAATTTGATCCGGCCACGACCCTGTTCATCGCGGCAGGCAAGAAGGCGGCGCAGTTCATCGCTCGCACCGGCAGGCAGTTGGCCGCGGAGTTTACCTTCACAGACACGCCGAGGTTCGCCGATGCCCGGCCGATTGCGAGTTTTGCCTCCGACCTGTTTTTGAAAGGCGATGTGGATGAAGTAAAGGTCGTGGCGACACTGTTCGTCAACACGCTGACCCAGAAGGCCGCGGTCGTGGAGTTTCTGCCGATCGGCGAGATCTCGGGAATTGAAATTCCCGGTGCAACCGAAACCGACCTGGCCTCCGACACCACTGAGATCCTCTTTGAGCCCAGTCCCGAGGCGCTGCTTACGTTTCTCCTGGGCCATTATCTCAACATTTTCATCTATCGCGCATTGCTGGAAGCCAAAGCCAGTGAACAAAGCGCCCGCATGGTGGCCATGAAGAATGCCACGGACAATGCCAGCGGCCTGATCAAGGATTTGACCCTCGAATACAACAAGTTGCGGCAGGGCAACATCACCAAGGAACTTCTGGAAATTGCCGGCGGGCAGCTCGGCAACGATTACGAAAGATCCAACATGAATAAGGGCAAAATTGTTCAAATCGCCGGTCCTGTCGTGGATGTCGATTTTCCGATAGGCCTGCCGGCCATCTACAACGCGCTGACCGTCGAATTCAAGGTCGAGAATGAGCAGAAGAAACTGACGCTCGAAGTGCAGCAGCACCTCGGCGATAACTGGGTCCGGACCGTCTCCATGTCGGGCACCGAGGGTCTCAAACGCGGCTACGAAGTCATCGACACCGGCGCCCCCATTTCCGTGCCCGTCGGCGAAGGGGTGATGGGACGGATTTTCGACGTGTGCGGCAACGCGGTTGACGAACGCGGGCCGGTCAAGGCAGAAAAGTATTATCCGATCCACCGCCCGGCTCCAGCGCTTGTGGACCAATCCACCTCGCCGCAGGTTCTCCCCACCGGCATCAAGGTCATCGACTTGATCTGTCCCTTTCTCAAAGGTGGCAAGGTCGGGGCGTTCGGCGGCGCTGGCACGGGCAAGACGGTCATCATCATGGAACTGATCAACAACATCGCCAAGCTTCATGGCGGTGTTTCGGTGTTCGCCGGCGTCGGCGAACGCACCCGCGAAGGCAACGATCTTTACAATGAAATGTCGGCGGCCGGCGTGATCAAGCAGGACAATCTGGGCGCATCCAAAATCGCCCTGGTGTACGGCCAGATGAACGAGCCCCCGGGCGCGCGCCTCCGTGTGGCGCTGTCCGGCCTCGCCATGACTGAATATTTCCGCGACGAAAAGAATCAAGATGTGCTGTTGTTCATCGACAACATCTTTCGTTTTTCTCAGGCGGGCTCGGAAGTGTCGGCTCTGCTTGGCCGCACCGCCAGCGCCGTCGGTTACCAGCCGACTCTTGCATCAGAAATGGGCGTGCTTCAAGAACGTATTACCTCGACCAAGAAGGGCTCGATTACCTCGTTCCAGGCGGTATATGTACCGGCCGACGACCTGAGCGACCCGGCGCCGGCCACCACGTTCGCGCACCTTGACGCGACCATCGTTTTGTCACGGTCGATTGCCGAATTGGGAATCTACCCGGCGGTAGATCCACTCGCCTCGACATCCCGGGCGCTAGCGCCGGAAGTTGTAGGCCAGGAGCACTACGATGTCGCGGTAGGCGTGCAGCGGGTGCTGCAGCGTTACAAGGACCTGCAGGACATCATCGCGATTCTCGGCATGGATGAGCTTTCACCTGAGGACAAGACGGCCGTGTTACGCGCCCGCAAAATTCAACGCTTCCTGAGCCAGCCCTTCACCGTGGCGACTGTGTTCAGCGGCCTCGAGGGCAAACAAGTCCCGGTGGCCGAAACAGTGCGCGGCTTTAAGGAAATCCTCGACGGTAGGCACGACGCCATTGCGGAAGGCGATTTCTACATGAAGGGTGGAATTGACGAGGTCAAAACCAAGCCAGTCGAGGCAAAGAGCAAATAATGGCCAGCACTCTAAAGCTTGAGATCGTCACCGCGGAAGGCCCCGCGTACTGCGAAGACGTGGAAATGGTCACACTGCCGGCGGTGCAAGGCCAGATCGGGGTTCTCCCCGAGCACGTTCCGCTCATGACGCAGATGGTGCCCGGTGAAATCATCGTGCGCAAGGGCGGCCAGGATCAGTTTCTGGCCGTCGGCGGAGGGCTCATCGAGGTCACCGCTGACCGTGTGTCGATCCTGACGGATATGGCTATCTCCGTGGAGAAAATCGACCAAGCGAGTGCCGAAGAGGCGCGTCAGCGCGCCCTGGCCCGGCTGAACGAAAAGTTGTCCTCCGAGGAAGTCGCATCCGTCAATGCCGCGTTGGCGCGCTCTTTAGCGCAACTGAATGTCAAGCGCCGCCGTCGTGCGTGACCGTTCTACATGAGTCCAATCCAAGCGCGCGTTCTCATCCCCGTCTCATTGTCATCTCTCGTTAATGTGAAATAATGCAGTTATTGAGGTCCGTGATTACGCTAAGCCCTTATGGCCACAGCGATTCCGTTCGAACCAGTAGCTAACACGCCCCGAACCTGCTGCGCGAGCGCGCCTGTATCCTCTATGGACCAAAGTCCAATAGGCGCTGAATTACGATCAGATACCCTCGCTAGCCGGCCCTGAGCATAAGGATTTTCGGAAATACAGGAAGTGCTCGATGCGCAGATGCGTGCGTCGGGCGGGTGATTCTCGAGGTGATGGACGCTGCGGGCAATGACAGCGCCATCGACCACGTGGTGTCGGGATTCAACCCGTGAAATCTGATCAGCAAGGGCATGTGGCAAGACTGTTTACAGCTTGGAGCGTCACCTCTCGGAGAACGATCACAACGGTCACCGAGAACGGCGCAACTCTCGCCATTGTCAGGGAATTGGATGAACTCGATCACGGCAGCATGGTCGATGGGCGCATCAGCGTGCGTGACTGTCGCGCTGATCCATCTGCTCATCTGGCTTAAGGATCGAAAGAGCTA
>Ga0137409_10001080_pt2 | contig 21220 bp, 14 predicted proteins | sample CZODoug1_16funga_FD_122059 | JGI IMG/M metagenome (GOLD analysis project Ga0137409, IMG submission 122059) | Vadose zone soil fungal communities from Angelo Coast Range Reserve, California, USA - CZODoug1_16fungal (Hybrid Assembly) | ecosystem: Environmental > Terrestrial > Soil > Vadose zone... | reverse complement strand
GCGTCTCTCCAAATGGCCTGATCGTCGGCCATTACGAGCGAGAGGGTGAGATCAAGATTGGCGACACTACGCTCGATGCCCCCAGCGAACGTGAGATTGCCCGCCGGAAGCGCATGAAGCGCGAGGGCTAAAGGTTTGCCGACGCCGTCGATCCGGTGAGCACCAGAAGCGCTTCGAAGCCGCGGATGGTGCGCACCAGGTCGGCGTTGAGCGGTTATCGCCCTACCGCATCATGAACTTCGTCATCGTACCTATCTCGAACGCCGTTATCCGCGGCCCCGCGATCGACCTCTGGACGTGGCTTGGCACCGCCGCGCATATCTTCCTTGTGGGCATTCCGATAGCACTCGCAACCCAGCGAGCGCATATCGCTCGGTGAAGGTGACGGGGCGCCTTGTGGTAAGGCGCGATCAGCGGCCGCGTTCCGCGCGAGTGCCGAGCGACCGATTTTGGCCGAATACCGTCACTTCCGCTTGCAAGGTCGCGTGCCCGGCAGGATTCGAACCACGACCTCCTGCTTCGTAGCCAAGTCGCCTCGCATAATCAATTAATTTTCCTAACGTTGCTGCCGATTCAACGGTCCACGGATTCCTCGGTACAGGACTGTGCGTAACAGCGCGAATCCCCTTGAAGAACGCGCTGGCATCAGGTCTGATGGGATGAACCTCTTGTCCGACACTTCGCGTACGCGCGATGTGAGCGCGATAGCAGGCCGTTTAGCCGATGGTCTGCGTCCGAATTTGTAGGCAAGCAGCTCGTGAGCTGAGCACCGACTCCTAGAGACCGGGTCGACGGTCAGTAGCCCGGAGCGACGTGTGGGCACCGCACGGCAATGTCTCACCGGGGAGCCCGCACTTGTACGCTGGCCTCCGCTAGCGCCGACGGAAATTCGCGCAGTGTGGCGATTACGTGGAAGGGACCGCTGCCGGCCCTGGGCGCCTGATACATCGCTGTGTAGCTGCCGTCCTCCTGGCGCTTGGGCGCCGGCAGGATCGTTCCGCCGGCTGCGCCCTCACGAATCGACCAGTCCACCGAAAACAGGATTGCCTCTCCGCCGGACGCCCGGGCAATGAACTGCACGCGTGAGCCGGGAGCAACTTCGATCGCAGCCGGCGCAAGCGCAAGCCGCGGTTCCGGGACCCGCGGCCGTTGCGCTAGCGCCGGGCGGGGCTCCGACCCGGGTAGCCCGGCCGACGCCTCTGCCGGCGGCGAAAGCAGCGCGAGCAGGAAGATACCGGCGGCCTGCTGGACCAACCTGCGTCGCGCCGGCAGGCTGCCGGAGGGCATCACTTCGACCTACTGCACGGTCAAGGAGATGTCGTCGATCACGAACGATGTCGCGAGCGAGACATCCTCCCTGCCGAGGAAGCGGATCTGCACCGCTTGCCCGATGTAGGAGTTCATGTTCAGGCTCTTCAGCGCATAACCCGAAGCCGCATTCACGTTGGAGTAAGTGGCCAGTGTCGCCAGCAGGGTGCCGGAACTGTTCAGCACTTGCACCGCCAATGTGTCGAAGATCGTCGTGCCGGTTTCCTGCGTATTGATGTGCAGGTAGAAGGCCAGCGTGGCGCTGGTCTTGCCGGCCGGAATCGACACACTCTGCGTCGCGCTGTCGGTATGCGTCCTGCCGTAACCGTCTAGCCAGGCAAACCACGAACCGCTATATGCGGTCTCGCCACCGCAGTTGAGATTGCTGCACAGTACGGCCGGAGTCAGCGTCCACGGCGTGGCGGTACCGGATTCGAAGCCCGGGTTGACGATGAGCTGGGTACTCGTGCTCGCGGTCACGGTGATCGCCACTGTCTTGGTGCTGGACGAATTGTTGACGCTATCGGTGACCGTCTCGCTGACGCTGTAGGTGCCGGCGCTGGCATAGGAGTGGCTGGGACTTGTTGCGGTCGAGGTACTTCCATCACCGAAGTTCCAGTTGTGCGTGCCGATCGAGCCGCCCGTGTCGGTGGACGTATCGGTGAAGCTCACCGTCAATCCGTTGATGGTGTAAGTGAAGTTCGCGACTGGCGTGCCGCCGCTCGCGCTGACACTGACCGAACTGGTCTTGGAGCTGGTGCTGCCGTTGCCGCTATCGGTCACGGTTTCGGTGACCGAGTAGGTGCCGCCGGCCGAATAGGTGTGGCTGGGATTAGCGGCGGTCGATGTACCGCCATCACCGAAGGTCCAGGCATGACTACCAATGGTCCCGCCGGCATCGGTGGAGGTGTCGGTGAATGCGACCGTCAGGCCAGTGGCACTGAATGTGAAATTCGCCGTCGGCGTGCCACCACTGCCGGTCACGACAGCGTGCGAGATATCGCAGCGATTGGTGTCGTTCGACCAGGTGCTCTGCATGGCAAACGAACCGGTGGAGAAGGCTACCAATGCGGAGGCGCCTTGGCCCGAACTGATCCAGGCGCATTCGTCCCCATTCTCCTGTCCGGTCGACGGAGAGCCGGTGTTGTTGACCCATCCGCCCGCCGGGTTCTGGTCAGTGATGGTTTCGGCGTATTCGTGGCCGCCGACGATGGAGAAGCCATCGAGCGAGGTGCTGACGAAATTCGCACCGCAGCTGGCACCGAGGTCGGCCACATAGGGCATGTTGGTAAAGGCGATGTCGCCGTAGGAGGATGGTGCCGCGCCGCCGCCACTCAAGGTGGTGTCGCCGTTGTAGTCATGCCAGGCGCAGAAGCCGCCGCCCGGTGTGTTGAACCCGTCGGGCTTGGTGCCGGTCGGCGACAAGACCACGTATTGCGCATAGCGGTTTGAGGCAGGTGTCGTGTTGCCGAAATGTCCTGCCGCCTTGACCGCCTCGGCCGCCAACTGATTGCCCGAGGCCTGCGCCGGCGCAGCGGCCGAATTGTCATACCAGATGCCCGCCAGCACGCCGCCGCTTGGATAGCCCACGTGCGGCGCCCCACCCGGACAGGAGGTCGCGCCCACTGCCACCAGCGGTCCATCGCAAAACTGAGTCATTACTCCCGACCAAAGTTCGCTGTTGGTACCCAAACCCTTGATCCAGGCCTGGACGTATGGTGCAGCGTTCTTTGGGTCGCCCGTGAAGGTCGTGTAGCCGCTCGCATTTGTGCCGGCCGTGCCCCATTGGGTGCCCCAGAACACCAGGTACACCTTGGGTACTCCGCTGGTGACGCCGATCGAATCGACACCGCCCCCGTAACTCAGGGTCTTCGGGCCAGTCGCGGCGGCGACGGCCGGCTGCGTCGCGCTACCACGGCCCTGCTCCTTGTGTTCCGCATCGGCCGCCCGCACTGTGCGGTTGCTGGCTTCCCACGCCTCCATCTGTTGGTGGGTTTCGAGCGTCGGATGGACGCCGTGCCGGTAGGGGTGACCTTGGCGCGGCGAATGCGGATTGACGGCATCCGTGGCATTACCGGCTTCCTTGGCCACGACAGCGATACTGGTGAAGGAAAGCGTGACAAGCGCGAGAAGGATAAATCTACGGGCATCCATTGCGTGACTCCTAATTTGCGGCGACTCCACTTTGAGGCGGCATAGATTTAGCGAAATAAAATCGAATGCGCCATACCCTGTTCGCTTAGAGGCGACCCGCGTGAAGCCCATCGGACCTCTGAAAATCATCCTCGTGGATGGTTTTTGGATCCCATGCTGATGGGTTGCGCGAACTGTACCGAAAGTGGGACCGACTCTTGCAGTTCGTGATCTTGCGAATGGACGCTCAGAGGAGGATCTTGGTGGTCATCGAAACCATGCGAACGCAGTCTCGCGGACGACGAGCCCGTGGTCGAATGGCCTGCGCGCGGCATGGCTCTGCGCCTCGACACTGAAACGAACGCGCGCGAGCTGCATTTCGGTAAGCGGTTGGTGTCCGTCACGTCGCTGGAGCGTTGCAGTGAAGCCCACGAGGTATCGCGCCTTCACCTCCGAGAGATTCGCTCGAACGACACCGCGGAGAGGTGGTGGCACTCTTCAACGATGACGTGCCCGTAACGGGCAACGAGATACTCCACTTTTTCTTTCCGAACAAGGCTGTGGATCATCGCTACCATCCAGTCGGCCGTTTTGCTTGGTCTTGTCGCCGCCAATCTGCCCCACATCTTTCTCGTCAATGCCGAGAACATCGCGAGCTGCGAAACTTACTGGCAAAGGCGCGGTTGGAACGCGCCGGTGTCGTGCGACTGGAGAGTGCGAGCCGCCTCGAACTGAACGGGATCAATTCGCCGTTGAACTTGAACTCAAGCGGCGCGCTCTTCCGCCGTTTGTCTTGCAGGACTAATTTCACGCCATAGTCGTTGAGCAGGAGCTCCGCCTCTGATACGCAACCGCGCGACAAGGCGATGAAGAGCGGCGGTCTTCGGCGCATGTGACAACCAGCGGCGTCATTGCCGTCGACCGGCGCATCTTCTGCTTCTTGTAAAACTCGGGTTCTAAAACGCAGCGAATCGCTTCAGCTGGTTCAGAAGTGACGAGGGCAGACTGGACTTCTCGATGAAGAGCCGTTGCGCCCATCGATACCTCTTGGAGGAGCGCGGCCGGTCGGCAGCCGCATCCATGGTGCCGCGTCTTCCTCCTCGTCGATGACCTCCGCGAAGCGCACTGCCAAGACCTGCGCGCTCCGGTCTGCATCCCGTGCGATAGCCCCGCGGTCGTCAGCGCGATTCGCGGCACGGACGCAAGAAACGCCCACTGGTCTGCGAGCGGCTCGAAACGCTCGTCGATGAAACGCTGTGGCTATGCTGCCTGGGCTCGTACTGCAATGGCAGCGCAATGAGGTTTCCGAAGCCGCCGCGGGGCATCGTGTCCTGGTTGGGAAGGAGTCGGTCGTAGGACTCCATGCTGAGCTCGTGCCGCCGGTTCATCGTCGCCGTGATGAGGTAGCAACCCCATTCGTCTGGCCAAATTGCGCAACCGGCGAAGCAAAGAAGAACCACGCGTGCGCGCCATTCCCAGATCCGGAGCGCTCGATCGCAGCCGGAACGCCGACCAAAGCGCAAGTCTCAGTGAAGGCTGCGATGTCCTCCTTCCAAGTGCTCTTGTCGACGCTCTTGTTTTGCCGGTGCTCGATGCTCGGCGCCGCTGACGGAGCATCGTCGTCGATTGCGACAGCCGTTCTCATGAATCGCCCTCCAAGGAGCGCATCGGCGTCACGTAATCATCGCGCACGGTCGCGCGCCGTTTTCCAAGTCCTTCCGGGAGGCCGCATTTCCTCCAGGTGCAGTAAGACCGAGTCTCACAAATATTCGCTTCCGGCGCCGCCAAACGGCGATTTTTAGGTGAAATCGATCCCCAAAAAGCTCGCGTCTGAGCGCCCCGCGCGGCGGCGAGTTCGCAAACGTGCCGGCGGCGACGAATCGCGCTCAAGGGAGCAGGGCGGGCAACCATCGGACGCGGGCGAACGCCCCCGCGAGCGCCTGGGCGAGCACGAACTATCGTTCTGGCGCGCTGTGCACCTCGAAGGTCTGCCAATCCGCGGCATGGCCGCGCGCTATCTGCCAGGATCGGGCGACTCGCGTCGCGCGCTCAGCGACATCTCGCACCGACTCGCCCGCGCTGCTCGACTGGCGGGTGCCAAGCGAATCCCAGCGCCATTCGAAAAACCCCCGCCGGCGATCGACGCTGCGCCCGCGGGCGCGATCGATGCGCCAACGCTCGAAGACTTCAGAGCTGAATATCCCGACGACTTTCCCACCGAGCGGGAGTTGCAGGCGCTTTTTCTCTCGAAATATCCGCCTAAGCGCAAGCACCCGAGCGCTCGTGCGCGGTTCATCCGCCAGGCGGCGCGGGCGCCTGCACACCGACCCGGCGTTACCCGTCTCTATGAGCATGCGAACCGATGCAAACGCTGGGCAATTTCGCGATCCATCGATCGATTTAAGTTGAAATGATGTATGCGAATCACACAGTGAGCGCAAGCGCAATTTCGTCGGACAGCATTTCTGGGCCAGAGGGTTCCCACGGTCGGGCGCGACGAGCAGGTGATACGCCAGTACATCAAGAATCAGGAGAAAGAGGACGAACGCTTGGAGCAGCTGGGCTTGTTGCGGTGGGAACGCCACCTTCAGGTGGCCCCAGCATTGTTGGGCCGCGTTAGCGACCCATTCAGCCGCTTTGAGCGGCTCACAAATTTAAAGCCCCCGACTATGCCGGGGGATATTTACCAAGTCGAATGCGCTAATTCTGAAAGACGGCGAGATCGCCGGTTCTTGACGTTCCGTAGCGAGGGCGGTGGGGTAGCGACGCGTTCGCTCCCCGTTCGCGGCCCGGTCGCCGCCAATTCGCCGAGTTTCAAACCACCCGATGGGCCATTCGTCGCAACGCGGTGCTGCCGCGTCCCGATGGCTGCGACCCTGTATACGGTGGCTTGTGACAACCCCGCGCGAACACCGGCGAGCGTTGCCGGCATCATGGGATCATCGCCGGCTCACATCCACGGGCGGAGGGACAGCGACCGATGATCCACGACCAGCACGCCGCGATGGCGAACGCTGCGCCCCACCGCGTCACCGCCCGGACGTTCGCTGGCGCGTTGTCCGGCTTCGGCCGGCAACAGATCGCGTTCGTACTCGCGCTGGCGGCGGTGTTCGCGCTGTGGTCGAACAACGGCTTTCTGGAGGCGTGGCGCGCCGGCGAAATGTGGCAATGGCTCGGCAGCTTCGCCGGAAATTTTCTGTCGACGGTGATTATCGCCGTGGTGATGTGGCTGCCGATCGTCACGGTGGGCAATCTCGGTCCGCAGGCCGGATGGAAGCGCTACGGCGCGCTGACGCTGGCGATCGTGTTGACCGCTCCGCTCGCCGCAGCGCTTCGCTTTGCTTACATCGAGCTGGCCTTGCCCGAGTCAATCGCGCCGGACTGGTACCTGATAGTGGCACTGCGTTTCTGGACCCGCTACGCCGAGCTGGCGGCGCTGGGCACGCTGGCCGCCGAGTTTTACCGCCACGAGACGCGCAGCGTCGAGGCGATGCACCGCGCCGAAGTCGATCGCCTGGCACTCGACCGCGAGATGGCCGAGGCGCGGCTGCAGGTGCTCCAGGCGCAGATCGAGCCGCACTTCCTGTTCAACACGTTGGCCAATGTGCGCCGGCTGTACCAGACCGATACGGCGCGCGGCCGTTCGATGCTCGACCACCTGATGCGCTATCTCGAAGTCGCGCTGCCGCGCATGCGTGAAAGCCGCTCGACCCTGGCCGGCGAATTGACGTTGATCGAGTCGTACCTCGAGGTGCAGCGCATCCGCATGGGCCGGCGGCTGGCTTTCGAGATCGACGTGCCGATCGAACTGCGGCTGCTCGACGTGCCGCCGATGATGCTGCTGACGCTGGTCGAGAACGCGATCAAACATGGGCTGAATCCGTTGCCCGAAGGTGGCAGCTTGCGCGTGCTGGCGCGCCGTGACGGCGAACTCCTTTGCATCGACGTCGCCGACAGCGGCCGCGGTTTCTACGCCACTTCGGGCGGCGGCACGGGGCTGGCCAACATCCGGGCCCGACTCGCCACGATGCATGGCGACGCAGCCAGCCTGGCACTGGCCGAGAACTATCCGCGCGGAGTGACCTCGACCTTGCGGCTGCCGGCTACGAGTAGCGCATGACGCCGCCGCGCTTCGCTGTGCTCGCGAGCCCTGGCGGCGCGGCGGGATTCGTCGGGTCGCTGGCGCGCCGCTTCAAGCCGAGCTTGGTGCTGTGGGCCATCGGCCTGATGCTGACGCAGCGCGCGCTGTTGGTGTTGCAATCGCTGCGGGACCTGTCGCTTTCGCCCTCGACGCTGCTGAGCGACTCGGTGGCCATCGTCCTCGTTATGGTCGCCGTGATCGTCGCCGACGAGGCGGTGTCACGTGGCGTGCCGCGCCTGCCCGCCTACCTGTGCGCCGTCGTGCTCGGTTGCGCGACCGCCGCCTGGGGGCAGTGGGAGCTGCGCATGCTGCTCGGCGGGGACTTGCTGGGCACGGCGGACGACGAGGTCGATTTAGAGCTGCTGCTGCCGCCGCAGTTCTTCTTCGACCTCCTGCTCGTCAGCGCGATCGGCTGCTCGGTCTATGTCAACCGCCGCACCGCGCAGGCCGCAGTCGAGCGGCTGCGCGCAGCCGAACTCGCGCGCGCGCAGTCGCGCCGGCGCACGCTCGAGTCGCGGCTGCAGGCGATGCAGGCACGGGTCGAGCCGCAATTCCTGTTCAACACACTGGCTCAGGTGCGTGAGCTGTACGAGCACGACGTCGCGGTCGCCGGCCGCATGCTCGACGACCTGATCGCCTACCTGCGCGCCGCTCTGCCGCATCTGCGACATTCGACTTCGACTCTTGGGCAGGAGATCGCGCTGGCGCAGGCCTACCTCGACATCGTGCGGGTGCGCCTCGGCGACCGGCTGCGCTTCGACGTTGACGTGCCCGACGCTGCGAAGAGTTTCCGCGTGCCGCCGATGATGCTGCTGCCGCTGATCGACCCGCTGGTCCGTGGTCTGCGACCTGATGGGGCGGGAGGCTCGATCCGCATCGTCACCGAAGCGGCGGCCGGCCGCCTGCGGATGTCGATCATCACCAACGGCGCCGGCTTCGTGACGGACGGCCAGGAAAAAAACCTCAGTGACATCGGCGAACGGCTGCACGCGCTGTATGGCGACGACGCCCGCTGCGAGCTCGACCGCACTCGCGAGGGCGGTACCCGCGCGACCTTGGAGATGCCCTATGAAGACACCGACCGCAGTGATCGCTGAGGACGAGCCCCTTTTGCGCGCTGAGTTGCGCGAGACGCTGGCCGCGCTGTGGCCGGAGCTCGAGGTCGTCGCCGAGGCCGAAGACGGGCTGCAGGCGATGCGCGCGTTGCTGTCGCACCAGCCGCAGTTGCTGTTCCTCGACATCGAGATGCCAGGCATGACCGGCCTCCAGGTCGCCGCGCAGGCGAGCCGCAAGTGCCACGTCGTGTTCGTCACCGCGTACGACAAGTACGCAGTGGCGGCGTTCGAGCAGGGCGCCGTCGACTATGTGCTCAAGCCGTTCTCGGCCGCGCGGTTGGCAACCACGATGGCGCGCCTGAAAGAGCGCTTCGACAGCCAGCCTGCCGACCTCGACGGCCTGCTCGCATCGCTTGCGCAGCGCGACCCGGCGACCAAGGGCCACCTGCGCTGGGTGCGCGCCTCGCAAGGCCAAAACGTGCGACTGATCACCGTCGAAGAAATCCTGTTCTTCGAGGCCGACAGCAAGTACACGCTGGTGGTCACCGCCGACGGCCAGTCGCTGATTCGCAAGACGATCGCCGACCTCGTGGCCGAACTCGACCCCGAACTGTTTTGGCAGATTCATCGCGGCACGGTGGTCAATGTCAACGAGATCGCTGCCGTGCATCGCAAGAGCAACGGCGGCCTTGAAGTGCGCCTGAAGCGCAACGCGAAGACCCTGGCCGTCAGCTCGACCTATGCGCACCTGTTCAAGCAGATGTAGCGCGGGTCGCTGGGCATCGGTTGCGCTGTGCGCATTGCTGGGCCCGGCATGGGCGCCGGCGGCGCGGCCGCAAGAGATAGCCCTGGAACGAGTCGTCATCACCGGCTCGCGGCTTGCGCGCGCAGACGCCGAAACGGCGCTGCCGGTGCAGATCATCACTCGCGAGGAGATCGAGCGCAGCGGTGCTCTCAGCGTTGAGGATCTGCTGACCCGCATCAGCGCCAACTTCGGCGGCTTCAATGAAGCGATGGGCATCGGCAATGCGGACCAGCCGGGTTATTCGGGCGCTTCGCTGCACGGCTTCGGCACGCGCGCAACCCTGGTGCTGCTGAACGGCCGGCGCCTTGCCAACTACGCGTTCAGTGGCGAGGGCGGCATTGGCGTCGATCTGCACGCCATTCCGATGGCAGCGATCGACCGCATCGAGGTGCTCAAGGACGGCGCCTCGGCGGTCTACGGCAGCGATGCGATCGCTGGCGTCATCAACTTCATCCTGCGGCGCGACTTCCAGGGCGCGCAGGCGGACGTCACGCGTGCGTATGCGCAAGCGGGCGGCGGCGCGCGGGGACGCGAGACACTTACGCTCGGCGTGGGCGACACGGCAGCCGACGGCTTCAATGTATTTGGCGTAATCGACCACCGGCGCCAGCATGCATTGGCATCGCGCCAGCGTGCGTTCGCGGCCACCAGCTATCGGCCGGAACTCGGCCTCGACGGCACCAGAGCCCCCTCTTTCCCAGCCAACGTCATTGTCACGAGGAACGTGCTTGTCAATCCCGCCGCGCCTGCGTGCACCGAATTCACCGTCTTCGAACTTGGCGGCTGCTTCTACGATTACGTGCGGCAGATCGACATCCTGCCGCCGTCCGAAAACACGAGCCTGCTGTTACGCGGCGCGTTGGCGCTGGCTGACAGAAGCGAGGCGCGAAGCGAGTCCCGAAGCGAGCTCTATACCGAGCTGCTGTGGTCACGGCAGCAGACGCGCTTCACGAGCTCAGCGACGCCGGTGGGCCGTTTCGCGATACCCGGCGGCCAGCCGCTGGTCGTTCCGGAGAGCAGCCCGTTCTACCCGACCGGACTCGGACTCACCGGCGACATCGTCAATCCGCTCTACCGCACCGTGCCGCTGGGGCCGCGAGTGACGGACATCGCGACCGATCAATGGCGTGCGCTGGTGGGCTGGCGCGGTACCGTCGCTGACTGGGAGATCGACACGGCGCTCGCCCGATCGACCGGCCATTCCGCGAGCGACCACGTGAGCGGGCACGTCGATGCGGGGAAGCTGGCCGATGCGTTCGCGACCGGCCTCATCAACCCGTTCGGCGACTCGGGGCCGCAAGGGGACGCACTGCTCGCATCGACCGAGACCCATGGCCGTTCGCGCGAGGCGCGCGCCACCACCGACAGCGCCGATCTGCGTGCCAGCCGCGACATCGCGCACTGGCGCGCCGGCCCAGTCGCTTTGGGCGTCGGTGTCGAGGCGCGCCGCGAAATGCTCGACGATCGCGCGACCGACCTCAACGATCGGGTCCTCGGCGGCACGTTCCTCCGGCCGAAGACGGGCGCACGCGACGCGCAGTCGCTGAATGCGGAGCTGGTGTTGCCGCTGTTTCCGAAGTTCGAGGCGCAGCTTGCTGTGCGCACCGACCGCTACAGCGACTTCGGCACGCACACGAGCCCGAAGCTGGCCTTGCGCTGGCAGCCCGCGAAATCGCTGCTGTTGCGCGCCTCGGCGGGCACCGGCTTTCGCGCGCCATCGTTGCCCGAGTTGTACTCGGCGCAAACCTCATTTGCCACGCCGGGCCAGCCGGCGGACCCAAAGCGCTGTCCGGTCACGCAGCTCGACTCCGACTGCTTTCCCGAGGTTCCTGTGCTCACCGGCGGCAACCCGGCGCTGCAGCCCGAACGCTCGCGCCAGGCGTCCATCGGCCTGGTGTTCGAGCCGGTCGACGGCGCCTCCATCGCCATCGACTGGTGGCGCCTGAGCCTGCGCAACACGATCGGGTCGTTAGGGGACGAAGTGATCCTGAGCGGCGACGATCGGTTTGAAGGCCGGAACATCGTGCGCGGGCCAGTCGATCCGGCATTTCCAGATCTGCCGGGCCCAATCACGCAACTGGTCGAGACCAACGAGAACGTCGGGCGCCAGACCGCTGCGGGCGTCGATGTTGATCTGAGCTATCACCTTGCCGCCGGTGCGACGGGACGTTTCACGCTGGAGCTGTCAGGTACCTACCTGGCTGAGCAGCGAAGTTTCAATGGCGCGGTCGACCAACAGTTGGCCGGACGCTACGGCGGCGGCCCGCGCTGGCAGCATGCCATGACGTTCGGCTGGGAGCTCGCGCAGTGGAACGCGACGGTCGTGCAGACTTGGCGCGGCGGCTACGTGGATGCGAACCCCGGCGTCGATGGGACCCAGCGCAGCGTCGCGCCCTACAACGTGTGGGACGCGCAACTGAGCTACCGCGACGCGGCCGGTTGGACACTCGCGGCGGGCGTGCAGAACCTGTTCGATCGCGATCCGCCCTTCTCGAACCAGAGCGACTTCTTTCAGCAAGGCTACGACCCGAGCTATGCCGATCCGCGCGGCCGCGTCTGGTACGTGCGGTTTGGCTATCGCTGGCGTTGAAGCGCGCCGTTCGCCGGCGCCCGCGCAGCGTCGAGGCACGATTCCCTACGTTCGTCGCTCGGACCTCGCAACGATTTCGATGCGAACCTAGTCTGCACGCAGGTCGACGTTTCGACCTGTCGCGCGGTACTCGATGCGGCGCGTGCCCATCATGGGGTTCAACTCGGAGAGCAACATGAAACAGAACCACCGCAGCAGCGGGTTGCTGATCGGTTTCATATTGTTTGGCGTCGCTGGCCTCGTCACTGGACTCGCCGCATGTGGCGGTGGTGAGAGTGACGGCATCGCACTGCGCGACGCCAGCGCTTGCACGCCGGCCGGCAGTGCGGTCTGCAAAGGCAAGGCGAACTTTCACGACCGGGCTCTCGTTGGGTTGGCCGGCAACGGCCGCGCGTGTTCCGATTGCCACATGGATTCTGAGGGCTTCCAACTGACTCCGGCGGCCGCTCAGGCGCGGTTCACGCAGATGACCGCCACGGGCGTGGACGACCCGCTGTTCCGCGCGATCGATGCCGATGACTTCCGCGTCAACGGCGCCGCCGCGCACGATTTCACGAACCTGACGCAGAACGGCCTGGTTCGCGTCACGATCCCATTGCCCGCGAACGTCAAGCTCCTCGACTGCGGAGCGACGATCCCATGTCCAGCATCGGCCCTGCCGACCAGCGAGACCGTGGCCGACGTCTGGCGCGCTACTCCTTCGATCTTCGACGTCAACATCACTGGCCCCGACGGGGTCGCTCCGGCGTCGCCGCGAGGACCGAACCCGAGCGGCGGCTACCAGCTTGACGGCCGCATTGACACATTGCAGAACCAGGCGCTCAGCGCGCTGCGCAACCACGCGGGGATCACTGTCGACCCGCAAGCAAGCTTCCTCGACGACCTGGCGGCGTTCCAGAAAACACAGTTCTCCTCGCCAAGCGTGAAGGCTCTGTCCGACGCCTTGGCGGCAGGCGCAGTTCCACTGCCAGATCCTGACCCGGTCCTCGATGCATTGGCGACACAGGGCAAATTAATCTTCAATCGATCCTGCGCGCAGTGCCACGGCAATGTGGGCGACCATCCAAGCGGCAGTACGCCACTGATGCAGGGGACGCAGGGGACGCCGACCGCCATCGTCCGCTACCACAGCGTTGCCACCGCCTGTCCCAGACCGGTCGACAACGTCAATCCGCCGCGCTTTTCGTTCGCCGCGTGCAGTCCGAGCCAGATGAAAAATGTGCGCACCTACCAGATCACAAACAGCGGCGTTGCGCCGAGCGGAACTCCGTGCGGCGGCGCGGCTCCCCAGCCGGCCTGCGTCAGCCGGATCACGACATCAGATCCCGGCCGCCTGCTCCTCACTGGCTACCCGCTCGCGGGTGGGCAAGGCGACATGCAGGCGATGGACATCCCCAGCCTGCGAGGTATCAGCCGCACCGCGCCGTACTTCAGCAATAACACCGCGGCCACGCTCGAAGAGGTGCTCGAACACTACAAGCAGTTCTACATCCGCGTGCAGATCCAGAACCCCGCGGCCCCGCTGCTCACCACGCAGCCCGGCGTCACGCCGCCGGTGATCGATCGCCCGTTTACCGACGCCGAGATTCCTGCACTCCTGGCCTACTTGCGCAGACTCTGATCGATGAGGAGTTTGCGTGGGAAGGCGCGCAGGGCGTAGCCCGTAGCGGCTTCCCACGCGCGGCGGCCGTTCAGGCGGTGTCCGTCGCCCTCGCGGGCCCGCTCGCGCGATTTCATTGGCCCCTGGAAGGGCCGCTTTGAGACCGAGCGTCTCGGTGGACTTTATGCGCGCCATCGCGGGCGCGCTCCGGCGAACGACATGCCTGATAGGTAGACCCGGTGACCGGATCAGAGATGACAAACACCGGGTCGTTCCCGTGGCCGCTCAGATCCGCAATCAGTTGCGCGTGACCACTGCCGGTATCCACGGAACCAACGGATTCAACCAGAGCGTGGTTGTCCGTTCGACTTCGATGGGCAGATCCACTCCCTCGCGCGCGAAGTTCTCAAGTTAGTCAGGGGACCTGCCATCGGTCAATCGCCCAATGTCACGAGGCTGCTTGTCGCTTGCGATCATGCTTTCGGCAGAACCTTGCACCTGCGCCTCCGTCCAGTCACCGCCCAACGCCTTGATCAAGCCAACCGTCGCTTGATACTGGGCCGACCTGACCTGCACCGCCTGACGGCGGTTGCGCAATTCGCTGCGCTGCGCATCGAGCAGTTCGAGCTGGCTCACGAAACCGTTGCGGTAGCGCGAGTCCGAGAGCGCCGTCGTGCGCTCGGCCGCCGCGACCGCACGTGTTTGCATGTCCGCCTGGTCGGCGAGCAGGCGCAGCGCAGACAGCTCGTCCTCGACGTCCTTGAACGCAACCAGGATCTGCTCGCGATAGATCGCAAGGGCTGCATCGAATTCGGCACTGGCACTCTGCACGGCCGCAGCGCGCCGGCCGCCGTCAAACACCGGCAGCGAAAGCAAAGCGCCGATCCCCCACGTGCGCGCCGACCACTGGAAGAGATCGCTCAACTCCGGCGAGGCAATACCGCCGGCCGCGGTGAGCGTCAGGTTGGGAAACCACGCCACCTGCGCGACACCGACCCGCGCCCGCGCTGCCAGCAGCGTGCGCTCCGCGGCCGAGACGTCTGGCCGGCGCGCCAGCACGGTGCTCGGCACGCCCGGCGGAATCAGTGGCAAGACGGCGTTCCATTCGACCGGTGCGAGTTGAAAGCGCGAAGCCACTTTGCCGATCAGCACCGCGAGCGCGTGTTCGAGTTCGGCGCGTGAGCGGTCGAGCGCAAGTGCATCGGACTCGGTGGCGGCTGCCTCGGAAGCAACACGCGTCACGTCGAGCTCCGCGACGTCACCGGCCTGGAAACGCCGCTCGGTCAGGCGCAACGTGTCGCGATACGCCACGACAGTCGCACGCACCATCCTGCGCTCGTCATCGAGCGCGCGCAGTGCGAAATAGGTCTGTGCGACGCTGGTCTGTACCAGCAGGCGCGTGTTCTGCAGCAACGCCTCGCGCGCTTGCGCATCGAGTTGCGCCGCGTCGGTGGTGCCTGCTAGCCGGCCCGACAGGTCCACCTCATACGACAGGTCCGCTCCCACGCTGAGCAACGTGGTCGGCACGTTGAACGTGGTCTGGTCGCGCTGGCGCACGGCGCCTGCCGCGGCATCGACCTGCGGCAGTTGGGCGGAGCGTGCCGAGCGCACCAGTGCGCGCGCCTGCTGCAGACGTGCGGCGGCGACCTGGATGCTCGTGTTGCTGCGCGTGGCCTGCTCCACGAGTTGATCGAGCACCGGATCGTTGAAGGCCTTCCACCACGTACCGCGGGACTGCGCTTCGGTCGGCACGAGCGCCGCCCACCGCGCATCGGTTTCGCGGAAACTGGCCTGCGCCGCAGGCAGAGAGGCCGGATCGATCGGAGGCACGCTGGCGCACGCGGCGAGCACCAGCGTCAGTGCGAACGGGAAAAGTTTGGTTGCGTGCATGGCTTCGTCATTCGTGGTTGGAGCGCGGCGCCGCAGGAACGGCTGCCGCCGATCCGCCCGCCCCGGGCGTGCGAAACCCCTCGATGTGCGGAATCTCGCCGTGGCGCTTGAGCGCACGATTGCCGGTGAGCTTGCGCAGTGCGACGTAGAACACGGGCGTGAGGAAAAGGCCAAACGCGGTCACTCCGATCATGCCCGCGAACACCGCGACGCCCATCGCATGCCGCATCTCGGCGCCGGCGCCGATCGAGAACACGAGCGGCACCACGCCCATGATGAACGCCATTGACGTCATCAGGATCGGGCGCAGTCGCAGCCGGCTCGCTTCGATGGCGGCTTGCAGCGGGCTTCGACCTGCGAACTCGAGCTCGCGCGCGAATTCCACGATCAGGATCGCGTTCTTGGCCGACAAGCCCACCAGCACCACCAGGCCGATCTGCGTGAAGATGTTGTTGTCGCCATGCGAGAGCCAGACGCCGGTCATCGCGGCGAGCAGACCCATCGGCACGATCAGGATGATCGACAGCGGCAGCGTCAGGCTTTCATACAGCGCAGCCAGCACCAGAAAGACCAGCAGGATCGCAAGCGGGAACACCAACAGGGTGGAGTCGCCCGCGAGGATTTCCTGGTAGGTGAGATCGGTCCACTCGAACCCGATGCCGGGTGGCAACGTTTCGGCGGCGATCCGCTCGACCGCATCCTGTGCCTGGCCGGACGAGTATCCGGGCGCCGGCGCCCCATTGATGTCCGCGGCGAGAAAACCGTTGTAGCGCATGGCGCGCTCGGGGCCGAAGCTCGGATGCACGCGCAACAGCGCGGCCAGCGGCAGCATCTCGCCGCTCGCCGAGCGCACCTTCAGCTGGCCGATGTCTTCGGCGCGCGCGCGGAACGGTGCATCGGCTTGCACCCGCACCGAATACGTTCGACCGAAACGGTTGAAGTCATTCACGTACAGGCTGCCGAGATAAATCTGCATCGTGTCGAACACGTCAGTCAGCGCCACGCCAAGCTGGTGGGCTCGGGTCCGATCGATGTCGGCGTAAAGCTGCGGCACGTTCACCTGGTAGCTGGAGAAAAGACCGGCCAGCTCCGGCGCCTTCTGCGCCTTGGCCATGAACGCTTTCAGCGCCGCGTCCATCGCTTCGTAGCCGAGCGAGGCGCGATCTTCCAGTTGCAGCTTGAAGCCGCCCGTCGTGCCGAGCCCCTGCACCGGCGGCGGCGGGAACATCATGATGAAAGCGTCCTGGATGGCGCCGAACCTCTGGTTCAGCTGCCCGGCGATCGCGCCCGCGCTCGATTCCGGCGTGGTGCGCTTCTCGAATGGATCGAGGACGGCGAATACGATGCCGGCATTCGAGCTGTTGGTGAACCCGTTGATGGACAGGCCGGGAAAACCCACCGCGTTCTGTACGCCAGGCTGCTTCAGTTCGATGTCGCCCATGCGCCGCATCACGTCTTCGGTACGATCGAGCGTGGCGCCGTCGGGTAATTGCGCAAACCCGATCAGATACTGCTTGTCCTGTGCCGGCACGTAGCCGCTCGGGATCGCCTTGAACAGCCCGAAGGTCGCGACGAACAGCACCGCGTAGACCGCCAGCATCAGCGCGCCGCGCGACGTGGCGCCGCGCACGCCGCCCGAGTACGAATCGGCGCCGCGGCGGAACACAGAGTTGAACCCCCGGAACAACCAGCCAAGACTCTTGTCCATCGTGCGCGTGAGCGCATCGGGCGGCTCCTTGTGGCCCTTCAGCAGCAGCGCGGCCAACGCCGGCGACAACGTGAGCGAATTGAGCGCCGAAATCACGGTTGAAATGGCGATCGTCAGCGCGAACTGGCGATAGAACTGGCCGGTCAGTCCGCTGATGAAGGCAAGTGGCACGAACACCGACACCAGCACTAGCGCGATGGCGATGATCGGACTGGTGACTTCGCGCATCGCGCGGTAACTCGCCTCGCGCGGCGTCAGGCCGCTCTCGATGTTGCGCTCGACGTTTTCCACCACGACGATCGCGTCGTCGACCACGATGCCGATGGCGAGCACCAGCCCGAACAAGGTGAGCGCGTTGATGGAGAAGCCGAACAGGTGCATCACCGCGAACGTGCCGATGATCGACACCGGCACCGCCAACAGCGGAATGACGGAAGCACGCCAGGTCTGCAGGAACAGAATCACCACCAGCACCACCAGCAGCAGCGCTTCCAGCAGCGTGTGCACCACGGCCTTGATCGAGGCGCGCACGAACTGCGTGGTGTCGTAGACGATCTCGTAGTCGACGCCCTCCGGCATGCTCTTCTTCAGCTCGACCATCGTCTTGCGGACGTTGTCGGATATCTGGATCGCATTGGATCCCGGTGCCTGGAAAACACCCACCGCCACGGCCGGCTTGTTGTCCAGCAGCGAGCGCAACGAATAGTCGGAGGCACCCATCTCCAAGCGCGCAACGTCGCGCAGGCGGGTCACCGCGCCGCCCGGCTCGGTCTTGACGATGATGTCGCCGAACTCTTCCTCGCTCTGCAGCCGCCCCTGCGCGTTGATTGACAGCTGCAGGTCGACGCCCGCTACGTTCGGGGAGGCGCCGACCACGCCCGCAGCGGCCTGCACGTTCTGTTCGCGGATCGCGCGCACGACGTCGGATGCGGACAAACCGCGGCTCGCCACCTTTTGCGGATCGAGCCAGGCGCGCATCGAATACTCGCCACCGCCCCACATCAGCACTTGCCCTGCTCCTTCCACGCGCGCCAGTCGATCCTTGACGTGCAGCAGCGCGTAGTTGCGCAGGTAGTTGACGTCGTAGCGCTCGTTGGGCGAAACCAGGTGCACGACCATCGTGAAATCGGGCGAGCTCTTCACGGTGGCAATGCCGAGGCGGCGCACTTCTTCGGGCAAGCGCGCCTCGGCCTGTGCGACGCGGTTCTGCACCAGCTGCTGCGCGTGATCGGGATCGGTACCGAGCTTGAAGGTCACCGTGAGCGTCATCTGGCCGTCGGTGGTAGCCTGGCTGCTCATGTAGAGCATGTCTTCGACGCCGCTGATCGCTTCTTCGATCGGCATGGCGACCGTTTCGGCAATCACCTTCGGATTGGCGCCGGGGTATTGCGCGTGCACGATCACCGACGGCGGCACGACCTCGGGATATTCGGAGATCGGCAAGACGCGTAGCGCCAGCAGTCCCGACACGAGGATGATCAGCGACAGCACGCCCGCAAAGATCGGGCGATCGATGAAAAACTTGGGCAGGTTCATGTTCGGCCTACTGGGCAATATCGAAGTCAAAGCGTGGTGTCGTGGTGCGATGTCATACCGAGGCGCAGGCGAGCAATCTCAGCGCAACGAGCACTTGAGACTCTTCGTCGCGTGCACTCCTCAGGATGACGCCGCGCGTTGTCAGGACTGCGCCGCCCCACCCTGGCGCGCCTGCGTTTCCGGCTTGGCGTCCATCGGCACCGCTTGCGGCGCTACCAGCGCGCCGGGACGTACGCGCTGCAGGCCGTTGACGACGATGCGTTCGCCCGGCTTCAGTCCCGCCGTGACGATGCGCAGACCATCGACCGTTGCACCGAGCGTCACTTGGCGATACGACGCCTTGTTCTCCGCATCGATCACCATGACGAACTTCTTGTTCTGATCAGTGCCGACGGCGCGCTCATTGACCAACAGCGAGGCGGTGGTGCGTGCCTGGCCCATGCGAATGCGGGCGAACTGACCCGGCAACAAGCTGCCGTCCTTGTTGTCGAACACGGCGCGCACGCGCACCGTGCCGCTCTTCGCGTCGACCTGGTTGTCGACCAGTTGCAACGCGCCTATATAGGGCGTGTCGCTGGTGGCCGATGTCCCCATCAGCACGGGAATGCGATCCAACCGCGCGATGGCCGGTGTTCCGCTTGCATCGCCACGCAGTTCCTTCAATGCACGTGCGACCACCTGCTCGTCGGCCTCGAAGCTGGCGTAAATCGGACTGATCGATACGAGTGTCGTGAGCACCGGCGCACCGGGACCGGCGGCCACCAGGTTGCCCGCCGTCACTTCGAGGCGTCCGACACGACCTGCCACGGGCGCACGCACCTGTGTCCATTCAAGATTCAGCTTGGCCGACTGCAACGCCGCCAGCGCGCCGCGCAGGTTGGCTTCCGACTCGCGCAGCGTGTTCGTGCGTTCGTCCAGCTCGCGCTGCGCGATGGCACGTTCGTCCCACAGCCGCTGCGAGCGCTCGAGTTCGCTCTTGCCGTGCGATACCCGTGCCTGCGCCGCGACCACCGCCGCCTCGGCGCGGTCGACGTCGGCTGCGTAGGGCGCGGGATCGATCGTGACCAACAGCTCGCCTGCCTTCACGAGTGCGCCTTCGCGGAAGTGCGTTGCCTTCACCTGACCTGCCACGCGCGACCGAACGTCGACGCGCTCGACCGCTTCCAGCCGGCCGGAGAACTCGTCCCAGGTGCTGACTTCGCTGGCAGCAATCGTCGCCACGGCGACCGGCATCGCCGGTGGCGCGGCCGCTGCGGCCCTGGCCGAGTTGGCGTTCGACGAACGCAAGCCGACGGCGCCGGCCGCGACGGCCACCACAACAGCACCTGCGGTTAGGAGGATCAGTCGGCCACGCCGACGCGCAACGGAATTCATCTGGAGAGTCCTCTCGAAGAGCTGAAACTGAGTCGAATGTCTTGCGTCCGGGCTTTATATATCGTCCGCTACACAAATTAGCCGCGACTGTAACGACGCTTGCGATCGCGTGTCAAGTAATTTAGTATCGATCACTATGACAAATGAAATACGGGCGACAGACGGGCCCGCAAAGACGCGAGGCCGGCCGCGCTCATTCGATCGCGACGAAGCGCTCGAGCGCGCGATGGACGTGTTCTGGCGCCAGGGCTACCAGGCAACGTCACTGTCCGATCTGACCGCTGCGATGGGCATCAATCCGCCCAGCCTGTATGCCGCGTTCGGTGACAAAGAGCATCTTTTCCTTGCGGCCGTCGAGCGCTACGAAAGCCTCGGTCACGGATCGGCAGGCTGCATCTTGGAAGAAGCGCCCACCGCGCGCGATGCGATCGAACTCATCCTCAAGGAAACTGCGAGCGAGCTCACCAAGCCGAGCCAGCCAAAGGGATGCATGCTGATTACAGCTGCAACAAACTGCTCGGCCGAATCGGCGCACATACAGCGCGCGCTCGCGAAACGGCGCGCGGAACAGAAGAAGCATTTGAAGGATCGCATTGCCAAAGGCGTTGCCAATGGCGAACTTCCGCGCGGTGCCGACGCTGGCGCACTCGCCGACTTCTACACCACGGTGCTCACGGGCATGTCGATGCAGGCGCGCGACGGCGCCACGCGCAAAACATTGCTTGCTACCGCAGAGACGGCGATGCGCGCGTGGCCGAAGTGATTGCCTCGCCGTTCTGACTAGCGGCCTGTAACGTTGATTTCCGTAGTATCATATGGGACATGGACTCCCATCTTGGACTGACTGCGGAAGAGCGCGCGGTGCTGCAAGCATTGACGCGCTCGCGACGCTCGAGGGCGGGCGAGGTGCGACGGGCACGGTTGATCATGATGCTCGATGCGGGCGTCAGCTGGAGTGACATCAGTGAGCAGCTGCCGTGCACGCCCGACTTCATTGGCCGCTGGAAGGGCCGCTTTGAGACCGAGCGTCTCGGTGGACTTTATGCGCGCCATCGCGGGCGCGCTCCGGCGAACGACATG
>Ga0137409_10002157_pt1 | contig 21223 bp, 15 predicted proteins | sample CZODoug1_16funga_FD_122059 | JGI IMG/M metagenome (GOLD analysis project Ga0137409, IMG submission 122059) | Vadose zone soil fungal communities from Angelo Coast Range Reserve, California, USA - CZODoug1_16fungal (Hybrid Assembly) | ecosystem: Environmental > Terrestrial > Soil > Vadose zone... | reverse complement strand
TTCGCGAAGATGCTGACCGCTGCGCCCGATTCGAGGTCGTGATAGATCGCGGTCATGCCGATCGCGAACGCGATGAGGAGGCCGAATACACCAAGCGCCGAAAAGACGTAGTTGACGAAGGCCAGCTCGATAAATCGGTTGAAGGCGACGGGGTCGACGTCCGGCGCCGAGAAGCCTCCCTGGCTTGAGGCCACCGAATAAAGAATCTTCAAGCCCACGCCCAGGCAGACGATCCCGAGCGCTCCGAGGATGAAGAAGACGAGAAGGATGCGCCGGCGCGAGAGCTCGAGGAGCGTGTAGCGAGCGACCGCAAGCGCGCCGTTCACGATTTCTCCTGCTCGGTGATGAACGACGGCAGCTGGTCGCGCTGCGGCGCGGTGGCCTGGATCAGCTCGACGAAAACGTCCTCGAGGTTTTTCCCTTCCGGCACCACCTCGGCCATGGTGCCTTCCTTCAGCACGCGGCCCTTGGCCAGGATCGCGACCGTGTCGCACACGAGCTCGACCTCACTGAGCAGGTGGCTGTTGAGAAGGACCGCCACGCCGCTGTCCTTCAACCGATCGATCAGCGCGCGAACGTCGCGCCGGCCTAGAGGGTCGAGGTCGGCGGTCGGCTCGTCGAGGATCAAGAGCTTCGGCCGGCCGAGAATCGCCTGCGCGATCCCAAGCCGCTGCTTCATGCCCTTGGAGAACTGCCTGATGTGGCGCCGTTCCTTGTCGAGCCCCGCGAACTCGAGGGTTTCGGGAATCCGGCGCTTGCGCTCGGTCTCGTCGAGTCCGAGCAGGCTCGCAAAGTAGTCGAGCACCTCGCCGGCTCGAAGGAACTTCGGAAAATCCGGGTCCTCGGGGGCAAAGCCCATCTCCCTGCGGGAGGTCGGGTGGCCCGGGTCTGAACCGAAAAGCTGGACCGTGCCTTCGTCCGGCCGCAAGAGGCCGGCGATCATCTTGACGATGCTCGTCTTGCCTGAGCCGTTTGGCCCCAGGAGGCCGAACGCCTGGCCGGGCTCGAGCTGGAAGGTCACGCCGTCGACCGCCCAGGGATCGCGGCGCCGGTAGCGCTTCCGCAGGCGTTCCACGCTCACCACCGCCATCAGCCGACCGAATATACATTGGGTAATGAAGCTCGACCTGCAGCAGCGCCGAACTCTCACGTGGGCTGGGCTTGCGGTCGTGCTGCTGGGGTTCGACGGCTCGGTCTTGGTGCTCACGCTGCCGGCGATCGCGGCGGACTTCCACGCCCCGACGCGGGAGCTGACCAACCTTGGCTCAGTGCTGGCGCTGGGCGCTCTGGGAGCATTGCCGCTGGCCACGCTGGCCGACCGCTTCGGACGGAGAGGCCTGATCGCGGGAGGCGTCGCCGGGTTCTCGATCGCCAACTTCGCCAGCGGCCTCGCGCCGTCAGTCGAGTGGCTCGCGGCGCTGAGGCTGATCGCGGTCTGCTTCGAGACGCTGGTCGCAGGCGTGGCCACCGCGCTGGTGGTCGAGGAGGCTCCGCGGGCGCAGCGCGGTCAGGCCGTGAGCGTCCTCTCGCTCCTGGCCGGGCTGGGCGCCGGCATCGCCGTGCTGAGCTATCCGCTCATCGCTCCACACTGGCGCTGGCTCTTCCTGGCCGGCGGGGTTGGGCTGCTGCTGGTTCCCGCGATCTGGTCCCGGCTGCCCGAAGGCAGGATGTGGCTCGGCGCGCGAGTGAGTGGGTCGGCGCTCAAGCTCTTGCTTCAGCCTGCCTGGCGGCGGAGGGTCGCCGTGCTCGCGGCGATGACCGCGCTGCGCGCTGTGCTCATCGGGCCCGCGGGCCTGCTGTTCACGGTCTACGCAAGCGACGTCCTGCACCTGTCGCCCGGGCCGATTAGCGTCCTCATCGTCGTGTCGGCAATCGTGGGCGCCGTGTCCTATCTCGCCGGCGGCTACCTCACCGACCGCTTTGGGCGGCGCGGGCCCGCCATCGGCCTGACCGTCTCGACGGCCGTGGCAACAACCTTCAGCTTCGCGACTGGGACGGCTGGTTTTTACGCCGGCAACGTGCTGTGGAGCGCGTTCTCCAGCGCGGCCACCCCGGTCTTCGGCGCCTGGACGGCGGAGCTCTTTCCGACCCGAGCCCGCGCCACGGCCGAGGCGACCGGGGCGGTGGCCGGGGCGATCGGCAGCGTGGCCGGCCTGCAGGCGGTTGGCGCTCTCGCGGCGTCGACCGGTCTCGGCCAGGCGATCGAGATCGCGGGCCTGGCCATGGTCGCCGCTGCGTTCCTCCTGTTCCTGCTGCCGGAAACCAAGCAGGCCCCGCTGCCTGACTAGCGGCCGATTCCGAGCTCGTCTGACGAGTCTCTGAGGCATGCCCAAGCAAGCCAAATAAGCGTTGAGTCCCGGTTCTGGGCACCTTTGATGCCTGATCTGTAGCCGTCGTAAACTTGGCTTTGTCGTTGCGGGCAACCGTTAGCCCGTATACCATCAACCTTGCTGACGACCCCGGCCTCCCGCTCCGGTGGGATGATCCGGGGTTTTCTTTTATTGGGGTATTAGTTGCCAACGTCCGACGAGAAGGAAAAGCAGCGCTACGAGCGGCGGCAGGCACTGGCCGACGACCCCGAGGCCCGGGTGATGGTCTTTTTTGACGGCCAGTACCTCTACAAAGAGTGCCGGCGAGTTTTTGGTTGGTCACAAGCCCATCCGGACGTGATCGCCCGCGAGTTGGCTGGACCCCGCAAGCTCGTTGGTACGCGCTTCTACACCGGACTGCACGATCCCCGGAAGAACCCCGCTGGCCACGCAATGATGGAGCGCCGTCTCCGAGCCATGAGCTTGCGTGGGGTCGATTACCAAATTCGCACGTTGAAATACGTGTGGGATTGGGGCCCCAGCCTCGAAGAAAAGAAGCGGTTACCGCCAGCCGGCCCAAAGCAAGCTTCACGGCAAGTCGAGATCTTCTCTTATGAAAGACCGCTGGAGAAAGGGATCGACCTCTTCCTTTCCCTCGATGCGCTAGATCTGGCGCTCATGAACAAATACGACGTTGCCATCATCGTCAGCCTGGACTCTGATCTGACTGAATTGCCTCCGATGCTGCGCAGCATGGTTCGTCGTGCAGGTTTGCCTGAGGTTCGAATAGAAGCGGCCGTAGTGCAGCGAGTATCACCCAAGCGGCCCAAGCCTGTTGTGAGGGTACTGCCGCGATTTGATCACACGCACCAGATCACTCAGGAGATGTTCGATAAGGCGGTCGATCGCACGAACTACGGACAACCGGGCGAAGCGAAAGACGTTGAAGTAGCGCCGGAGCTGCCGATGCCTGACCACGAGCTGCCTGCCTAGGGCCCAGGGATTTCGGAACCGGGTACTACAGTTAGCGCGGAAGTGGATCGGGCGAGAGCGGTGGTGATCGGTGGCGGCATCACCGGCGCGAGCGTCGCCTATCACCTCGCCAAGGCAGGTTGGCGCGACACCGTCCTGCTCGAGAAGGACGAGCTGACCAGCGGCTCGACGTGCCACGCGGCCGGCCTCGTGACGCAGTTCAACCCGTCGCCGACGATGATGCGTTTCCGCCGCTACAGCATCGAGCTTTACGAGGAGCTCGGTGTGTTCGAGAAAGTCGGCGGCCTGCGATTTGCCTCGAGCGAGGACCAGCTGAAAGAGTTGCAGCGGGGCGTCAGCCGCGCGCGAGGAATCGGGCTGGACGTCGAGCTCATCTCCGCCGAAGAGTCGGCGCGCCTCATGCCGGCGATCACCACGCGATCGCTACACGGGGCGGTATGGCTGCCCGGCGACGGACATCTCGATCCGCACACGGCCACGTTTGCGCTCGCCGCGGCGGCCCGCGGGCTGGGCGCCGGCGTCCTCACGCAGCACCGGGTGACCGGAATCGAGCTGGCCGACAGCGGCTCGATCAAGGCGGTCCAGACCGACAAGGGACGGATCGAAGCGGAGGTGATCGTCATCGCCGGCGGGATCTGGGCTCCGCAGATTGCCGCGATGGCCGGCGTGTTCATCGTTTCGACCCCAGTCGACCACCAACACGCCGCGCTGCTCGCGGTGCCCGGGCACGAGCTTCCTCACGACATGCCGTGCTTCCGCGACCCGGACAACCTTGTTTATGGAAAGTCCGAGGCCGGCGGCGTCGTGCTCGGCGGATACGAAGCGGATCCGGTGGCGCGCTGGATCGACGGCGTGCCCTGGGACCACGCCGGCACCTCGCTGCCCCCTGACCAAGGCCGGTTCGAACCGCTCCTGACGGGAGCCGCCCGACGCTTTCCATTCATGGGCGAGGCCGGAATCGTCAAGCTCGTGTGCCACCCCGACGCCATGACGCCGGACTCCAATCCTCTCGTCGGTCCAGTTCCCGGCGTGCCCGGCCTCTACCTTGCGGCGGGCCTTTCGCTAAACGGGTTCGGCGGTGGAGGCGGCATCGGCCGGTCGCTGGCCGAGCTCATCACGACCGGCGAGAGCGAGCTGGATCTCCATCCATACCGGCCCTGGCGCTTCGGGCCCGTGCACCGCGACCACCGATACGCGGCAGACCTCGGGCGCGAGGCTTACAAGTACTACTACTACCTTCGTTATCCATACGACTCGGACGAGTGGGGTCGCCCCAAACGGACGAGCGCGCTGCACAGCCGGATGCAGGACCTTGGCGCGGTGTTCGGCGCCAAGCATGGATGGGAGCGACCGGACTACTTCGAGCCGGCCTTGCCCTGGCGGCGCGCGGGGGCCGACCAGCGCGCATTCGGCTTCACGCGTCCGCCCTATTTCGACCGCCTGGCCGAAGAGCATCGGGCGTTTCGCGAGCGCGTGGGAATCATCGACATGAGCTCGTTCGGGAAGATCGAGATCACCGGTCCAGGAGCGCTGCCGCTGCTCGAGCGGGTGGCGGGCAACCTCATCGACCGGCCGGTCAGCAGCGTCGTCTACACGCAGCTGCTCGAACCAGGCGGCGGCATCGCCGCCGACGTGACCATCACACGACTGGCGCCCGATCACTTCCGTCTCGTCACCGGAGCCGGCTACGTGAACAGCGACCTGGGCTGGCTGCGCCTGCAGGTTCGGGATGGCGATCGCGACGTCCGCCTTCGCGAGTCCTCGGACGAGATGTCCGTGATCGGCATGTGGGGGCCGTTCGCTCGCGAGGTGCTCGAGCGCGTGACCCGCGACGACGTTTCGGAAGACGGATTCCCTTTCATGCGGGCGCGCGACATCCGCCTCGCCGGGATCCAGGCTCTCGCCCAGCGCGTGACGTACGTCGGCGAGCTCGGCTGGGAGCTCTACCTCGATCCAGCCTGGGCAGGTCAGGCCTGGGATCGCCTGATCGCCGCCGGCCGTGACCTCGGCATCACGCCGGGCGGCTACCGGGTCCTCGATTCGCTGCGCATGGAGAAGGGATATCGCTACTACGGCACGGACATGGGGCTCCTCGACAACCCGTTCGAGGCGGGACTTGGTTTCGCGGTGGATCGAGCCAAGTGGAGCTCGATCCCGCGCGAGATCAAGCGGCGGCTTCGCACGGTGGCGGTGGGCGACGAGGAGTACCTCCCGATCTATGGCGGCGAGGCGGTCCACGGCGAATCCGGGGTCATCGGGAGGCTGCGCAGCTGCGCCTACGGCTTCACCGCCCGGAAAAACCTTGCCTACTCGTACCTCCCGGTCGAGATCGGCCCGGGCGGGCAGGTGCGGGTCGAGGTGTTCGGGCGGCTGATCCCCGCCCTCGTCACCTCCGACGCCGTGATCTCGAAGCAAGGCGCGGTTCGATGACGCCGGCCGCGCCCGTCGAGGAAGCCGTCGCGCGCGTCTCGCTCTGGAAAGGCCTGGAGGTCAACGTCTCCCAGCTCTCCGGTGGGTTGACGAACGAGAACTACCTGGTCGAGGCCGGCGGGCACCGCTACGTGATGAGAATCCCCGGCCGCTCGACCGAGCTGCTCGCGATCGATCGGGCCAACGAGGTCCACAACACAAAAGCTGCGGCCACGACGGGCATCGGTCCGCGCGTGCTCGAGCACATCCCGGGTCTCGACGTCCTGGTCCTGGAGTTCATCCCCGGCCCGACCATGTCGGCGAAAACGCTGCAGTCGAAAGAGATGGCAGGGCGGATGGCCGAGTCCTTCCGCCGGCTCCATGGCGCGCCTCGTTTTCTCGAGGGCTTCAACATGTTCCGGCTCATCGAGTACTACCTCGGGATCGTGGACCGGCATCAGGTCACCATCCCCGACGGCTACCGCGATCAGCTGCCGGCGGTCGCCCGGATCGAGCATGTCGTCGCCGCCGGAGCGCTGCCTTCGGTGCCCTGCCACAACGACCTGCTGTGTGAGAACTTCATCGACGACGGCACCGCCCTGCGCATCGTCGATTTCGAGCTGAGCGGCAACAACGACCCGTGCTTCGACCTGGGCAACACGGCGCAGGAGGCAGAGTTCGACCAGGTGCTGCGCGCCGCCCTGTGCACCGCGTACCTCGGTCGCGACGATCCTCGCCAGCTTGCGCGCATGAACCTGTACGCCCTGATGTCGGACGTCGGCTGGACCCTGTGGGGCGCCATCCAGGCGAAGATCTCGGCCGTCGACTTCGACTTCCGCGGCTACTACACCGGCCGGTGGGAGCGGGCGCTGCAGGTTCTTCACTCCGAGGATTTCCCGCGCTGGATGAAGGAGGCGTCCGTCAAAGAATCTCTTTGACGCCGCTCCGGGCCGGTGCTACGGTTCGCTCCGGTATATCGCTCGCATATCGGGTCGGGCGGCAAGCGAAGGGGTTCGACAGGGATGGCGTTCGCGACGCCGGTGACGGCGCCGGTCGAGGCGTTCGATGGAACTCGCTCGCAGAGTGAGGAAGCCTACCTGCGAATCCGCGAGCGCATCGTCTCCCTCGACATGCCCCCCGGCTCGGTGGTCAACGAGGGCCGCCTGCGCGAAGAGCTGAGGATCGGCCGGACACCCATCCGCGAGGCGCTGCAGCGCCTGGCGCGGGAGAACCTGGTCCGCTCGATCCCCCACCGCGGCACCTTTGTCACGGACGTCAACATCACCGACCTCGCCCGGATCACCGAGGTGAGGGTCGTGCTCGAAGGTCACGCCGCCAGGCTGGCGGCAGAGCGGCTGTCCGGCGCCGACCGGGAGTCCTTGAGCATGCTGGTCGAAGTCCTCGAGGAGGGGCCAAGCGTCGACCAGCGCGAGCTCATGCGGCTGGACCAGCAGATCCACCGACAGATCTACCGGGCGGCGCGCAACGCGTTTCTCGAGGCGACCCTCGAGCAGTACTTCAACCTCAGCCTGAGGCTGTGGTACCTGGTGCTCGACCGCGAGGTCGGCCTGCGCGAGGCGATCAAAGAACACGCCGACCTCCTCCGGGCGATCCTCGCCGGCGATGGAGCGCGCGCGGAGGAAACCATGCACCGCCACGTGACCGGCTTTGAGCTGGAAATCCGCAAAGTTCTGGTGGAGCGCTGACATTCCGAGAATCTTCTTCGCCACCGACCTTCACGGCTCAGAGATGTGCTGGCGCAAGTTCCTCAACGCGGCCAAGTTCTATGACGCCGACGTCCTCATCTGCGGTGGGGACATGACAGGAAAGGCGATCGTCCCGATCGTCGAGGAAGACGGCCACTTCACGATCACGATGGGCGGCCAGACGCAGACCGTCGGACCGGACCAGGTCGGAGACGTCGAAGGCCAGGTCCGGCGCAAGGGCTACTACCCGCTGCGGATGAGCGTCGAGCGGCTGCACGAGCTCGACCGGGATCCCGAGCAGCGTGCGGAAACCTTTCAGCTGGTGATGCTCGAGGGGGTCCAGCGCTGGATGGAGATGGCGAAAGACAAGCTGGGCGGTTCAGGCGTGCGCATCTACGTGTGCCCGGGCAACGACGACGAGATGGAGGTGGATGATGTCGTCCGGAAATCGGAGATGGTCCAGCTCGGCGAAGGACAGATGCTGGAGATCGACGGCTTCTCGATGATCTCGACGGGCTGGTCGAATCACACCCCATGGAACACGCACCGGGAGGAGACCGAAGAGCAGCTCGGCGAGCGAATCGAGGCGATGGCGAAGCAGGTCCCGGACCCGTCGCGGGCGATCTTCAACCTGCACTGCCCGCCCTTCAAGTCGGGCCTCGACGAAGCGCCCGCCATCGACGCCGACCTCAAGCTGCTCCACGGCGGCCGGGCGCTCAGGCCGGTTGGATCGACAGCCGTCCGGCAAGCAATCGAAAAACATCAGCCGCTGCTGTCGCTGCACGGGCACATCCACGAGAGCAAGGGCGCTGTGAAGCTCGGCAAGACGCTGTCCATCAATCCGGGCAGCTCGTACGAGGAGGGGATGCTCATGGGAGCGATCATCCAGCTCGATCCCAAGAAAGGCGTCAAGAGCTACCAGCTGGTCAACGGATGAAGGAGTAAAGGAGAGGGAACATGGCTGACACGACGATGGGGACAGCGGGTGGCACAAGGCCCGCGCTGTTCTTACGCAATGCAACCGGGCTGGTCAAAGCCTGGTCGACGTTCGACGCGTTCATCTATTCGTTCTGGTCGGTGAACCTGATCACGCTCGGCCTTTACGGCATGTCTTTCGTATACACAGTGCCCGACGGCCAGGTGCTCGCCGCGATCCTCCTGTTCGGCGTCCTCACCACTTTCCTTGTCATCACCTACGCGATGTTGGTCAGCGTCATGCCGCGCACCGGCGGTGACTACGCCTGGCAGAGTCGCGTCCTCGGCGGCGGACTTGGTTTCGTCCTGTCGATGACGGGCTGGTGGTTCACGCTGTTCCTCTGGGCGCCGATCTACGCGAACATCCTGGTCGTTCAGTTCTTCGGACCTCTGGCCTACACACTCGGCTGGACCGGCGTCGCCACGTTCTTTACCAGCCAGACCGGAATCTTCGTCTCCTGCCTGATCGTGCTCGCGTTCGTGAGCATCGTCGTCACGATGGGCATGGAGACTTATGCGCGCATCCAGAAGATCTGCTTCTGGATCGGCATCGGCGGCCTGGTGGTCGTGTGCGGGCTGCTTTTGTTCGCGAGCCCGCAGGACTTCCAGAACGCCTTCAACCGCGAGGCGACGAGCCTCTTCAATGCACCCGCCGGCGCGTACCAGGCCACGATCGACGCGGGAGGCAAGACCTTCGCAGGCGCGAACTTCGGAACGTTCACGTTCGGTCCACTGCTTCTTCTCCTCCCCTGGCTGGCCTTCTACCTGCTGTGGCCCAACTGGGGCGCGACGCTCTATGGCGAGGTCCGTGGAGCCAAGGACATTCGCAAGCCTTTCTGGAGCATGTTCGCGGGCCTATGGGTCACTGTCGCGATGGTTGCGGTGGTCGTGCTGCTGATCAACAAGACCATCGGCTGGAACTTCTACGAGTCCGCCAACGCGGCTTACTGGAACAACCTGTATGCGGTCGAGGGCGCCGTCGCCGCTCCGATTCCGATCTGGCCCTACCCCGTGATGTTCGCGGGGTTCCTGGTGGACAGCCACCTCTTCCAGGCCTTGCTCATCGTCGTCATGGGCCTGTGGTTCTTCGGTTGGGCCGGAACGCTGTTCCTGTCCTCGACCCGCGTCATCTTCGCCGCGGCCTTTGACCGGGTGCTGCCGTCCTGGGCGGCCAACATCTCGGACAAGCGGCGCGTGCCCTATGGCGCGCTGATCCTGATGATCGTGCCGTCGCTGGTCATCAGCGCCATCTACGCCTACAAGCCGGACTTCACCAGCGTCTTCTACGACGCGACCGCGGTGCTGGCTCTAACCTTCTTCGCGACGACCGTCGCAGCGATCATCCTGCCGTGGCGGCGCAAGGATCTCTACAACGCCTCCCCGATCGCCCAGTACAAGATTGCCGGGCTGCCGATGATCACTGTCATCGGTGTGATCACCGGACTGTTCCTGCTTTTCATGCTCTACGAGTGGTCCTTCAACGCCGACAACCTCTATGGCACGTCGTTCCAGAAGACGCCGAACTCGGTGTATTACTTCCTGGCCACATACGTAGTTGCCGTGGTCATCTACGTGGTCGCCCGAGTCGTGCGCAAGCGCCAGGGCATCGACCTGGACCGCATCCACCACGAGATTCCGGTTGAATAGCAGTTCCACCGGCCGCCGGGCTTCTGCCCGGCGGCCAACCTTCTAATCCATGCTGGAATACACACTCCGCACCTACCAGAGCCCGACTCGCCTCGTGCAGCGCCTGGGCGCGATCAAAGAGCTCGGCACCGAGGCGGGCCTCTTGGGCATGCGCCGGCCGCTACTGGTCACGGACGCCGGCGTGAAGGCCGCAGGCCTGCTGGACACCGCGCTCGAAGCGCTGCGTGGCTCAGACGTCGAGCCGGTCGTGTTCGACAAGGTCCGCGCGAACCCGGGCGTCGAGCTGGTCGATGCCGGGGCCGCCGAATACCGCGCGCAGGGATGCGACGGGCTCGTGGCGATCGGCGGCGGCAGCTCGATGGACACGGCCAAGGGCATCGGCGTCGTCGCCGTTCACGACGGCAGCATCGTCGACTACGAGTGGGGCCACAGCCCTATCCGCTCCCGGATCCCGCCGATGATCGCCGTCCCGACGACGGCGGGAACCGGCAGCGAGGTCACGCTGTGGGCGGTCATCACCGACCCGAAGCGCAAGCTCAAGTTCAACGTCGGCGGCACCCCCGACATCGCGTCATGGGTCGCGCTCATCGATCCCGAGCTCACGATCAAGCTGCCGCCGGGAGTCACCGCCGGCACTGGCATGGACGCGCTGGCCCACGCGGTGGAGTGCTTCACCATGGTCTATCACCAGCCGTTCACCGACGCCGTGGCGCTGCTGGCGATGGAGTACGTCGCACGCTACCTGCGGGTGGCGTTCTCGCAGGCAGGCAACCTCGAGGCGCGCTACCACATGAGCGCGGCAGCGATGCTCGCGGGCCTTGCGTACGGGACTGACTCGGCAGGTGCGGCGCACGCCATGAGCCAGACCGCCGGCGGCGTGCACGACGCGCCGCACGGACAGCTCACGGCGCGCCTGCTCGGCCCCGTCATGGAGTACAACCACTCGGGCGAGCCGGAGCGGTTCGCGCGCATGGCGATCGCCTTCGGGCTGGACACGCGCGACGTGTCGACATGGCGCGCCGCCGAGATGGCGGTTGAGTACGTCCACCAGCTCACCAGGGACGTGGACATCATGGGGATGCAGGAGCTCGGCTTCAGCGAGGACGAGATCCCGATGCTCGCCGACAAGGCCTTCTCCGATCCACAGACCATCGGCAACCCGCGGGACGTCGACGCGGCCGCTTACCGCCGGATTTACAAACAGGCCTTCGACGCCAAACCCAATGGAGACACAAAGAAGAGATGACCATCGACGTGGCCCGGTCCGTGAAAAAGATGTTCGTCGACGGCAAATGGACCGAGTCGGAAAGCGGGCAGCTTTTCGACGCCACGAGCCCTGCCACCGGTGAGGTGATCGCGCAGGTGCCAAAAGGCACCCGCGCGGACGCGCAGCGGGCGGTGGAGGCCGCGCACAAGGCCCGCTCGGCGATGAAAAAGCTGAAGGGATTCGAGCGCTCGAAGCGGCTGCACAAGATCGCCGACGCGATCGAGCGACGGCGCGAAGAGCTCGGCCACCTGCTCACGCTCGACCAGGGCAAGCCCCTGGTGGCCGAGGCGCTGGGGGAGGTCGACGAGGCAGCCGAGTATTTTCGGATCGCGGCCGAGGACCTGAAGCGCCTCGAAGGTCAGGTCCTGCAATCAGCCAGCCCGAGCAAGCTCGTGTTCACCCGCCACCATCCCCGCGGCGTCTACGGCATCATCACCCCCTGGAACTGGCCCCTCACGATGGCGGCGGAGCTGATCGCGCCCGCCCTCGCAGCCGGCAACACCGTGGTGTGGACGCCGGCCTCGTCGACGAGCGTCATCTCGGTCGCGTTGATGGAATGCCTCGCCGAAGCCGACTTCCCGGCGGGCGCCGTCAACCTGGTCACCGGACCTGGCGCGGAGGTCGGCGACGAGGTCGCCGGACACGACCTGGTGGACGGTGTGGGTTTTGTCGGGTCGACCGAAACGGGCGCGTCGGTTGCGCGCCGAGCGGCGGGCAAGCACGTGATGCTGGAGCTCGGTGGCAACGGCCCGATGGTCGTCTTCGCCGACGCGGACATCGGGCACGCCGTGGAAGGCGCCATCGTCGGCTGCTACCTGTGCGCCGGACAGAGCTGCACCGCGGGTGAGCGGATCCTCGTCGAGGAATCGGTGCGCGACGAGTTCGTGGCTCGGCTTGCGGATGCTGCGCGGGCGTTACGCCTCGGCGACCCCTTCGCCCCCGAGACGACCCTTGGCCCGCTGAACAACGAGGGCGTCGCCGCCAAGATGGACGAGCACATCGCGGACGCTGTCAAGCACGGCGCCAAGCTCATCCTTGGCGGGGAGCGCGCCGCCGGCTTTCCGACGCGCCTCTACTACCACGCGACCATCCTCGACGGCGTCGAGCCATCGATGCGCGTGAGCCAGGAGGAGACGTTCGGCCCGATCGCGCCGATCATCAAGTTCCGCGACGAGGCCCAGGCGCTCGCGCTCGCGAACGACTCGCCCTACGGTTTGCTTGGCGCGGTCTACACGAAAGACCTCTCTCGCGCGCTGCGCTTCGCGGATGCACTGGAGACGGGCTGGGTCAACATCAACGAGTCGACCAACTACTGGGAGGCGCATCTCCCATTCGGCGGCCGCGCCGGCAAGAAGAGCGGCATCGGGCGCGTGGGCGGGCGCTTCGCGCTGGAGCAGATGACGGATCTCAAGACGATCGTCATCGAGATCGAGGGTGCGTGAACGAGCGGCCTCTGCCGGACCCCATCGCGGAGGCCGGGCGCATCGCAGAGGCAGCCGAGAAGAACCATCTGGGCCTCAAGCTGCTGGGGGGCGCCGGCATCCACCTTCACTCGGCAAGCGCGCGCAAGCCGCCCCTCAAAAGGAAATATGGTGACCTCGATTACGCCATCTCCAAGCGCGACAGGAAAGGCGTGATCGACCTCTTTCCATCGCTGGGCTACGAGGCGAATGAGCGGTTCAACCTCATGCAGGGCGACCGGCGACTCTACTTCTATGACGCGGACAACGGCCGCCAGGTCGACGTGTTCATCGACGTCTTCCAGATGTCGCACGTGATCGACCTGCGCGGGCGGCTCGACCACGACGGCCCGTGCGCGAGCCCATCCGACCTGCTGCTGAGCAAGCTGCAGATCTACGAGATGAACCGCAAGGACCTGGTGGACCTGGTCGCGCTGCTGCTGGACCACCCGGTCGAGGCCAACTGGGGAGACGAGGTGATCGACGCCGGCTACATCGGGCGCATGGCTGCTGCTGACTGGGGCCTGTACCGCACGCTCCAGGTGAACATCGAAAAGCTCCGGGCGACTCTGGCCGAGCTCGATGTTGACCGCGACGTGGTCAGCTCGCGGCTGGACCAGCTGTGGAAGGCGATCGAGGCGCAGCCGAAGCCGATCAAGTGGAAGCTGCGAGCGCAGGTGGGCGACCGGGTCCAGTGGTACCAGCTGCCGGAAGAGACCCGGTCTCCCTACCAGCCGGAGTAGCGGTGGCAGGCCTTCCCGGACACGCCAGGTGTGTCGTCATCGGGTGCGGCATCGTCGGCAACAGCGTCGCGTACCATCTCGCCCGGCTCGGCTGGCGCGACATCGTCTTGCTGGACAAAGGCCCTCTGCCCAACCCCGGCGGATCAACCGGCCACGCCTCGAACTTCATCTACCTGGTCGACCACTCCAAGGAGATGACCGCGCTCACTGTGGAAAGCGTCCGCCAGTACAGGGAGATGGGCGTCTTCACGCAGTCGGGTGGGATCGAGGTCGCCCGCACCAAAGAGCGGATGCAGGAGCTCACGCGCCGCATGGTCTCGGCCTCGTCGTGGGGAATCGAACCGGTCTCGCTGATCTCTCCCGCTGAGGTCAAGCGCCTCGTCCCCTACATCGACGAGTCGATCATCCTCGGCGGCTTCTACACACCGGGAGTCGGTGTGGTCGACTCGCTGCGCATGGGCACCTTGATGCGCGAGCACGGCCAGAGTTCGGGCGCGCTGTACGTCTCTCCAAAAACTGAGGTGACCGGCATCGACCTCGAGCACGGGCGCGTGCGCCGCGTGCGCACCACGCAGGGAGACATCGAGGCCGAGACGGTCGTGATCGCCTGCGGTGTCTGGAGCCCAAGCATCGCGAGGATGGCCGGCGCGCACATCCCGCTCACGCCGGCGGTGCATCAGATGATCGACGTCGGCCCGGTGCCTCGATTCAAGGGGGCGAAAGGCGATATCGAGCACCCGATCGTGCGCGACATGGACACGAACATGTACGAGCGGCAGGCAGGCGGCGACCTCGAGATCGGCTCCTACGCGCACCGCCCGATCCTCTACGACCCGCAGGACCTCCCCTCGGTGGAGCAAGCCGCTCTTTCGCCGACGGAGTTTCCGTTCACGCAGGCCGACTTCGAGGTGCAGATGCAGCACGCGCTCGAGCTGATGCCGGAGATCGTGGGTGACGAGTCGGTGGGCGTGAAGTACGCCATCAACGGGATCCTCTCGCTCACGCCGGACGGGATGCCTGTGCTCGGCGAGTCGCCTGACGTGAAGGGGTTGTGGGCGGCCGCGGCGGTCTGGGTGAAAGAGGGCCCGGGCACAGGCAAGGCGCTGGCCGAATGGATGGTCCACGGAGAGTCGGAGATCGACCTCCACTCCTCCGACATCGCCCGCTTCCATGAACATCAAAAGACACGCGCGCACGTGCGCGCGCGAGCGGCCGAGGGGTTCAACAAGACCTACGGCATCGTCCACCCCAGCGAGCAGTGGGCCTCCAACCGCAACGTCCGGCTGGCGCCGTTCCACGAGCGCGAGAAGGAGCTGGGCGCGACGTTCTTCGAGGCCGCCGGCTGGGAGCGTCCTCAGTGGTACGAGTCGAACGCGCCTCTGCTGGACGAGTTCGGCGACCGCGTTACGCGCCGCACCGCCGAATGGGAGTGCCGCTGGTGGTCTCCCATCATCAACGCCGAGCACCTCGCGATGCGTGAGCGCGCCGGCATGTTCGACCTCTCCGCCTTCACGATCTTCGACATCGCCGGCCCTGGCGCGCTGCAGTCCGTGCAGTGCGTGGCGTTGCGGCAGATGGACGTTCCGGTCGGGCGAGTGGTCTACACGCCGGTCCTGAGCGCGAACGGCGGATTCAAGTCGGACCTCACGATCATGCGGCTGGGCGAGGACCGCTTCCGCGTCGTGACCGGTGGGGCATCAGGCATGTCCGACAAGAAGTGGTTCGGCGACCACCTTGCCGCGGACGGGTCGGCGCAGCTCGCCGACCTCACCTCATCGATGACGACGATCGGGCTGTGGGGCCCTCGGGCGCGCGACATTCTTTCGATGGTGACGTCTGACGACGTCACCAATCAAGGATTCAAGTTCGGCAGCTGCAAGATGATCGAGGTGGGGACGCTGCGCGTGCTCGCTTCGCGCATCTCGTACGTCGGCGACCTGGGCTGGGAGCTCTACATCACGATCGACCAGGGCCTCAAGCTCTGGGACGAGCTGTGGGAAGCCGGCAAGCGACACGGCCTGGCGCCATGTGGCATCGGGGTCTACGGCACGACGGGGCGGCTGGAAAAGGGATACCGGGCGCACGGCAACGAGCTGGAGACCGAGTACAACGTCGTCGAGGCGGGCATGGCCGCTCCTCGCGTCAAGGAGGAGGAGTTCATCGGCAAGGCGGCTCACCTCCGCCACCGTGAGGAGCAGCCCGCGGCGACGATGTGCACGCTGACGGTGGACGACCACCGCTCGAAATCTGGCGAGAAGCGGTACATGCTGGGGCGCGAGCCGGTCCTCACACGCGAGGGCAAGCGGATCGTCGACAGGCTCGGGCGCGGGTCATACGTGACCAGCGCCGGGGCTGGGCCTTCGGTCGGCAAGCACATCCTGATGGCCTACCTGCCACCCGAGCATGCGGTCGTAGGCGAAGGCCTGGCGGTCGAATACATGGGCGAGCGGTACCCGGTGACCGTCGCCGTGTCCGGCGCCACGCCGCTGTTCGACCCCGAGAACCTCCGCATTCGCTCTTGAGGATCCTCGCCTGCATCAAGCGGGTGCCGATCACCGGAGGGCGCATCGTGCTCACTGAGGACGCGCGCGCGATCGACACGCGCCACCTGGGTTTCACGATGAGCCCGCACGAGGAGTGCGGGGTCGAGGAGGCGGTGCGGCTGATCGAAGCGAACAAGGGCGACTCGGTGGTGATCACCCTGGGCCCAACCGAGGCGGTCGAACAGCTGCGCGACGCGATGGCGCTTGGGATCGACCGCGCGATCCACCTGCAGACGGACGGCCAGGAATGGGATGGCGAAGCGACGGCTTCGGCGTTGTTGGATGCGATTCGCTCGGATGAGGCGGCGAACGGTCCGTTCGACATCATCTTCTTCGGCAACGAGTCGGCCGACTCGGGTGGGTTCCAGGTCGGCATCCGCGTCGCGCAGGCGCTTGGGCGGCCGTGCGTCACCGGGCTCAAGAAGGTGACGCTCGACGGCTCGTCGGTGCGCTGCGAGCAAGAGGTGGAGGGTGGGCGCGACGTCTACGTCGTGCCGACGCCGGCCGTGCTCACGGTCAAAGAAGGCTTGAACCTGCCGCGCTATCCGTCGGTGCCGGGCAAGATGCGCGCGCGGAACAAGCCGGTGGCGGTGAGCACGCCGCCGCGGCCGGCGCCACACCTGGAGCTGGTGAGCCTCGCGGTGCCGGCCGGCCAGGGTCGTCGCGCCGAATCGCTGGGCAGCGGCGCCGCGGCCGCGCCGGCGGTCGTCGAGATGCTGCGTAAGGCGGGTGTTTTGTGAGCGTCTTGGTTTTGATGGAACCAGGCGACGCGTCGCGGCAGATGCTGACGCTCGCGCGAAAGTTCGGGGAGCCGCTGCACGCCGTGCACATGAACGCGGTTGAGCCATTCGCGCCGGACGCGGTGGCGGCGATCCTCCAGCGCGCGGCGGACGAGCTGCAAGCGTCGGCCGTCCTCGCCGCCGGCACCGAGCGTGGCAACGAGGTGATGGCCCGCCTGGCGGCACGCAGTGGCCTGCCATTCGCGGCGAACTGTGTCGCCGTCACCCCTGTTCAGCCGGTTACGGTGACGCGGCTTCGCTGGGGCGGCAGCCTGCTGGAGGATGCGATCCTGCACACCCGTAGGTCTCTCATCACTGTCGCGCCGCACACGGTGCCGGTCGAAGCGGGTCCGGAACCCACCGACGTGGATGTCAAACGTTTTACATCCGGCCTTGACGAACGCGACCTGTTGGTCCGCGTCTCCGGCCACGTCGCGCCGTCCAACGGCGGCGTATCGCTCACGACGGCGAAAGTGATCGTGAGCGGTGGGCGAGGGGTCGGCTCAAAAGAAGGATTCGCCATCATCGAAGAGCTCGCCGGTCTGCTCGGCGCGGCGGTCGGCTGCTCGCGGGCGGTGACGAGCGCGGGCTGGCGGCCGCATTCCGACCAGGTGGGCCAGACCGGGACGAAGGTCGCGCCGGAGGTCTACATCGCGTGCGGGATCTCAGGCGCGACACAGCACATGGCGGGCCTCAAAGGGGCCAAACGAATCCTCGCCATCAACTCCGACCCGCAGGCGCCGCTGATGCTGAACGCCGACTACACGGTGTCGGGCGACCTCAAAGAGATCGTGCCCGCGATCTCAGCCGAGATTCGCAAGCAGAGATGAACCTCGTCCCCGCGATCGCCCTGGCCGCCGCACTGGTGGTGGCGGGCACGCTGTTCGGCCGCCGGGCATTTCTCCTCGTGCGCCTGATTCGAAGCGGAAAGTCCGCTCCGCGGTTCAGCGACGTTCCACGGCGCGCAAAGCAGGAGGCTGTCGTCGTGGTCGGGCAGAGCAAATTGCTCTACCGCCTGGTGCCGGGACTCGTGCACGCGGCGATCTTCTGGGGATTTCTCGTCCTGTTTCCGACGATCGTGATCGCGATGATCGGCGCGGTCGATCCTCACTCGACCGTGCCATGGTTGGGCGAGCAGGGTTGGTACGCGCTGGTCGTCGACGTGTTCGCGTTCCTGGTGCTCGCCGGCGTCCTGGCCGCGTTCGTCATCCGGAAGGTGCAGAGGCCGAAGCGCTTCGTGGGCAGCCACCTCGGCGAGGCAGACCTGATCCTCGCCTTGATCGCCGGCATCATCGTGACGCTGTTTCTCTGGCACGCCTCGCGGATCGCGCTCGGGCTCAACGAGTACCCGGTGGCATGGGCACCGGTGTCGAGCTGGATCGCGAGCGCTCTACCCCGCCCGCTGCTTCCTTATCTGGAGCGCGCCGCGGTGTGGGCGCACGTGCTGATCATCCTCAGCTTCCTGGTCTACCTGCCGTACTCCAAGCACCTGCACATCATGTCGGCCGCATTCAACGTTTACTTCGGCCGCACCCGCTCCCGAGGACGGCTCGAGCCCATCGAGTTCGACAAGGCTGAGGAAGAGGTGCGCTTCGGGTCAGCTCGCGCCAGCGACATGACCTGGAAGCAGATGCTCGACACGGTGTCCTGCACCGAGTGCGGTCGGTGCCAGGACGTATGTCCGGCTTACGCAACGGGCAAGGCCCTGTCGCCCAAGCTCCTGATCATGGCGATGCGGGACCAGCTGGTCAGCGGGGCTACCACACCGATCGTGCCCAACGCGGTGACCGACGACATCGTGTGGGACTGCGTGACGTGCGGCGCATGCGTGCGCGAATGCCCGGTCGGCATCGAGCACATCGACCACATCATCGATTTGCGCCGCAACCTCGTCATGGTCGAGTCGCGGTTTCCCGAGGAAGCCGGAACGATGCTGCGCGACGTCGACCGATCTTCCAATCCCTGGGGCAAGCCGCAGGCGGACCGCACGCATTGGGCGGAGGGCCTTGGGGTGCGCGTGCTTCAGGCGGGTGAACCCGCGCCGGACGTGCTGTTCTGGGTTGGCTGCGCGCCTGCCTTCGACGAGCGCGCGAAGCAGGCCGCGGTATCGACCGCAAAGCTGCTGCAGATGGCGGGCGTCGACTTCGCGATCCTCGGCCCGCGCGAAGCGTGCACGGGAGACCCCGCACGGCGCATGGGCGACGAGTACACGTTCCAGCGTTTGGCGGGCGAGAACGTCGCCACGCTGAACGAGACCGGCGTGAAGAAGATCATCACCACGTGCCCGCACTGCTTCAACACCATCGGCAACGAGTACCCGGACTTCGGGGGCAGGTACGAGGTGGTGCATCACACCGAGTTCCTGGCCGAGCTGGTCCGCGAGGGAAGGCTTGCTCCGCTGCCCAGCGAGCGGACGATCACGTATCACGACTCCTGCTATCTCGCCCGCCACAACGACGTCCGCTCGCAGCCTCGCGAGCTGGTGGATGCAGTCGGCAAGGCGATCGAGATGCCGCGGCACGGCGAGCGCACGTTCTGCTGCGGCGCGGGCGGCGCACGCATGTGGATGGAGGAGAAGCGTGGCCGTCCGATCAACCAGGAGCGTGTGCGAGAAGCAGCCGCGACGGGCGCGGAGACGCTGGCCGTGGCGTGCCCCTTCTGCACGGTGATGCTGGACGACGGCGTGCGCGAGACCGGCGCGAAGATGCAGGTGATCGACCTGGCCACGCTGCTCGCCGAGGCGGTCGAGAAGCGCCGGAAGATGGCGACCTAAGGGTTACGAGAGGCCGACGATCTCTCCTTTCTCGTTGATGTCGATGCTGGCCGCGATGGGGGTCGTCGGCAGGCCCGGCATGGTGCGCATCTCCCCGCAGATCGGGTAGATGAAGCCCGCGCCCACCGAGGCGCGCACCTCGCGCACGGGAAGGACCCAGCCCGTCGGCGCGCCTTTCAGCTTGGGGTCGGACGAGATGGACAGGTGCGTCTTGGCGATGCAGACCGGCAGCCGGCCGAAACCGTTGGCTTCGAAGGCGTCCAGCTGCTTGGCCGCGGCCGGGTCGTACTCGACGCCGCGGGCGCCGTAGATGCGCAGCGCCACAGCTTCGATCTTTTCGCGTAGGGTCGCCGCGTCGGGGTACAGCAGCTGGAAATGGCTCGGCTCGTCGGCGGCCTCGGCCACCATCTCGGCGAGCTCGGTGGCGCCTTTTCCGCCGTCGACGAAGTTGTTGCAGACGGCCGATCGCACACCAATGTGCTCCGACAGCTCCCGAATCGCCTGGTGCTCGGAGGGGTGGTCGCCCGGAAACGCGTTGATCGCGACGACCGGGGTCACGCCGTGGATCTGGATGTTCTCCACCTGCTTGCGGAGGTTTGCCGCGCCGGCCATCACGTCGTCCGGGTTCTCCTTCAAGAGTTCGGGCGGCAACGGCCTTCCAGCCACGACGCGGTACTTGCCGGAGTGCACCTTCAACGCCCGCACGGTGGTCACGATCACTGCCGCGTCGGGAGCGAGCCCGGAGGTCCGGCACTTGATGTTGAAGAACCGCTCCGCGCCCATGTCGGCGCCGAATCCCGCCTCGGTGACCAGGAATTCGCCGGCGTGGATGCCGATAAGGTCGGCAAGAACGGAAGAGGCGCCGTTGGCGATGTTTCCAAATGGACCCGCATGGACGAGGACCGGGGTGTTCTCCAGCGTCTGGAGAAGGTTGGGCTTGATGGCGTCGAGCATGATCACAGTCATCGCGCCGCCGGCGTGGAGGAAGTCGGCCGTGATCGGCTTTCCGTCGCGCGCGAGGCCGATCACCATGCGGCCGAGACGCTGCCTCATGTCGTGGAGCGACGTGGAGAGCGCCAGCACCGCCATCACCTCTGAGGCCGCCGTGATGTCGAAGCCAGTCTGCCGGGTCACTCCGTCTTCGGGTGCGCCGAGGCCGACGACGACGCTGCGCAGGACGCGATCGCTCACGTCCAGCACGCGACGCCACGTGATGCTGTGGAGGTCGATCGGAAAATCGCGCAGGCTGTGGTGGATGTAGTTGTCGATCATCGCCGCGAGGAGGTTGTGGGCGGCGGTGACGGCGTGAAAGTCGCCGGTCAGGTGCAGGTTCAGCCGCTCCATCGGCACGACCTGGCTGTGGCCGCCGCCGGCGGCGCCGCCTTTGATGCCGAAGGTCGGGCCCATCGAAGGCTGTCGTATCGCGATCGTCGCGCGCTTGCCGATGCGGCCGAGAGCGTCGCCGAGTCCGACCGTGGTCGTCGTCTTGCCCTCGCCGAGGGGAGTCGGGGTGATCGCCGACACCACGACGTATTTGGCTCGAGGTCGGTCCTTCAGCTCATCGATCGCGTCGAGCTTGATCTTCGCGACGTCGTGTCCGTAAGGCTCGAGCAGGTGGG
>Ga0137409_10002156_pt1 | contig 21225 bp, 21 predicted proteins | sample CZODoug1_16funga_FD_122059 | JGI IMG/M metagenome (GOLD analysis project Ga0137409, IMG submission 122059) | Vadose zone soil fungal communities from Angelo Coast Range Reserve, California, USA - CZODoug1_16fungal (Hybrid Assembly) | ecosystem: Environmental > Terrestrial > Soil > Vadose zone... | reverse complement strand
CGCAGCTTGTTGACGACGAGCGTCGCCAGCGCTTCACCCTCGATGTCCTCCGCGATGATGAGCAGCGGGCGGCCGAGACGCGCCACCTGCTCGAGCACCGGCAGGAGGTCCTTCATCGAGCTGATCTTCTTCTCGTGGATCAGGATGACGGGGTTTTCGAGCACCACTTCCATGCGCTCGGGGTCGGTGACGAAGTACGGCGAGAGGTAGCCGCGGTCGAACTGCATGCCTTCGACCACCTCGAGCGAGGTCTCGAGCGTCCGCGCCTCTTCAACCGTGATGACGCCGTCCTTCCCGACCTTGTCCATGGCGTCCGCGATGATCTTGCCGATGGTCTCGTCGTTGTTCGCGGAGATGGTGCCGACCTGCGCCACCATGTTGCCGCTCACCGGCTTCGACATGCGCTTGATCTCGGCCGTCAGCGCCTCGACGGCCTTCTCGATGCCGCGCTTGATGTCCATCGGGTTCGCGCCGGCGACGACGTTCTTCGCGCCTTCGCGATAGATGGCCTGCGCGAGCACGGTGGCGGTGGTGGTGCCGTCGCCCGCCGTGTCCGACGTCTTGCTCGCGACCTCGCGCACCATCTGGGCGCCCATGTTCTCGAGCGGATCCTTCAGGTCGATTTCTTTCGCGACCGTCACGCCGTCCTTGGTGATCGTCGGGGAGCCGAATTTCTTGTCGAGGACGACGTTGCGGCCCTTGGGGCCGAGCGTCACTTTCACCGCGTCGGCCAGCTGGTTGACGCCGCGCAGGATGGCCTGCCGCGACTGCTCGCCGTACACAATCTGCTTTGCCATGTCACTGTTCTCCTGTAGCTGTCGGCTATCGGCTGTCGGCTATCAGCGGCGTCGGCTGGCGCTCTCTGAGGGCCGGGCGCCCGGGGCCGATGTCCGAGAGCTGATACCTACTCCGTTACTTCTTCTTCTTGGTTTCGCCTTCGATCACGGCCAACACTTCGTCCTCGCGCATGATGAGGAATTCCTCCCCATCGAGCTTGATCTCCTGGCCGGAATACTTGCCGAACAGGATCAGGTCGCCGGCCTTGACGTCGAGAGGCACGCGCTTGCCATCGTCCTTCGATTTGCCGTTCCCGGCGGCGATGACCTTCCCTTGCTGCGGCTTTTCCTTGGCGGAGTCGGGGATGATGATCCCGCCGACTTTCTGTTCACCTTCTTCGATGCGGTGAACGATGATGCGGTCGTGCAACGGTCTGACGTTCATGCGTTGTGCTCCGTCTGTGAGGTGAAAGGTGGCCCTCTACTGCTTGGCACTCGGTGAGGGCGACTGCCAATTATATGTCAGGGATTGGCAGTGTCAACGGCGGAGTGCTAGCGGGTGTTTGCCCTTTTGAAACCAGCCCACTACCGTGCTGGCGCGAGTCTGGTAGGGCTGGTCGTCTTGGTCAGGCGCCAGCCTGGTGGGCGTGGCCTGCTCGGCCCCCAGGCCCAACTCGACCCACCCGACCTAGCCCGCCCTCCGCTTGATCTTGTATTCGCCCATCTTCCGCGTGAGCGTGTTGCGGTGCATGCCGAGCACGTCGGCGGCCTTCGTGAGGCTGCCGTCGGACTTGCCCAGGACCCGGGCGATGAAGCGCTTTTCGAACTCGCGAACCGCGTCCTCGAACTGGACGCCCCGATCGACCATTTCCTCGACCAGCCGATCGAGCCTGTCGGAAATCATTCGAGCTCCCGGCCGGTGAGGCGCCGGAACGCCTCCACGTATTTCTCGCGGGTCTTCACGATCACGTCGTCGGGAAGCGAGGGGACCGGCGGCTGCTTGTTCCACCGGATACGCTCGAGGTGGTCGCGCACGAACTGTTTGTCGAAGCTCGGCTGTGCTCCGCCGGGTTTGTAGCCATCCCTCGGCCAGAACCGCGACGAGTCCGGCGTCAGCACTTCGTCGATCAGGATGATGCGCTCCTCGACCGGGCGGTGGTCGGCCTCCTCAACAGGGAGGAGTCCGAACTCGAACTTCGTATCGGCGACGATGATGCCGCACGACTCCGCATGCGCCGAGCCGTGGGCGTAGAGGCGGAGCGTCAGATCGCGGACACGGTCGAGGACGCGCTTGCCCACGAGCTCGGCGGCCTCTTTCTCGGTGATGTTCAGATCGTGCCCGGTCTCGGCTTTGGTGGCCGGCGTGAACATCGGCTGGGGCAGCCGCTCCGACTCGCGCAGGCCGGCCGGGAGCCGGATGCCGCACACTGCGCTGGTTGCGAGGTAATCCTTCCAGGCCGACCCCGACAGATAGCCGCGAGCGACGCACTCGATGGGGAGCGGCTCGGTCCGCCGGACGAGCATCGAGCGCCCGCGCAGCAGGTCAGCTGCGCGCCGCGCCTCGCCGGGAAACGATGTCGCCTCGGTCGAGAGGAGGTGATTGCCGACGATGGCCTCCGTGTGGTGGAACCAGAACGCTGAAATCTGCGTGAGGACCTTGCCCTTGTCGGGGATGCCCGACGCGAGCACGTAGTCGAACGCCGAAATGCGGTCGCTCGCGACGATCAGCAGCCGATCGCCGAAATCGTAGATGTCGCGGACCTTGCCCTGGCGATCAGGACGTCGGTCGGCGAGTGTGGTCTGGAGAATGGGCGAGGCGAGCGCCAACAAAATCCTCTGCGGAAGAGAAAGCGCATCTTATCAAGTTGCGCGAGTCGCTGACAACAACAACATGTAGGGGCGGTATAGTAGAGGACGCTCAACCGCCATGCGCGCTTACGTCCGCACCTTCGTCGTGTTGGCAATCGCCGTCGCGCTGATCGCGTTGTTTCTGCATAACGTCGATCTGTGGCGCGTGCTGACCGACATCGCCCGGGCGCGCCCCGAATGGCTGGCGCTGTCGCTCGCCACGATGATCGTGAACCTCGCGATTCGGGCGCTGCGCTGGAAGTATCTGCTCGAACCGCTGGGGCCCACCTCGTTCGCAAGTGCGTTCCGCGCGACGGCGGTCGGCTTCGCGGCGAGCAGCGTGCTCCCGGCGCGAGCCGGTGAGGTCATTCGCCCGTACTTTCTCGCGCGGCAGGCGCCGGCGAGCCAGAAGGGGCGCATGACGGCAACGGGCGCGTTTGCCACGATCATTCTCGAGCGCCTGCTCGACACGGTGACGGTGCTCATCCTGCTGGCGTCGTTCGTCTTCGTGTTCGGCAAGGATCTGGCCGGCGTCAACCCGACCGGATTCGCGCTGGTCAAGTGGGCGGGTGCCAGCGCGACCCTCGTCGCGACGTCGGCGCTCGTCTTCCTCTTCGTGCTGGCAGGCGATCCGGAGCGCCTCGGCCGGACGATGACGCGGCTGGAGCAGGTCCTGCCGTCCGCGCTTGCCGGCCTGATCGCGAAGATCGCCGAGAAGTTCGCGCGCGGCCTCGGGGCGATCCGCCGGCCCGGCCGCCTGCTGATGGCGCTGGCCTGGTCCTTTCCGCTGTGGCTGTCGATTTGTCTCGGGATCTGGTCGGTAGCGACGGCGTTCCGCTTCGCCATTCCGTTCACCGGATCGTTCCTCCTGCTCGCGCTGCTCGTGCTGGGCGTGGCGGTGCCGACGCCGGGCGCGATCGGCGGATTTCACGAGGCGTTTCGCGTGGGCGCGACGATGTTCTACGGCGCGCCCGACGACGCCGCGGTCGGCGCGGCGATCGTCCTGCACGCGTTTTCGATTCTTCCCTCGCTGCTGCTCGGCTTGTTTTTCGCCGCGCAGGAGGGAATGAATCTCGGTGGCATCCGGCGGCTGGCCGACCAGGCCGAGCAGGGAAACACCGCATGACGCGCGACGTTCAACTCGGGAGCTCTCGGAGCTCGGCTGAACGCTCAGCAGGGGAGAGCCTGTCCTGAGCGTTGAGCGTTTGCAGTTGAGCGTTGTATGAAGTGTCCATACTGCTCGCACCTGGGCGACAAGGTCGTCGACTCGCGCGAATCGAAGGAAGGGGAGGTCATCCGGCGCCGGCGCGAATGCCTCGACTGCGGGAAGCGGTTCACCAGCTACGAGCGGATCGACGAGATTCCGTACATGGTGGTGAAGAAGGACGGCACGCGCGAACGGTTCGACCGGCAGAAGCTGATCACAGGGCTGCTCAAAGCGTGTGAAAAGCGGCCGGTCAGCGTCGCGGCGCTCGAGGCGGTGGCCGATCGAGTGGAGGCGACGCTGCAGGAGCGTCCCGAGAAGGAAATTGCAACGGCGGACATCGGCGGATTCGTGATGGAAGAGCTCAAGCGGCTCGACAAAGTGGCGTACGTCCGGTTTGCGTCGGTGTATCGTCACTTCCGCGACATCAACGAGTTCGCGAACGAGCTCAAGGATTTGTTGAATCCAAAGGAATGAGAACCCTACCGGGATCGCGAAGGCGTGAAAGCACGAAGGAGAAACGCTTTGGCTGTTTTCGTGTCTTCGGTTGTCTTCGTGTGTTCGTGTCTTCGTGGCCGCATTGAATGGCTCATGGTCAAGGGCTGATGGCGTAGGGTCGATGGCATAGGGCATCGATGGCGCGCTCTTTAACCCCATGCCATCGGCCATCAGCCATGACGAGGATCAGCAGGTATGCCAGCAACAGTCACGTCCATCACGCCGAGACGCGCGAGCGGGCCGCGCCGGGCGCCGGAGCCGCCGCGGCGTCCGTTCCGCGACAACCCGCGGCTGATCCTCGCCGGCATCTTCGTGCTGGTCGCCGTCCTCATTGCGCTGCTTGCGATCGCGACCGGCACGTCCCGGTTCTCACCGGACTTTCTGAGCGAGTTCGTGCTGTACGGCCTGTCGGCGGCCGACCTCACGATGCTGACCGCGCTGCTCTTCGTCCTCGCGCGCAACATCGTCAAGCTCATCGTCGAGCGGCGGAAGGCGCTGCCCTTCGCGCGGTTCCGATCGAACCTGGTCGCGCTCCTATTGGGCATGACGCTGGTGCCGGCGGTCCTCGTGTTGATCGTCGGCAGCGAGCTGATTCGCACGAACATCGACCGCTGGTTCAACGCGCCGATGTCGGAGGTCCTGTCGTCGGCCAACCAGATTGCGAGTGACTACTACCACGAGCAGCAGATGGTTGCCAGCGATCATGCCAACCGGCTCGCGCGAACGCTGTCGACCGTGGACTTGACGAACGCGGATGTCCGGCCGATCAGAGATCTGCTGGCGCCGGACGTCACGCTCCAGCGTGTGCAGATGGTGGAGGTCTACCGCGCCGTGCCGTCGGCGGGATCGCTCCCGCGGCTCGAACCGGTTCTCGACGTCGCCGCGCCGGCGCTGCCGCCCGGATACACTCGCGCCGCCGTCGACCGCCTGGCGGCGCAGGCGCTCGCCGGTTCCACGGAGACGCGGTCCATCGAGACGCTCGGCACGTCCGGCGATCTGCTGCATGCGGCCGCGGTCATCCGGTCCAGGGAGGGGAAGACCGCCGGCGTCGTGGTCGCGACGGCGTATCTGACCGGCGATCTGGCCGCGCGGTCACGGCGCATGACGAAGGCGTTCGAGGACTACAACCAGCTCCGCGTGCTGAAGCGTCCGCTCACGGGACTGTACCTGTCGTTCTTCCTGATGGTCACGCTGTTGATTCTCTTCGGCGCGATCTGGATGGGCTCGTACCTCGCCAAGCGCATCACCCGGCCGGTGCTGATGCTCTCGGCCGCGGCGCGCGAGATTGGCGCCGGACGCCTCGACCAGCGCGTCGAGCCTCAGAGCAACGACGAGTTCGGGTCGCTCGTGGAAGCGTTCAACGCGATGGCGAGCGAGCTGGCCGCGAGCCGCCGCAAGGTCGACCGCGGCACGATTCAGCTCGAGCGGAAGAACCTGGAGGTCGAGGGCCGCCGCCGCTACATCGAAACGATCCTCGAGCGCATCACGACCGGCGTCGTGTCGGTCGACGCGGCGGGCGCGATCACCACGATCAATTCCGCGGCGGCGCGGCTGCTGGCGCTGGAGCGGACGATTGTCGGCCAGCCAGCGATGGCCGTGTTCGATCGCGCCGATCTGCAGCCGCTCGGCGCGCTGATTGCCGGCACCGGCGGCCGCACGCGCACCGAGCCCACGGCGCACGAGATCGCGATGGCGCGGGACGGCCATGAGGTGCATCTGGCCGCGGTGGCGACGGCGCTGGTCGGCGACAGCGCCGCCCCCGAAGGCGTGGTGCTCGTGCTCGACGACGTGACGCCGCTGATCCGCGCGCAGAAAGTGGCGGCGTGGCGCGAAGTGGCGCGGCGGCTGGCGCACGAGATCAAGAATCCGCTGACGCCGATTCAGCTCTCGGCGGAGCGTCTGCGGCGCCACTTCGCCGGCGCGCCGCCTCAGGCCAAGGCGCTGGTCGACGAGTGCACGCAGACGATCGTCGGCGAAGTCGAATCGCTGAAGCTGCTGGTCGACGAGTTCTCGCAGTTTGCCCGGATGCCGTCGCCGCGTACGGTGCCGACCGACCTGGGGCAGCTGATCACCGACACGATCGCGCTCTACAATGGCATCTTCACCGACGTCCGGATCGATCAGCGGTTCGCGCCGGGCGTGCCGCTCGTCCGGCTCGACGCGGAGCAGATCCGGCGCGTCATCATCAATCTCGTCGACAATGCCATCGAGGCGATGGAACGCCGCGGTCAGATCGTGGTCGAGACCCAACGCGACGCGGCGAACAGCGTCGTCCGGGTGGTGGTCGCCGACGACGGACCGGGCATTCCGCCGGCGGAGCGCGAAAAGCTCTTCCTGCCGTACTACTCGACCAAACGGCGCGGGAGCGGCCTCGGCCTCGCAATCGTGCGCCGCATCATCGCGGAGCACGGCGGAAGTATCGACGTCGGCGACAACATGCCGCACGGGACACGGTTTACAATCGAGTTACCGTGTTGAACGGCTATGGCTAATGGCTGAGAGCTGATGGCATATGGTCGATGGAGCGGCCAATGCCCTCTGCCCGTAGCCCTCAGCCATGGCAAGCAAACAGTGAAGCCAACCATCCTGATCGTCGACGACGAACCTGGCGTGCGGACCGCGCTGAGCGGAGTCCTGCGCGACGAAGGCTACACCGTCGACGCCGTGGCGAGCGGCGAAGAGTGCCTCGAGCGCGTCACCCGCGTGGCCGTCGATCTGATCGTCCTCGACGTGTGGCTGCCCGGGATGGACGGTCTGGCGACGCTGGCCAGGCTGCGCGAGCGGCAGGTCGACGCGCAGGTCGTGCTGATCTCGGGACACGGCAACATCGAGTCGGCCGTCCGCGCGATCAAGATGGGTGCGTTCGATTTCGTCGAAAAGCCGCTCTCGCTCGACAAGACCGTGCTCGTCATCCGCAACGCATTGCATCAGCGGCGCCTCGAAGCCGAGAACCGTGCGCTGCGCGCCCGCGTCGACCGCACGCAGACCATGATCGGCGAGAGCTACGCGATGCGGCAGCTCCGCGAGCAGGTCGCGATGGCCGCGCCGACCAACGGCCGCGTCCTCATCTATGGCGAGAACGGGACGGGCAAGGAGCTGGTCGCGCGCACCATCCATGGGCTGAGCCGGCGCCGGACCGCCGCGTTCGTCGAGGTCAATTGCGCGGCGATTCCCGAGGAACTGATCGAGAGCGAGCTCTTCGGCCACGTGCGCGGCGCCTTCACCGGCGCGGTGGCCGATCGCCGCGGCAAGTTCGAGGTCGCCGACGGCGGCACGATCTTCCTCGACGAGATCGGCGACATGAGTCTGAAGACGCAGGCCAAGGTGCTGCGCGTCCTGCAGGAGCAGACCGTGGACGCCGTCGGGGGGAAGAGCTCGATCAAGGTCGACGTGCGCGTGCTCGCGGCGACGAACAAGGATCTGCAGGCCGAGATCCGCGGCGGGCGGTTCCGCGAAGATCTATATTTCCGCTTGAACGTGATTCCGATTTTCGTGCCGGCGCTGCGGGACCGGCAGGAAGACATCCCGCTGCTGGCCGATCACTTCATGGCCGATTTCGCGCGCGAATACGGACGTCGCCTCAAAAGCTTCGAGCCCGCCGCACGCGCCGTGCTCCAGCATTATCCGTGGCCGGGGAACGTGCGCGAGCTGCGGAACATGATCGAGCGGCTGATGATCATGGTGCCCGGCGACCTGATCTCCGCGCCCGACCTGAGCTTCCTCGATCCTACGGCGCTGGCGCGGCCCGCGGCGCCGGACGGCACGACGGACCGGCGGACGCTCCACGAAGCGCGCGATCAGTTCGAGCGCGATCTCATTCTGCGCACGCTCGCCGAACAGCAGGGGAACATGTCGCGAACCGCCGAGGTCCTCGGCGTCGAGCGCAGCAACCTGTATCGGAAGATGAAGGCCTTTGGCATCGCCCCCTCACGCCGGGCCGACGAAGAAGCGGAGCAGGTCTAGGGAATCGGCGATCGGGTGATCGGGTGATCGGCGATCGATCGCCGATCGCCCATCGATCGCCGATCGCCCATCGAACGCCGATCGCCGATCGCCAATCGCAACATTCACGTGTCTCTGAGCCTGTTCTCGAGCACCTGATCGCGGGTGAACCCTTCAATCTGCAGATAAAACTCGGCGGCGGCGTTCAGCGCGGCTGACGGCACCAGCCCGACGATTTCGCTTTCCAGGATCGACACACCGTAACGCTCGGCTTCCCGCTTCACCGTTTCGAAGACGCGGAAGATCGGCGTCTTCTCGTAGTTGGTCAGGTTCATCGACACCTGCACGATGCCGCGGCCGTCCAGGCTGATGCCCATCGCCTTCACGAAGCGGTACCCGCCGCTGCTCTGGCGGATGGCCGCCGCGATCTTCTTCGCCACGTCCAGCCGATCGGTCGCCAGGTTGATGTTGTACGCGATGAGCGGCATGCGGGCGCCGATGACCGTCGCGCCGGCGCGCGGATGCGGCGCGGAGGGCCCGAAGTCGGGCGCCCAGCCCGGCGTCGCCATCTTCGCGGCGAGCCCTTCGAATTCGCCGCGGCGGATGTCTTCGAGATTCTTGCGCGCCGGATTGGCGGATGCCTCCTCGTACAGGTAGACCGGAATCTGAAAACGCTCCGCCACCGCGGCGCCGACCCTGGTCGCGAGCGCGACGCACTCCGCCATCGTGACGCCCTCGATCGGCACGAACGGCACGACGTCCACGGCGCCCAGCCGGGGATGCTCGCCCGAGTGCGTGCGCAGGTCGATATCGGCAACCGCGCGCTCGAACAGCGCCAGCACCGCGCGCTCGACGCCGTCGGCGTCGCCCGCCATCGTGAGGACCGATCGGTTGTGCGACGGGTCGGACGAATGGTCGAGCAGGCGAACGCCTGCGACCGCGCGGATCGCGTCGGCCATCGCTGCAATGACCTCGGGTCGTCGCCCTTCGCTCACGTTCGGGATGCATTCGATCAGCATGAAATCGGTCGATTCTAGCGCGCGGCGCTGTACTTCCGCCATCCGCGATGCTATAATCCCGCGGTCGACAGCTACCGCTCACGAGATGGCGCTTATGTCCGATCCGCTTCGCACCGAAGGCTCACGCGCACACGACGACGCCTCGGGATCGGATCGCGACGCGAAGATCGAGCAGCTCCTCCTCGTCGGCCTCGACCATTATTTCGCCGCGCGCTACGAGCTCGCGATCAACGTCTGGACGCGCGCGCTGTTTCTCGACCGGAGCCACGCCCGCGCGCGCGCGTACATCGAGCGGGCGCGCAGCGTGCTCGCCGAGCGGCAGCGCGAGTCCGAGGAGTTGCTGCAGAACGGCGTCGCCGCATTTCACCGCGGCGACGGCGACGAAGCGCGGCGTCTCCTGCGGGCCGCCATCGAGGCGGGGGCGCCTTCCGAAGAAGCGCTCGCGGTGCTCGAGCGCCTGAATCGCCTCGAAACCGCGGCGCCGCCCCCAGCCGCGCCGCGCGCCAGCCGCGCCCTGCGCGGCACCACGCCGCGCCAGACGCCGGCAGCCTCGCGCTCGATCGGCGGCATTGTCGTGGCCACCTTGCTGGTCGTCGCGGCGGTGGCGGCGGGCGGATTCGCCGCGCGGAACGCCCCTGTGGACTGGCGATCGGAATGGCGATCGGTTGTCGAGCTCGCCTCGAGTCTTCGGGCCGCGAGCGCGCCCGCTGCGAGAGCCACCGCGCCGGCGCCGCGCGAAGCGCCGCTGGCGCTGCCGCGCCGGGGCGAGGAGACGCTGGGCCGCGCGAGGGCGCTGGTCGCCAGCGGGCATTTGCGCGATGCGTTGACGGCGCTCGAGTCGATGCGCGCCACGGATCCGCAGAAGGCGGACGCCGATCGGCTGCGGGGCGACATCCAGCGGCAGCTGCTCGCCTTGACCGCCGTCCCCACGGCGACGACGGCGGACCGCGAGAAAGGCGACCGGCATATTCCATGAAGTGCCCCAAATGCGGCTACCTCGGATTCGAGACGGTCGAGCGGTGCCGCAATTGTGGATATGACTTCTCGCTGGCTTCATCACCAGGCATTCCAGATCTTCCCCTGCGCCGCGAGACGCTTACAATCGACCCGCTGGACGACCTCGCGTTGATCGATGCCGCGACCGCGGCGCCAAGGCCTGCGAGGTCCGGCGTCGGCGCCGATCGCGATCACGTGCTGGCGGGGCCTGCGGTCCCGGTCGCCACGGTCGCTGCCTCCGCGAGGCCGGCCGCTGCGGTTCGCGTAGATCTGCCTCTGTTCGGTCCACCGATTCCAGACGACGAGCCGCTCATCACGAAAGCGTCGCCGCCGCGGCCGCCGCTCGCCGTCAGGCGCGCGACACCGGACATCGCGAGGCTGCGCGCCGATCCGGCGCGCGCATCGAGTGCTGACCTCGGGCCGGATCTCGAGGACGCGCCCGAGGCAGTCCGCAGTTCTGCTGCGCGCGCGGGCATCCACGCGCCTGCGCGGTCGTCCGACGAAGGGGCGCTGGATGCGGGCGTCGGCGCGCGACTCTTCGCCGTCGTCCTCGACCTGCTGATTCTCGCGGCCGTCGATGTGGTCGTCATCTATTTTACGATGCAGATCTGCGGCGTCACGGTCGACGATCTGGGCATTCTGCCGAAGGGACCGCTCCTCGCGTTTCTCCTCGTCCAGAATGGCGGCTATCTGGTCGCGTTCACCGCCGGCGGACAGACGCTCGGGAAGATGGCGGCCGGCATCCGCGTCGTGCCGGACGGATCCGCGTCGTCGGTCGACGTGGGGCGTGCGTTTCTGCGGACGCTGATGTGGCTGTTGCTCGCTGTGCCGGCCGGGCTCGGCTTCCTCAGCGCGCTCTTCAGCCGTCACCATCGCGGCCTCCACGACCGCTTCGCCGGGACGCGCGTCGTCCGCGCTTCGGCGTGACCTAGTCGGGATTCGGGATTCGGGATTCGCACTCGGGATTCGCATTCGGGACTCGAAGAATCGTGATCCGTTCGGACGATAGCCGAAGCCCAAATCCCAAATCCCAATTCACGACTCGCGTCGGGTTGGCCATTGCCACCGTTGGTGTCGTCGGCTACGCGCCCATAGCGCCCGGCACCTGCGGTTCGGTGATCGGTCTGATCGGGTGGTGGCTGTTGCCGGCATCGGCGATAGTCCAGGCGCTCGCCATCGCAGCGTTGTTCGGGGTGGGATCGTGGGGCGCCAGCATCGCGGAACGGCACTTCGGCCGCACCGACCCGGGACAGGTCATCATCGACGAAGTGATGGGCATGCTCATCACGCTGTTCCTCAATCCCGTGGGATGGCTTGGTGCGATCGGCGCGTTCCTGCTGTTCCGCCTGTTCGACGTCGTCAAGCCGTATCCCGCCAACCGGCTGGAGCGCCTGCCCGGCGGCGTCGGTGTCATGGCGGACGACGGCATGGCCGCGATCTATGCGAATCTCGTGTTGCGCGCGGCCCTCGCATTGGGTAATCGATGAACGCCTGCATCCTGGCGATCGGCAGCGAGATGCTGACGCCGTTCCGCGTGGACACCAACTCGCTCTTCATCACCGAGCGGCTGAACGCCATCGGCTACGACGTTCGCCTCAAAGCGATTGTCGGCGACGACGTCGACGAGCTGGCGCAGGTCCTCCAGGGCGCGCTCGACTGGGCCGATCTCATCGTCGTCACGGGCGGACTGGGACCGACGGCAGACGACATCACGCGTGATGCGGTCGCGCGCGTGCTCGGGACGCCGATTGACGTCGACGAGTCCATCGTCGATCGCATCCGCGCGCGCTTCGCGCTGCGCAGCATGACGATGCCCGAGATCAACCGGCGTCAGGCGATGGTGCCGCGCGGCGCGACGGTCCTCGACAATCCCAACGGCACGGCGCCCGGTCTGTGGCTCGAGCGGGGGCGCACGGCTCTCCTGCTGCTGCCAGGCCCGCCGCGCGAAATGAAGCCGATGCTCGACGGGGTGATTCGCGATCGCCTGGCGCCGAAGGCGGGCGGGCAGCGACTGTTCCGGCGCGTCCTGAAGATCACCGGCCGCGCGGAGTCCGACGTCGACGCGCACGCGCAGCCGGTCTACGGCCGATGGATCACGGCGGCGGTACCGATCAGCACGACGATTCTCGCGGTCCTGGGTCAGATAGAGCTGCACCTCACCGCGCAGGCCGCCAGCCAGGTGGACGCCGACGCGGTGCTCGACTGTGCCGTCCGCGAGCTGCAGGATGCGCTCGGGCCGGCGGTCTACAGCACCGACGGCCGCGCGCTCGAGGTCGTCGTCGGCGACCTGCTGCGGGAGCGCAAGATGACGATTGCCGTCGCGGAGTCGTGCACCGGCGGGCTGCTCACATCGCGTCTGACCGATGTGCCCGGCAGCTCCGATTACGTCGAGCGCGGCGTCGTGTGTTACAGCAATCGCTCGAAGACCGACCTGGCTGGCGTGCCGGAGGCGCTGATCCAGGCGCACGGCGCGGTGAGCGAGCCGGTCGCGCAGGCGATGGCGGAAGGCATTCGCGCGCGCGCCGGGACGAACATCGGCGTGGGGATCACCGGGATCGCGGGCCCGGGCGGCGGATCGGCGGAGAAGCCGGTCGGCACCGTCGTGGTCGCCGTGGTCGTCGACGCCGAGTCCAGAGTGCGCACCTTCCAGTTCGTCGGCGGGCGCGAGATGGTGAAGTTTCAGGCGGCGCAGTCCGCGCTGAACATGACACGACTGATGGTCACCCGTGTACAGGCCGGTCGCGAGTGGGCCGAGCGCAGGTAGATGCGCCTGTTCGTCGCCGTCGATCTCTCGGTCGACGCGCGGCAGGCGACGGCGAAGGAACAGCAACGGATCGCGGCGGCGCTGGGCGCTGCGAAATCGTCGCTGAAGTGGGTGAGGCCCGAGCACGCACACCTCACGCTCGTCTTCCTCGGCGAGGTGGAGGACGCGCGCGTGCCGGCGCTCGTCGATGTGATCCGCGCCGACATCGCGCTGCCGCCGTTCGACATGGTCATGGAGGGCGAAGGCGTGTTCCCGCCGCGGGGCGCGCCACGCGCCCTGTGGATCGGCGTCACGCAGGGCGCCGATGTGCTGACCGACGTGCAGCGCGAGATCGCGCAGCGCGTCCGTGCGCTCGGCATCGCGCTCGAGGATCGCCCGTTCCAGCCTCACCTCACGCTGGCGCGCTGGCGCGACGGGCGCCCATCGGATCGCGAACGCGTGCTGTCGGTCCAGGCCCGCGGCGCGATTGCCCGGTCCCTGGTCGATCACGCGACCTTGTATCAGAGCCGCCTGTCGTCGGCCGGCCCCAGGTACACCGTACTCGCGCATGCTAATCTGGCCGGTGGCGCGTGACGGTGCGCCACCACTGACATGATCACCGTGGTCCTGGCGGCGTACCTCATCGGATCGATCCCCTTCGCGCTGATGCTCGCGCGGCGATGGGGCGCATCCGATTTGCGCCAGGTCGGCAGCGGCAACCTGGGCGCCGCCAACGTCATGCGCGCGTCGGGCGTGACCGCCGGGGTGCTCGTCGCCGCGCTCGACATGGCGAAGGGAGCCCTCAGCGTGTGGCTGGCCGGTCTGCTGGCGCCCGGCCCCGTGTGGCCGGCCGCGGCCGGGTGCGCCGCGATCGTCGGTCACGTCTATCCCGTCTGGCTCCGCTTCCGTGGCGGCAAAGGCGTGGCTACCGCGTGTGGCGTCTTCTCGCTGCTCACGCCGCTCGCGGTGCCTCCGGCGCTTGCGATCTTTGCCGCGACGGTCTGGCTGACGAAATACGTGTCGCTCGGATCGGTCGTCGCGTCGATCGCGCTGCCGCCGCTCGCCTACGCATTCGGAAGTCCCGTGCCAGCCGTGATCGCGTCGTTCGCCGCGTCGATCCTCATCGTCTTCAGGCACCGCTCGAACGTGCTCCGGCTTCGAGCCGGCAGCGAACGCCGCCTCGGGGCGCGCGCCTGATGCCGACGCTCTCGGTCCTGGGCGCCGGCGGCTGGGGGACCGCCCTTGCCGTTCACCTCGGGCGGATCGGACACGACGTGCGGTTGTGGGCGCGCGATCCGGCTCTCGTCGACGAGATGATCGCGCGTCGCGCCAACCCGATTTATCTTCCCGGCGTCCCGTTGCCGCACGGCGTGATCGTGACCCACGCGCTCCCGGACGCCCTGCGAGATGCCGAGGTGGTGGTCTCGGCGATTCCGTCGCATGGATGCCGCGCCGTCATGCGCAATGCCGCGTTGTCGCTCGCACCGGGTGCCGTGATCGTCAGCGCGACGAAGGGGCTGGAAACCGGCACCATGCTGCGCATGTCCCAGGTGATCGATCAGGAGACGGGCGCGCGGCACAAGGTCGTCGTGCTCTCGGGACCGAGCTTTGCCGTGGAAGTCGCGCGCCAGCTGCCGACCGCTATTCTCGCGGCATCGCAGAGCGTCGCCGCCATCGAGCTCGTCCAGCGGGAATTCCGCGGGCCGTACTTTCGCCTGTACGGCAGCGACGATGTGATCGGCGTCGAAATCGGGGCGGCGATGAAGAACATCATCGCGATTGCCGCCGGTGTCGTCGAAGGCCTGGGTCTCGGGCACAACGCGCTGGCGGCGCTGATCACGCGCGGGCTCGCCGAGCTGACGCGGCTGGCGTGCGCCGCCGGCGGGCGGCGCGAGACGCTCGCCGGACTGAGCGGCCTCGGTGATCTGGTGCTGACGTGCACGGGGAATCTCAGCCGCAACCGCCATGTGGGGATCGAGCTGGCGCGCGGCCGCGCGCTGCCGGACATCCTCGCCGGCATGAAGATGGTCGCGGAGGGCGTCCTGACCACCGGCGCCGCGCTGGCGCTGGGCGCGCGCTACGGCGTCGAGCTGCCGATCGCGACGCAGATGGCCGAAGTGCTCGACGGGCGGGTGGACGTGCGGACGGCGCTCGATGCGCTGATGGTCCGCAAGCAGCGGGCGGAGGCGGAGACAGGCTGACGTTGTATGAGCATCTTTACTCGCCTCCGTGAGGGGCTTTCGCGCACGACCCAGCAGATCGTCGGGCGCTTCGACGAGATCGTCCGGCGCGCCGACGCGCCGGCGCAGCGGTCGCGCGCCATCGACGTCGAGACCGTCGATGCGCTCGAGGAGCTCCTGATCTCGGCCGACATCGGCGTGGCCGCCACCGACCGCATCATCGCCGCCGTCCAGCTGCAGCCGCGCAACGGCGCGAGCCTGCGCGATCTCGTGAAGCAGGAAATCAAGAACGTCTTCGCCGCGGTCGATCGTTCGATCACGGTCGAATCGCGCCCGCAGGTGACGTTGATCGTCGGAGTCAACGGGACCGGCAAGACGACCACCGTCGGCAAGCTGGCGAACCTGTTGAAGAGCGAAGGACGCATGCCCCTGATCTGCGCGGCCGATACCTTTCGCGCCGCCGCGGTCGAACAGCTCGAGATCTGGGCCGGCCGCGCTGGCGTCGACATGGTGCGCGCCCGCGCGGGCGCCGATCCGGCGGCGGTCGTGTTCGATGCGATCTCGTCGGGCAAGGCCCGGGGCCGCGATCCCATTCTGATCGATACCGCCGGCCGCCTCCACACGCGCGTGAACCTCATGAACGAGCTCGACAAGATCCGCCGCATCGCGTCGCGCGAGATCCCGGGGGCGCCGCACGAAGTGCTGCTCGTGCTCGACGCCACCGTCGGACAGAACGGCCTCGCGCAAGCGCGGGAGTTCATGGCCGTCGCCGGCGTGAACGGCATCGTGCTGGCCAAGCTGGATGGCACCGCGAAGGGCGGCGTGGCAGTGGCGATCGCGAACGACTTGAAGCTGCCGATTCGCTACGTCGGCGTCGGCGAGGGGATCGACGATCTGGTCCCGTTCTCGGCGGACGAGTACGTGAGCGGCCTCTTCGAAGAGAAATGGTGAACGACGTGGGGCACCGCTTCAGCGGTGCCGATCAGCGGTTCATGCAGCGCGCGCTGTTTCATGCGGCGCGCGGCCGCGGTCGGACCAGCCCGAATCCGCTCGTGGGTGCCGTCGTGGTGTCGGCGGACGGCGTCGTGGTCGGCCAGGGATTCCATGAGCGCGCGGGTGAGCCCCACGCCGAGGTGCATGCGCTGGCGGCCGCCGGCGCACGCGCCCGCGGAGCGACGCTCTATTCCACGCTCGAGCCGTGCTGCCATCAGGGGCGGACCGGCCCGTGCGTCAGCCGCATCGTCGACGCCGGCATTGCGCGCGTTGTGGCCGCGGTCGAAGATCCCAATCCGGCGGTGCGAGGGCGCGGCTTCGCGTTCCTGCGCGCGAAGGGCGTGGCGGTGGACGTCGGGCTGGCGGCCGAGACCGCCGTCGCGTTGAACCAGCCGTTCTTCACGTTGATGCGCGAGGGACGGCCCTTCGTGCTGCTGAAGGCGGCCACCAGCCTCGACGGGCGGATCGCGGACGCGCCCGGGCGCCGGACGCTGCTGACGTCCGAGGAATCGAACCGCCACGCGCACCGGGTTCGCGCGGAAATCGATGCGATCGCCGTCGGCAGCGGCACGATTCTGAGCGACGATCCCGAGCTGACCGCGCGCGGCGCGTATCGCGAGCGCCCGCTGGTTCGCGTGGTTTTCGACCGCCGTCTGCGCACGCCGCCCGGCGCGCGTGTCCTCTCGACACCCGACGCCGGGCCTGTCATCATCGTGACGACGGCGGAGGCAGCGAGTCACGCAGATGCGCGCAGCCCGCTCGAGGGCGCGGGCGCGCAGATCGAGGTTGCGGACGACGGCACGATCGGGGCCGCTCTGCGGCGGTTGTCTGCGCGGCAGATTGGGTCGCTGCTGCTCGAGGGGGGCGCCGCGGTGTACGCCGCCGCGTGGGACGAGGGGCTCGTGGATTACGTTCGACTCTACGTGACGCCGCACGTCCTCGGCCCCGACGGGCTGCCGCTGCTGCCCGAGCGGTCGTTTTCCTCGGCCGAGTTGCGCGAGCGGCGAATCGTGCCGCTCGGCCCGGACGTCATGATTGAAGGTTATGTTCACGGGACTCGTTGAAGGTGTCGGCGAGCTGGTCGAGCGGAAGCCGACGACCGGCGGATTCCGCTTGCGGATCGGCACCGCGCTCGCCCCCGAGCTCGCGCCCGGGGACAGCCTCGCGGTGAACGGCGTCTGCCTGACCGTGATCCTCGCGGAGCACGACGAAGTGCACGCGGACATCGGGCCCGAAACCGTCCGCGTGACCACGCTCGGATGGCTGCCGCGCGGCAGCGTCGTGAATCTCGAGCGGCCGCTGCGGGCGGACAGCCGCTTCGGCGGCCATTTCGTACAGGGGCACGTCGACGCCATCGGGCACGTCGAGGAGTTGCGCGCCGACGCCGAGTTCCATTGGCTCACGGTCAGTTTTCCGCCGGCTCTGGCGCCGCTCATCGTGCACAAGGGGTCGATTGCGGTCGATGGAATCAGCCTCACTGTCGCCGGTCTGGGCACCGATCGCTTCGACGTCCAGGTGGTGCCGTTCACGATGCAGCACACAAATCTCGGTCGCATCCAGGTCCGGCACCGCGTCAACCTCGAATGCGACATGGTCGGCAAGTACGTCGTCCGTGCCGCCGAACTGGCCGGGCTGACGCTCGCAAGCGTCCGCCCGGGGGAAGTCACACATTGAAAGGCAAAGAGCGCAGGGCAAAGGAGAGGGCATCGCTTGCGATCGCGAAGAAGCGGAGCTCGCCGTTTGCCCGCATCGAAGACGCCGTCGACGCCGTCCGCGCCGGCAGAATGATCATCATCGTCGACGACGAGGATCGGGAGAACGAAGGCGATCTGATGGTCGCGGCCGAGAAAATCACCCCGCAGGCGATCAACTTCATGGCGCGCTACGGTCGCGGGCTGATCTGTCTGTCCATGACGCCGGAGCGGCTCGACGAGCTCGAGATCCCGCTGATGGTGAGCCAGAACAGCTCGCGGTTCGACACCGCGTTCTGTATTCCGATCGAGGCGCGAGATCGGACCAGCACTGGCATCTCCGCCGCCGACCGCGCCACCACCGTGCTGACGGCCATCGATCCGGCGACCAGGCCGATTGATCTGCTGCGACCCGGCCATATGTTTCCGCTGCGGTCGCGGACCGGTGGCGTCCTGGTCCGCACCGGTCAGACCGAGGGCTCGGTCGACATCGCGCGCATCGCCGGGCTGTATCCGGCCGGCGTCATCTGCGAAGTCATGAACGAGGACGGCACGATGGCGCGCGTGCCGCAGCTGACCAAGGTCGCGAAGCGGCACGGCCTGCTCATGATCACGGTCGCGGACCTGATCAAATACCGGATGAGCACCGAGTCACTCGTCAAGCGCGTGGCGTCCGCGAAGTTGCCGACCGATTTCGGCGACTTCCGCGTCCACGCCTTCGAGAACCAGGTCGACCACCAGACGCACATCGCGCTGGTGCGAGGCGACATCGGAAACGGGAAGAACGTGCTGGTGCGCGTACACTCGTCCTGCCTGACGGGCGACGGGCTGCACTCCATCCGTTGCGATTGCGGCATGCAGCTCGAGGCGGCGATGGCGAAGATCGCCGAAGAGGGCCGCGGCATCCTGCTGTATCTCAATCAGGAAGGGCGCGGTATCGGCCTCGCCAACAAGATCCGCGCATACGAGCTGCAGGATGAAGGGTTCGATACGGTCGAAGCGAACGAGCGGCTCGGGTTCAAAGCGGATCAGCGCGACTACGGCATGGGGGTGCAGATCCTCCGCGAGCTGGGCGTCCGCTCGATGCGCCTGCTGAGCAACAATCCGCGCAAGCTGGTCGGCATCGAGGGGTACGGGCTGTCGGTCAGTGAATGGATGCCGCTGGAGATCCCCGCGTCCGACTCGACGCGGCGCTACCTCAAAACGAAGAAAGAGAAGCTTGGACACAAGCTTTCATCGGTGTAATTGGTGAATTGGTGAATTGGCGAATTGGTGAATTGGTGAATTGGTGAAGGGACTGTGAATTCAACTGGCCAGGTCACCAGTTCACCAACTCACCAACTCGTTGTGCTCTTTGATGGCGTGTGCAACTTGTGCAACGGCTTCGTCCAGTTCGTCATCACACGCGATCCATCGAAACGATTTCGGTTCGGCACGCTGCAATCCGACGGCGCGCAGCAATTACTTGCCTCCACCCCCCACGCCGCGTTTGTTCCCGATAGTGTCGTGCTGGTCGAGGATGGCCGTGTGTTCACACGGTCCACCGCCGCCCTGAGGATTGCGCGCCAGCTGACATTCCCCTGGCGGCTCGCTCACCTCTTCATCCTCGTGCCGCGCCCGCTGCGCGACTGGATCTACGATTGCGTCGCCAGCCACCGGTACGGCTGGTTTGGACGGCGCGACGCGTGCATGGTTCCGACACCCGAACTCCGGGCGAGGTTCCTCAGCGATTCGCTCCAGCGTTGACACTCGAGGAGCGCGTTCGCTACGATAAGGGTTTGGTTCAGAGTAGGTTAGCGTCCCTCACATGAGCGTAAAAGGTCAACTCACCGCGTGCCGCGATTTTCTGATGGTCGGCATGCGCGCCTCGGCTCGCGGGTCGGTGCCCAACGAGACGGCCGCCGCCGTGATCCGCGCGTGCCTCGATCTGGTCGAGCAACTCGTCCGGCAGTCGGAGAACGTGACGGCGGCGGAAGTCGAAACAACGCTGAACGTCCTCACGCGGGCCGCGGCCGAGCTCGAAGCCGACGAAGCGTCGGCCACCGCCGTGCTGTCCGCCCTCCGCAACGCCGTCGGGCGACTCCAGCTCCTCAGGACCGAGATGAGCACTGCCGACAAGCCGTCGGGCGTTTGACAGTCCCCCAGCCCGTCAGCTACGATAAGCGTTTACGGTAGAGCAGGTTAGCGGTCCATGTTCGAGTCCCTCAGCGCGCGGCTGCAAGACGTTTTCAAGACGCTTCGCGGCGACACGAGGCTGACGCCCGAGAACATCGAGGCTGCGCTCCGCGAGATTCGCCTCGCCCTGCTCGAAGCGGACGTCAATTTCAAGGTCGTCAAGGCGTTCATCGATCGGGTGCGCGACCGCGCCATGGACGCCGTGGCGAACCGGGACGTCCTGCGCGGCCTCGCGCCGTCGCAGGAGGTCGTCAAGATCGTCCGCGACGAAATGGTCGCCCTCTTCGGGACCTCCGAGGGCGGCCTTCGGACGTCGAGCAAGCGACCGCGGGTCATACTGATGCTCGGCCTGCAGGGCGCCGGCAAGACGACCACGTCGGGCAAGCTGGCGCAGTGGCTGGCGAAGCAGGGAAAGCATCCTCTGCTGGTGTCGACGGACATCAAGCGTCCCGCGGCGATCCAGCAGCTGACCCTCGTCGGGCAGAAAGCCGGCGTCCGAGTGCACGACCCGGCGGGCGTCATGGACCCGGTGGCTCGGGCGAAGAGCGCGATCGCCGACGCGACGACGCTCGGGTTCGACGCCGTGATCGTCGACACGGCCGGCCGGCTGCACATCGACGACGAGCTGATGGACGAGCTCGTCGCGATCAGGCAGATCGCCGATCCATCGGACGTGCTGTTCGTCGCCGACGCGATGACGGGGCAGGACGCGATCAAGAGCGCCGGCGAGTTCAATGCGCGGGTCGGCGTCACCGGCGTCGTGCTGACGAAAATGGACGGCGACGCGCGCGGCGGCGCGGCGCTGTCGGTCGTCTCGGTCGTCGGCGTGCCGATTGCGTTCGTCGGCAGCGGCGAGCGCCTGGAGGATCTGGAGCCGTTTCATCCCGAGCGCGTCGTGTCGCGCGTGCTGGGAATGGGCGACGTGCTCTCGCTGATCGAGCGCGCCGAAGCGGCCATCGACGTCGAGGATGCGGAGCGTCTCGAACAGAAGATCCGGGCGAACGAGTTCACGCTCGAGGACTTTCGCGATCAGCTCAAGACCATCAAGAAGATGGGGCCGCTCGAGCAGATCATCGGCATGTTGCCCGGCATGGGCAACCTCCAGGCGCTTGCGGAGCACAAACCGGACGAGAAGCAGATTACCCGCGTCGAGGCGATTA
>Ga0137409_10002155_pt1 | contig 21237 bp, 18 predicted proteins | sample CZODoug1_16funga_FD_122059 | JGI IMG/M metagenome (GOLD analysis project Ga0137409, IMG submission 122059) | Vadose zone soil fungal communities from Angelo Coast Range Reserve, California, USA - CZODoug1_16fungal (Hybrid Assembly) | ecosystem: Environmental > Terrestrial > Soil > Vadose zone... | reverse complement strand
GTCGAAAGACGATTAGCCTTTCAACGAACCGATGGCACCCCAGGTCCGAAACGCCGTGCCCATAACGGGGTCGCCTTCTGATAGCGGCTTGAACAAATCATATTGGACATGCGTTTGATTCTGAGCAGGCAGCAATGGCAAACAACGGATGGGCGATCGCGATGTTGGTGCTCATGAATCTGCTATTGGTAGGCGTATTGACCCGCATATTCGCTCGGACCATCGCACCCACCATCGAAAGAATCTTAAAGCGTGTGCCAACTGCAGTGAGGATCGGACTCGCCATAGCGCTGGTCGGGGTCGGATGCTGGATGCTGTATCGCGCTCTCTCAAAGATCTGACCTTGGGTGCCTAAAAAGGGCCTTGACGCCACGCGCCCGTTTTTTATAGATTATAGATTATTTATGAAAGTCAACTGGTCAGGTGTCTATCCCGCTATCACCACTCAATTTCGCCAGGATGAATCTCTCGACCTGGCGGCAACTGTCAAACACCTGGAAAAGATGATCCAGTCGGGGATCCATGGGGTCGTCCTGCTGGGTACCGTCGGCGAGAATACCGCTCTTGAATACAACGAGAAGCTCGAAATCATCCGCGCGGCAGCACAACATGACTATCCCGTGACTGATATCGACGACATGCTCGCCGAGATCGAGAGGGGATACGGAACGGGCGCGCATCCGTAATTCTGGTCGACTCGAATATTCCCATGTATCTGGTTGGCGCTCCTCATGCCCACAAGAGCGACGCGCGACGATTGCTCGAAAAGGTGGTCAGCGAGCGCCAGAGCCTGGTTACAGACGCCGAGGTTCTCCAGGAAATCTTGCACCGCTATGTCGCTATCGACCGCCGCGACGCAATCCAACCAGCGTTCGACGCTCTGATCGGCATCGTGGATCAGGTGCTGGCTGTTGATCGGTCCATCGCAGAACGTGCGAAACAAATTGTCTTGGGGTATCGGCAGCTGTCTGCTCGCGATGCAGTGCATATAGCCGTCATGGAACACCATGGAATCGAGCAAATCATGACATTCGATTCAGGGTTTGACGGCTTCCCTGGCATTAGACGCCTGTCATGAAGAGTTACAAACAAAAGGATGACGCGACCTGCTAATTCTGGAGCGGGCGATGGGAATCGAACCCACGTCCGAAGCTTGGGAAGCTTCTATACTGCCATTGTACGACGCCCGCTCTTCTCTCTAGCTTGTTGATTATACACAACTAGGCGACCGCACGAACAGCGCGGCCATTTTCCATATTTTCCAAAACGAAGCAAAACCATTCTTCTCTCGCGACAAAAAGTCAGTCAAGCTGTTCGGGCAAATTCCGTAAGCCTTCTACAGAGAGCAACTTAGAGAGAATCTTCGCGGATTCGATCCCTGATCTCGCCCTAAAACAGAAGCTCGCAGCGCTTCGGATGTGGGACTCGAGATCGGCGATTGAAATCCGATGTCTGCAGAAAGGTGTTGTGTCGTAAGATGGAGCCATAATGATGGCTAAGACTCAGATCACACTTGAAACTGAGATGCAGCGCCGTGCGCGCCAACGCGCCAACGATCTCGGGGTGTCTCTCGCAGAGTATTTTCGCCGTCTGGTCGCACGGGATCTTGCTCGTCCTCAGACAGCAGGCCACGTAGACCGTATTTTCGATCTCGGCAGCTCGGGCGGCTCAGATGTTGCAAGCCGAAAGGATTCCATGATCGCCGAAGCTTTCCAATTTACGCGCAGGAAACTGCGACGGCGCCGATAGCTCTCGCGACATAAGCCTATTTGTCGATACTTCCATCTGGTATGCTGCCGCAGACTCTTCTGACCGCAGCAACGCTTGATCAAAAGCGATTCTCAAATCCGGTGAAACACTGGTGACCTCGGATCACGTTTTGATCGAAACATGGACTTTGCTTCACCACAAGCTCGACCGCAAAGCTGCCGAGCGATTTTGGGAAGGATTGCGGAGCGGGATAGCAGCAATCGAGACAGTTACGTTGGCGGACCTGGAGATTGCTTGGGATATTGGCGTTTCCTGGCGTGACCAGGATTTTTCGATAGTGGATCGCACCAGCTTCGCCGTAATGCGGCGTCTAGGCATTGACCGGGTCGCGTCTCTCGATTCGCATTTTGCCGTATTTCGCTTCGGGCCAAAACGCCGCGAATCCTTTCATGCCCTTGGATAAATAATTCCCCGGCCTGGACAGCCTTGAAGGCACTGCCGCTCAATAGCCGCCCCGGTGTTTTCGTGCCAACAATCTGATTCTCCTCTGTGAATCCAGCAACCATTTCACTTGCACTCGCAGTGTGTTCGCATCCGCTGGCTGTAAGCACTACGGACGCACCATCCGTAATAGGGCATGTTGCAGACTAACTGTAAGAAGTTACAGTTCCCCCATTCTACTTCTTCATCCAACATGAGCGCGAATGAAGTGTCGTGTTTCGGGCCGCTTTGCATTGGATGATGGCTCCCCGAAAAAGCGAACGGTAAAGAGTTCAGACGAAGGAGGTTCGAAATGAGGACCCTCAGGATGCATTTGATCGTAGCTCTATTGGCAGCAGGCTCGATGCCGCTAGCTGTTTCTGCCCAATCAGTTTCTCCTAATCAGAACACGCAAGAGTTGCGCAAGCAACTCGACGAGCTTCGCGAGCAGATGAACAAGCTGCAAGTCAGGTTGGGCGAACTCGAGAACAGCAAGGCTGCGGAAGTCGTCACTCCTTCGACTGCCCCGTCCAGCAAACAAGATGGGACAATCCAAACCGCACAGCCACCTTTTCAGGGTGAGACCTCTAAACAAGTGGGCCAAGCGACGGCAACTTACACAACTTTTTCCGAAGATACTGTTGCTGCCGCCCGCTTCGATAACGTTCCACTTGATCCCAAGTACCACGGATTTTTCCGTTTGCCAGGGACGCAGACGATTCTGAAGATTGGCGGTTACTTTAAGACGGACTTCATCTACGATTTGAAACCCGCGGGAAACACGGACTCATTCATCCCTTCTTCTATTCCCATTCCTTCCCCCGTAACCGTAAACAATTCTACAGTGTCAGTTCGTCCGACGCGGCTGAGCCTCGACTTTCGAGTTCCGAGCGCCAAGGTTGGAGAAGTGCGCTTCTATGTTGAGGCCGACCTCTTTGGAACCAACTCGACCACACCCCGCCTGCGCCATGCCTACGCGCAAGCAAAAAACTTCCTAATCGGGCAAACCTTTTCGAACTTTATGGATCCGGACGGATTCCCTGACACTCTTGATTTTCAAGGACCAAACGGTATGGTTAGCATTCGCAATCCACAGTTACGCTATGGATTTGCCCTGAGTCAAAGCACGACACTGTATATCTCACTGGAAAAGCCGAGCTCCGATATTGCCTTCAAGACGCCCGAATTTTCGGCTCAGCCAAATGCTCCAAGCCCAGACGGTACGATTCGCCTTCGACAGGAATTCGAGCGCGGCCATGTCCAAGTCGCAGGCTTGTTCCGCTCCATCGCCGCTTTCCTCCCGGATGGAAGGACAGATTCTATTTTTGGTTGGGGCGTGAATGCCTCGACGGGTTTCAAGACCCTTGGCAAGGACAACCTCATCTTTGCCGTGGCCGCCGGGCACGGAATCTCGCGCTATCTCCAAGATACCTCCGGATTGGGAATCGATGCTGAGGTAGCGTCAGTTACTAATCCACATTTACAGGCAACTCCTGCTGTGGGAGTCGAAGCAGCCTATCAGCACTATTGGAAGAAGGCGCTGCGGTCCAGCGCAATCTATTCCTACGCCGCAGTGAACGATACCGATCTCGCTGCACCTAGCACCTATAACCACAGCACATATACAGGCGCTAACTTGATTTGGAATCCCTACGGATCGCTCAACGTCGGCGCGGAGTTTCTATACGGTTGGGTTATGCGCCAAGATGGTCAAAAAGCAAATGCGCCTCGCATTCAGTTCAGCGCCAAGTACAGCTTTGTGAAAGTGGACGCGGACAAATAGAATCACCACGCTCCACCGAGACTGCGAACGACCAGACCAAGCCCTTGCGACAACCGCGATGAACGAAAACATGAACCCGCACAAGAGCTCTCGCTTGGCATTCACCAGTGTCGATGAGTTCGTACTCCATGTCGTTCCTTGAACGGCGACAGTTCGTCTCCACCAAATCGGCTACGGGATAGGCCGCCTGCGAGTAGGTACTGAGCCACAACAATGGCGCCTACAATCGCTACGGTGGAAATTACCAGAAAGCCTTGTCGGCTGGCGATGCTCGTAGTTGGGCAGACTCAACTGGAAAAAAAACTCCAGACACTAAGAGGGCTGGGTTTGGGCTACTAAGTTTCCAGCTGAGGCCACGAGGCGGCACGAAACGTATTCGATAGCCTCAGTGACATGAACCATCGTCCGTAAACTGGCCGCTTGCGGCCATGGCAGCGAGCCCGCGCGCACAATTCAGAATTTTTTGATCGAGCGGATCATTATCGAGCGATTCTGGTGAGACGTACGTCCTGGATTTGTTCGCTTCCGCGAATCGACCACTCAACCTCTTCATATTATTGAACTTGTTCGTGAGCAACGGGACTGTGCTTTTGTCAGACTCTGTTGTAGCCGCCAACGATACCAATCGCAGACTCTGTTCAGCGCGCGCCCGATAAGCGTCTATCCAGTCTTCAGTCACCGGGTATCCCCGCTTGATTGCGTCCTTCAATGTAATTCGCCACTCCCTAATCACGGACATTTCTTCAATGCCCGCCTTGATGAAGTCTTTGCTGAAACCGGATGGGGAAGACTGAGTTATCGCCGGAGCCGGTGCGACCGTACCAGGCAATGTCAGTATGATCTGATTTCCGCTAAAACTCAGCGAACCCTTCGCGAGCCGCGCCAAAGCTTCGACCTCCACGTAGGAACGTCCACCCATCTCGACCACCGCTAGTTCTCCAGCGTGCCCCGTCACGACGAGTGTGCGATTTTGTTGGGCGGCTAGGGCTAGAACGAGGATTGGCAGATTCAAAGCAACAACTAAAATAAGAAGTGGGCCGAATTTTCTAAGCAACATGCCAATACTCCCAGCAACCTTCTTTTGGTTCTATTGCGGACTGTGGTCTCAAGATCCTTCTACATCCTGAGAATCGGTCATGTCATCAGCGAGATGATGACGGTTCCCCAGGTGGTCAGCAAAACATGGCCGAACGCGACCGTGTAGGAGTAACCTAACGTGGCAACGGCGCTGTCTGATTTTTCTTGTACGGCGGCGACACCCGCGATCATCGTTTGTGCACCGGCGAGCCCTCCAAGCAACAACACCGGGTTGACCCGAAGAATGTACCGACCAAAGAACAGGCCCGCGATGAGAGGCGTGAGAGTGACTATCATGCCGCCTAAGAACAATATGTACCCGTATTCTTTCACCGCAGTTATGAAGACTGGCCCAGCCTTAAGCCCTACCATGGCTACAAATGCGGCCAAGCCGATCGATTTCATGAAGCTTATCGCCGCATCGGGTATTCTTCCGAACCATGGCCGCAGAGAACGCATCCATCCCACAACGACGCCCGCCAGCAGAGTGCCGACACTGGTGCCTAGGGGAATTCTTAAGTGGCCTAGGGGAATGATGATTGCCGCGCCAACGAGTACGCCAACGAAGATCGCGGTTCCGAGCACCGCAAAATCGGTATCTTCTGTTGGCTGAATCATCCTTCCAAAAATGGGCGCCAGCTTTCTGACCGCAGCTTCGGATCCGGTTACATGAATCGTATCTCCTCGTTCGACGACAATGTTGCTCCCAATCGGAATCGCTTGATCGCCACGGGTGATACCTCTCAGAAGAACGCCACGCGCCTCATGGACATCATCCACGATCTCTTGAAGAGTCTTACCCACGACAGCCTTACCCGTGGCATATATGTCGAACGATGCTACTGGTATATCCAAGAGTTCTGAGTCTATGACCTCGCTATTTTTCGGCCCAAGCAACCTAATTAAGGCCTGCGTACGTCCGAGAACAGCGACTGTGTCTCCCGCCTCGAGGACGGTGCTGCCAACAGGCGTGAAGATTTTCGCTCCTCGTCGAATTCGTTCAACAAAAAGGCGAGCGCCCTGGACGGCATCCTCAGCCTCGGCAACGGTCTTCCCAACCGCCGAGCCATCCTGAGGAATCAGGTAAGCCCTAAAACCAATTGGCTGCCATGCGGAATAAACACCGGGTTTTGAGGGCTGTATTCCTAAGCTCTCTTCCAGCTTTTTCGACTCAGCTTTTAGGTCAATCCCAAGAAGTTTTGGACCGATACTGCCGCAGCACGAGATCACTCCCAAGGTGCCGAAGATATAGCAAATCGCATCTGCGACGGCGATATGCCCTATCCACAACGTCTTCTGCTCGTCCGACACAGATAAACCTCGTATTGCTTCGCTGGCCGTCCCGATTATGGGCGATTCGGTCAACGATCCCGAAAGCAATCCGGCAGCGTACCCCGGGTCAAGCTTCATGATATGAGCGACTGTGTAGCCTGTGGCGAGACCAACGATCGGAACAAATAGGCCGAGTAGGGCCCACCGCCAACCATCTCCTTTGAGATTCTGAAAAAAGCTTGGTCCAACGGAGTAGCCGATTCCGAAAAGGAACAGAAGAAACAGGATGGATTTAGCTTGGTCGGAAACGGGCACGTGAAAGAAATTCCCAATTAGGATTCCTCCTAACAAAGACCCTGTCACCACCCCAAGCCCGACGCCACGAAACTTAAAGCGCCCGATCAAGTACCCAATGCCTACCGCCAGATAAACCGCCATTTCAGGATACTTTGTGAAGAGCTTCGCCAACCATTCCATATGCATTCCTTTTACGGATGCTTCTGGCAGAAAGACACTTCGCGCGCATCGTGAACGTTTCTTTCTCGACGGCCTGACGAATCGATCACTCAGCCTTTAACCGTTTGCTCCAAACCTGGCCCGAAAAAAAACGACTATGGCGCACTAGCCCGTTTGGATTGATCGCCGCGCTTCGAAGCTTCGAAGGCATCTCGGTAGCCGCGCGCAATCGCTCGAACGCCGCGTCCGATATCCTCGTAGACTTCGTCTGGCAGATTGGCTAGCGACACACGCAGCGACCACTCCGGTGCCTCAAATCCGCCGCCGTTCAGCAGCACGATTCCGTGATTCTCGGCCAGACGGAAAGCAAGATCGAGGGGATGCACGTTCTTCTTGAGGTATTCGACAGCATCCTCACCGATGTTCTTGCGGGCAAAGAACTCGAAGTCGATTAGACCGTAATAAGCGTTGTACAGAGGGTTCGGAGTGGCTTCGATGCCGAGGCCTTCAACCATAGCCTTGGCACGTCGGTGCACGATCTCCAGACAAGCCTTCTGATAGAGCTTTGCTCCATCCATCATCTCAGCAAGGGAGAACAGGCTCATCATCACCTGTTGGGGAAGTGATAGGCCAGCCGTATGGTTGAGAGCCACATCCCGGCTGTCAGCTACTATGCGGTCGATGAACTTGATTTTCCGCGGCTCAAGAACCAACGTGCCGTAGCGTTTGTCGAGCGCTTTCAGATCGGCATTCGGGAGCTTAGCGATCATTTTGTCGAAAATATTGTCTTCGTGGACTGCGATCGCGCCGAGACGCCACCCAGTACAGCCGACATATTTCGAATATGAGTAAACCCCGATCGTGTTGTGCGGAAGTTCGCCGAGCAGAGATCGGAAGTCGTGGACGAACGTTCCATAGACGTCATCAGTTAAGAGCATGAGGTCGGGACGCTTTGTCTTCACAAGATTTGCGATCTTGCCGATCACTTCTCTGCTGATCGCGACTCCCGTTGGATTACCGGGATTAACGAGGAAGAACGCCTTGACCTTTGGATCCTCCAACTTTTTGAGTTCTGCGTCCGTGAACTGAAAGCGGTTCTCCTGTGGAGCCTGGATGGTGATGAAATCCAGACCATAGTCTTCGAGATGCGGCAACTCGAGATAAGGAGTAAAGATCGGTGTGCCTAGCGCGATCGTGTCTCCGGGACGCAGCAGGCGATTGGCCTTCATCGATTTGAAGATGTAGCACATCGCAGCCGTGCCGCCTTCGACCGCGTAGATATCGAACTTCCCTGCCGGCCGCGGTTCCCCGCACATGGCCCACATCAGGTACTCGTGCACGATACGTTCGTTGTGGACCAGCATGCGGTCGGGGACTGGGTAATTGTCGCCAATGATCGAGTCCACGAGCTCGTGAACGAACGCGTCCGCCTCAAACCCAAGCGTCCTGATGGCAAACGGCACCATCGCCGAAAGAAATGCCGCACCGGGCGTGTCGGCATGTTTCGCGAGCCAGGTATCGAAACGGCCCGCGATTCCTTGAGCCTGGGGCATCCCACCGACACCTGCGGGATGTTCCATCACTCTCTTGCTCTCTGTGATCGCAAACTGACCGAGCAGAAAAAAACCTTCGCGCGGTGTGGTGGCAATCCAGTTCGGGTTGCCGCGCCCTGCATTGAGAAATGCCGTCTGCGTTGTTCGGGAACTTTTCTTGGCGAGCTTAATCAACTCGTCCTTAATCTCGAACGGGCCCAACGTCTCGAATTTTTGGAGTTTCATGAGATCCATGTTTTTCACCTTTCAGAAAGACGTCACGACAGGAGCATGATGAGGACCATGCCCCAGATCGTGAGAAGAGTGTTGCCGATAGCGTACGTGACGGTATAACCCAATGCGGGCACCTGGCTTTTGCCCATGTCACAGACCAAGCCGAGCGAAGCCGTCGTCGTCCGTGCCCCGGAGACAATGCCGAGTATCAACGCGTCATGGAAACGAAAGATGTACTTGCCGATAAACAAGCCGAGGACGAGGGGTACTGTGGTCGCTAGGGCCCCCCACAGGAACAGACTGATGCCTTGCGTCCGCAAGCCATTGACGAAGCCCGGGCCCGCCGATATGCCAACTATTGCGATGAAAATATTGAGGCCAACCGAGTTCATGAACCAAACGGTGGGAGACGGTATTCTCCCGAAGGACGGGCGCGTCGAGCGCAGCCATCCGAGCACGAGCCCGGCGATGAGCGCACCACCCGCAGTCGAAAGCGTCAGCGGCACGCCTCCTACCTTCAGAACCAGTGCACCGACCAGTGCGCCGACCGCAATCCCGGCGCCGATGAACGCGACGTCAGCAACATCCGTCGGCCGGTCCGCAACTCCAAACGACTTGGCGGCGGCTCCAGTGTCCGACGTGCGGCCCACCAGAGTGACAATGTCGCCTCGCTGGAGCTGTGTATTCGGCAAGATCGGGATCGTAGTGGCGGTCGCACCCCGTGTGATCTTTCGCAGGTAGACGCCGCGCGCGGCCGGCAGCGTTGCCAATTCGGCCAAAGTCTTCCCATCAACTGCCTTGTTGGTCACATATACGTCGACGCCCTCAATGGGCACGCTCAACAGTTCGGGGTCGTCGACCTCCATCGCGCCTTCCCCGACGAGCCTCACGATCACATCGCGCGGCCCGACAACCGCCAACACGTCGCCCTCTTGCAGCACTGTGTCACCGGCTGCTTCTTCAATTGTTCCCCCGCGGCGTATGCGCAGGATAAATACTCGTGCATCGGGCACGAGCGCTTCGGCCTCTACGACCCGGAGGCCAACCGCCTTCCCGCCGGGTTTTACGCGGAAGGCACGAACGTCCCAGCGGTGCCACGCTGTGCCAGCCCCTCCAAGCTCTTTCTTGCCACCTTGTTTTTCCTCATATTCCTTGCAGGCGGCGGCGATATCGAAGCGAAGCAGGGCGGGGCCAAACACGGCGATCACGATCGCCGATCCCACCGTCCCGAAAAGATAGCTAACGGCGTAGGCGACTGGTATTGAGTCGAGTATCTTTTTTGTCTCGTCAGCGGCGAGGCCTAGCCGGTTGATCGCATCGGTTGACAAGCCCATGGCAGCAGAAATGGTTTGCGACCCCGCGTACAACCCTGCCGCATAGCCGAGGTTATAGCCTGCCATCTTGACGATTATTACGGGGACCGCCAGGCAGAGCACACATTGGACCACTGCGAAAAGGGCTTGCGGCACACCATCCTTGGCGACACCGCGGACGAACTGCGGCCCGACCCCGTAACCAACGGCGAACAAAAACAGCATGAACATCGTCGCCTTAAGAGGTTGTGAGATGGTGATTCCGAGCTGCCCGATTACGACTCCCGCCAGCAAAGTAGCGGTAACAGAGCCCAAGCCAATTCCCTTGAACGTAAACTTTCCGAAATAATATCCGAAGGCAAGGGTAAGGAAGATGGCGATCTCTGGATACTGCCGGAGAGTCGCAGCAAACCATGCAAATATGAACATCATTTTGCTCCTTGTTGTTGCCCGGCTCTATTGGGGTCCGGGTTTTGATGACAGGCCCGCCGCGAACTGCAGACTGCTAACAAATCTGTAAACCCACCAAAAACTTCCAGGATCCCACAGTGCTGCTAGTCATCTGCCCCTGACCCGGCATGTTTTCGCTTGGCGTTCCCAAGAACAGCTGGCACGCTCTTGCCTGTTGTCTTCGGGGCCTGCATTGCCGCAGGATTCAGCAACTTTAGTCCCAGCGTCGCGCTGAAACCGTGGATCTCCTTCACGTCGAGTTTGCGCATGAATTCAATCGTTTCCGCACTGATAACCTGTCCCGGAACCATGATCGGGAATCCTGGAGGATAAGGAATCACGAAGTTTGCTGAGACCAGTTCCGGTCCTTCTTTCAAACGCTTATCAATCTCCGGACTCGAAAGTTTCAAGTGTTCGCATTGCTTCTCGCGATAAGCGCCGAAGAATGCCGAACGCATGTCGCCTTCACTAGTAATGCTTGACGGATCTTCACGGAAGCGGCTGTAGAACGAGCTGAAGTTCGGAAGATTAGGTACATCTGTCATCAGGGATTTCACTCGCGCCGCGAATGCTTCCTTCGCCTTTGCTCCGCCGTCGGCAAGTTTTTTCTCTATTCCTTGCGATATCTCGACGAGAACCTTGATCAGCTGTGCGATATCGCTGCGAGTGTTGTTGATATTGGTCTGCAATAGCACGCTGTTGCGCGACGTCTTGTTAAGCTGAATGTCGTAATCCGCCGCGAGCAAGTTTTTGAATTGTGTTCCGTCGAAACCGGCTGAGCCGCAAACGAGCGTAAGCCGCGTTGCATCGAGAGCGAATTCGTCCTCTCTCAGCGCCTTCACGGCCGTAGCCCAATTCGTTCCCGGAGTCAGGTAATCCACAAATCCTGAATTCCGAAATTCGGCGGGAATCATGTCGTCCGCTCCAAGCACTCGGAAGTATTTCGAAATGAGTGGATGGGAGTTCACTTCCCGACGCACATCCAGTGCTAACTGGATGGCACGGTTCACTAGTTCGTAGCCTTCCAACTCCATCTGCCGCCTGGCAACGTCCAACGATGCGATGATCTGGAGATTAGGTGAGGTGGACGCGTGTGTGAAAATTGCCTCATGGAACTGTTCTTCGACTGTGTGAAAATCAGGGTCCTTCACAAGAACCATCGACCCCTGCCGCAGGCAAGACATCGATTTGTGCGTCGAATTTGTTTGGTAGACCCGCAAGCGAACTTTGTCGGGATCAGCGAGTAGACGAGTCTCAAGAAGAGTCTTATCTTTGGGATTGAGGTCGGCTCCGATCTTCTTTTCCTGCGCCTTATAGGCCGCACGGTAGGCAGGATCTTTGAATTTGGTTTCCAGAATTGCCGCCGCACCCATCGCGGTGCGCCGGCGGTAGAACGGGCTCCATCTTGCAAAACCAAACCACGCTTCGTCCCACAAGAAAATGAGGTCCGGCTTGATGGCAAGGCATTCTTCCATCACCCGCTCGACGTTATAGATATGGCCGTCAAAAGTGCAGTTCGTGAGAACCAAAAGCCTTGCCCGATCCAACTTCCCTTCTGCCTTCAAATCGAGCAGAGCCTTCTTGATTGTCCGCAGCGGAACCGCACCGTACATGGAATATTGCGTGAGAGGGAAAGCTTCTACATACAGGGGAAGTGCACCGGAAAGTACGGCACCATAGTGGTGTGACTTATGACAATTGCGATCGACCAGGACGATGTCCCCCGGGGCCAACAGCGCTTGCTCGACCATCTTGTTCGAAGTTGAGGTGCCGTTGGTGACGAAGAAGACATGATCTGCACCAAATGCTCGGGCTGCCTTCTGCTGTGCCACTTTTATATTGCCCGTCGGCTCCAGCAGACTATCGAGACCTCCTGTAGTAGCCGAGGACTCCGCAAGGAAGAGGTTTAGTCCATAAAACTGCCCCATGTCTCGAATCCAGTTTGATTTGAATATGGATTTTCCTCTTGCAATGGGCAGCGCATGGAAAGTCCCAATGGGCCGTTGAGCGTATTTCTGCAGGTTGTCAAAATAGGGAGTCTCGTACCGGTCGGCGATGCCGTCAAGGATGCTCAGATGCAACTCGAGAGGCTCTTCAACTTGATAGAAAACGCGCCGGACGCAGGCAGCGTTCGTGTCGCCGGCCACCTTCTCCGACTGCCGATCACTCAAGTAATAGATGTCAAGCTCTGGCCTCAACCGCTTCAGGCCCTGCGCAAGCGCTAGGCTGTGTTCCGCTGAATTAGGATCAATACCACTGTCGGCGAGGCGTGAGGTCAGAAACTCGCGCAAGACGGGACTGTGGTGTGACGAGGCGAAGGCAATACCCTCGTAAATCATTACCGCTTGGACGCTGCCGTTCAAGACCGTTCCCAGCACGGCATCCTCAAAACTACCGACAAACACCGGCTCGTAAATGAACTTGTCTTGCGGTCTGCGCAACTTGCGTAGCTCTTGTGCCAACTCAGACCATGCAGCAGGACGAGCAGGGCTCACTACCAGCACTTCGAAATAGGGGCGGTGCGGTGCAGCCTCATCGCCGGCTCCTGGCACCCTTTCTGAGAAACCAATGGGAGCCTGGTCCTCGCCTTCCCAATCAGAGAGATTGCTGCGATAGGAATTTGTAAGAAGTGCAGTGCTGACGCTCTGTACTAGGCGAATGGTCCCCGTCGCATCGCCCGCTTCGATGCGTTCGCTTAGCTTCTTCAACAGTGCATGGCCGGGATACGCGAAAAAATCCTCCCATTGACGGAGCTCTTGCAACGATGCCGATACGATCGCCTGACGCCCTTCTTTATCGACACTTTGCTGACTGGCAAGTCCTTCCCAGCCGCGCGCAGCTTGCAACAAAGAGCGCCAGCGATCGAATCGCGCTTCCGCCCCCGTAAAAAATTGGTCGACTCGGACGTTTTGTGTTCTTGGTAGGTTACTCATGCTCAATCTCCTGTTACTGAAGAAGTCTTAAGGTGATCCTTGGTGCGTTGAAATCCTCGTGGGATGCGGTCGATCCTATCCGGACGCCTTTCCATGAGGTCCGAGTACAAGCGTTGCATTGCGAGTCATTACAGACTTTCAGAAGAAAGTTATGTCGGATACTTGGCAGGCAGAAACTGTCAAAAGTAACAGCTAAATATTCAAAAGGCGGGAATCTCGTAACTCGGTCGCGCTTTGGCAGGCAGCGCGTTTCTGTCTCGAGGTACGAATTGCTCCATCGAGACCAGCCGCACCGGGTAGCGCTCGCGTTGTCTTTTGGATGAGCGGATGAGCAATCATGGCGTTGGCTACTGTAGAACTCTGCCTTTACTCAACCCGTGCGAATCTTTGGTGTTCTGAGAAATTCTCAGCGTGGGAAGGACGGTCCTTAAGGGTTCGCCTGACCAAAAATCGGACGATGCCCTACTTCGTTAACGGTGCGCAGAATGCAGTGCTCGCACTCTATTTTTGTCTCGTGTTTGGGACCAGAGGAGCTAAATCTTCAGTTTGCGGCTGAAGAATCCAACGCGTTGAATCGGCATCATGTGGCCGCGCAATTTCACCCCTTAGTGGAACTACGTGTCGAACTCCGAACGATTTCGACGCTTTCTGCCGCCGAAGCGTCGATGCTGCGAATACGGAGATCTCTCTGAGGGAATGGAATTTCGATATCGGCTTCTTGTAAGGCCTTGGCCACGGCGACAGTCACATCGCTCTGAAGTTGGAACCAGGTGTCCTGTTCAGAAGACCAGAAGCGCAGCTCAAACCTCAGTGCGCTTTCGCCAAATCCCAGGAAGAACGCCATGGGAGGACGAACGAGCAAGACTCCGGGATGTGATTCCGCAACTCCAATGAGCAGCTTTATCACGCGTTCGGGATCGGTGCCATACGCAACTCCGACGGGCACGTCAACGCGTCGCCACTGTGACGACAGAGTCCAATTGATGACTTGGTTTGTGACGAGGTTGCCATTGGGCACGATCACTTCCGCACCTTGGAAAGTTAGGATTGTGCTGGATCGTGCCCCGATCCGCCGTACCATGCCCACCAGTCCGCCGACTTCCACGGTGTCGCCGACGTGGATAGGCCGCTCGAAAAGGAGGATCAATCCGGAAACAAAATTGTTAACGATATTCTGTAGGCCAAAGCCGAGACCAACGCCCAGGGCACCGGTGAGCACCGTAAACTTGTTCAGCTCGACGCCGGCTGCGGACAGTGTGGCTCCCGCAACCAGCAAGAGGAGAACATAGTAGGTTATCGTTGAGATGGCGTAAGGTACACCACGGTTCAGAGACAACTTTGGAAGCAAGACTTTTCTTAAGAAAAACGTGAACACATTTGCTAGGGCATACCCAAAGAGCAGGATAAATACAACGGCGAGCGTGCCACCCAAGGTGAAATACACCCCGCCAAGGCCGATGGAGTAATGGATCACTTCGGATAACGTGTCCATCAAGCCTTCGTAGATGGTTAACAATCTCAGCATGGCTTTCAGCCACAACCACAAAGCCATAATCCGCACGAGACGGCAGCCCCAGCGTTCTACGGCAGCCGTCCACGTTTCGAGCAGGGCGCGCGCCCAGCTCGTGTGCAGTACTGTCCTAAGCAGCAACGTCAAGACACGGACAACGCAAAGAAAAGTCGTAGTCAGGAACGTTCCAACCAAAGCACCCAGCCCTAGGACCTGAGACAGCGAAACAAATCCGATAACGTTTGCCACGAGAGACGCGCCCAGTAGCGCGACACCCACACAAATCCCGATCCAGAAAATTCGTGTCTTTCGATTCTGACCCAGTGTTGAATTTATTCTCGATGTGCGCGCAAGCCATCCGAAACTGACCAAGGCCGCAAGAATTAGCAGGGCATAGACCTCACGCCTGAAAAATGTCGGAAGCTGAATGAGCAGGTAAAAGCCACAAAGTGCGTAAAATGTGGCCAGAACATACAGAAAAATCCGAAACCTGGACTCGATCAATAGTGTCAGCAATCGCAATACGGGAACCACGTAAAGCAAGTAAAAGGCAAACGCGATGCCGATGGGCGCCAAAGCGACATTCTGTCCTGTCCCGATTAAGGCCCCCAAAAGCACTACGGAAAGAGCTACTGAAAACGGCCGCGCCAATATTTGTGGAGCATTCGCTGGAATTTCAGATGGCGCCGCCCGCGCAGCGTAACGCCGAAGCTTAAAAACGCCCAGGAGTACCATGAGGTACATGATCGCTAGCGTAAGCATGCCGGGCATGTGTGTACCTACAAACTCCTTGGAGCTTGTAAAGGACCGCTCAACGGACCTATGGAATGAAGGTGCGATGCTTTGTTCGAGCGCTTGCGAATCTCCTGCTTCCCATAGCGGACGGCCATCCCGCTCGAACAGATGACCGCGCTGTTGCTCGCGCGCTTGACGCACGCGAAGCAATATGTCCGAAATTTGCTGGTCGTGCTGAGAGACCTGATTTTGCATACTGAGCATTAAATTTAGCTGCTCTTGTGCTTCCGATTTTGCGGCCTGAATTTTGTCTAATTGTTGTTTTATGCGTTCTACAATGGTCTCTATTCCTGGGGTTTTCTGAAACTGGATCCAGGTGGCAACCCACTCCCGTTGTTGGTCGTCAAGAGTTTGGATCTGCTCTTCGAGTTTCCTCGCACGCAGCGTCAGAAGCCTGCGTTCTGCGGCATATTCGAGACTCCGAGAGCGCCAGTATCGCTGCTCATCCTCCAAATCCAGCGATGTAGGGTTACCGGCTAGGAGGTCTCTGGTTTGCAGAGCGCGCCAATGGGTCTCGGCGGCTTGTGCTTCTGTTTTCCTTTCTGCGTCCCGTAATTCAGACTTGGGTGTAAGTTGGTCATAAATTTCTTTCGTTAAACGGTCCAACTGCTCCGCGCGGTCAGCAATCTGCGGCAGCGGAATAGTCTGGTCTGCCAACCGAGCTGGAGGAACCGCCGGAGCTTCATTTCCCTGTGGCTGTTTAGCGTTGTTAGAAGATGTAGTTTGTGCGGGCAGCGCCTGTGCTTGAATCTCGCGAACAGAGGGAGCGAAGGGAGTGAACAACAGTGCGACGGCGACAAAGCAGGGACCAAGCCGTCCAAGAATTTCCCAGATGACGGCATTTGTGATGCGATAAAATGACCTTCGTCGAATCAAAGGTCCATACTTTCTTCTTCCAGATCTAAGCTGGCTGGGGCAGACGCCAGACATGCTGTTCCCTGACGTCTATGTCTCACACTGTCAGAAGTAACAGATGTACGCGGATCGCGAGCCGGGTCGATGTCGAAGAGTTCTTGCACTAGAAAGCACAAGAGAGCCTAAGTCCCAAGCCCGCCTATCCAATGGTCGCTGTAAGGAAAGAGTTGGCTCCCCAAGTGGACGATTTTAGAACTTTCCTTGGCAATTTCGTGGCAGCCTCACTCAAATTGGCCTCCCTGTTCAATTGAGGCTGTGGCCCGTGCGTATGGGCTCGCTGCTACTTGCCGAGGATAACGTCGATTCCTGAGAGCAGTAGTTCTAACTTTTGGCGTGGGAGCTTACCGACTCGATCCGTCAGGAGATCCTTGTCCAGGGTAATGGTAATGATCTGAGACACGTTGGCCACGGAATCCTTTGGCAACCCTGTGAGGCGCGCTGATAGGCGGAGATTTCCAGGCGCCAAGCCCCACTTCAGATTGCTGGTCAGCGGGACGCACACTGTTGTGGCGATGCGACTTCGATTCAGCGCGTCGCGCTGCACAACACTGTAATCTTCATTGACCAATCTCCATCAAGGGAGTCGGACCGCTTGTATATATCCGTTGTATGTATCCCGTGCTTAGGATTTCGTGGCAAATCAATTCTTGCTAAATCGCACTACCCGGCCGCGCCGGAAAACTCATGTGGTGGCGCGATGGCGACGACCGGGGAAGGTAAAGACGAGCGTCCTGGAACTGAAAAGCCCCTTTCCTGAAAAGCTTGAGAAATCCTCACCGTTTAAATCCTCCGAATCTCGACGTTCTTTCGTGCACGAGTTTCTGCACGCGGAGCGGCCATTGGAGGACATGCGCTCACCAGAAACTTCACCGTCGCATGACACTATGATTTTTCTACGGAGGACACAGCAATCTGATCTTTGTAACCGATTGAAAACGGAGGGTTGGCTCCCCGGACTAGATTCGAACTAACAACCCTTCGGTCAACAGAGCCAAAGAGTTGTTTTACTGTTGCGTCTATTCCCGATTATCCCCTCGGGCCGCAGCGGGGAGCAGGTCAACGCCTTGATTCAGCCAGGCCAGGAAGAGCTTGTATCCAACCGACAAAACAATTGGGCCAATGAAAAGACCGATGATACCTATGGCCAAGAAGCCACCAATCGCGCCAAGGAAGACTACGACGATGGGAACTGGGACGCCTCGCCCGAGAAGTAGTGGCTTCAGAACATTGTCCGCGAGAGCCACGACAATGCACCAAATCAAGAAGACCACCGCCTTGGCCGTACCAGCAGTTGCAAAAACATAGACCACCATGGGGATCAGAACCAAGGTTCCCACCTGAAGCACAGCAGCAATTAGAAACAGCGCCGTCCACAGGCCGGCTCCCGGCAGCCGAATCACCAGAAAACCAAGGCCGGCGAGCACAGATTGGATCAACGCCACGCCAAGGATGCCGGTGGTAACGCTGCGTATAGTCGCCCCGGCTAGTGCCTCAAATTCCTCGCCCCTATTGCCGAAAAGGTGTACGGCAAGCCGTCTCGAAACTCTCGCGCAACGGCTTGAGTTGGCGAGAAAAAATCCGGCAATTAGAATCGAGACGAAAAACTGCAACACGCTCAGGCCCGCTCCCGCAGCAGCTGAGAGTAGTCTGCTTGCGCCGGCTTTGAGCTGCGGAGTGAGACTCTGAAGTGCGGCAGATAAATTGCTGTAAGCCAGGCGCCAGAGGTCGGTCAACGGCTTCCCGATGATGGGCCAGTTTGCAATATTGGGCGGTGGGGGCGGAATCGTCAGGGTTTCATCGTGAAGTCGGACGGCGAGAGTTCGAAAACCGTCGGCCAGAGTATGAGCGAGCAGAGCCATCGGCACGATCAAAACGGTGAGGAGAAGAATTGTGAAGAGGGCTGACGCAAAGCCGCTTCGCCCTCCGAGTAGCTTTTGAAGTTTGCGGTATCCTGGATAACCGGCAATGGAGATGATCAGTCCCCAAACGATCACAAGGATGAAGGGGCTCAGGATAAGGAGGCAAGACACAGCAAGCAGAGCGAAAAGACCGATGTGAATCGAGACTTCAAGGGCTCGGCTCAAGTATGCTTTCTCAGGCACCAATTGATCAGAAGTCACGATGGATTCTCCCGGCAAATCAGGCAGACTTTTTGGTCGATCGCCAATTTGTGCGCCGCTGGGCCAGTGAGGACCCAACGGAGCTCAAGGACTTCAAGTCCAAGGTTTTCGTCGAGGCATTCACACCCTTTTCGAGGATAATTCAACAAGAGCATGGTCGAATCTCTTCCGCGAACTCGCACAATTCCGATCACGCCAACTCGTCCTCGGGAAGACCGCCTGCTGCCAGAAGCCGCATAGTCAGAATCGCGGCGGGCACCAGGTAGACGATCGTGACGCAAGTCCACATCAACGCAGCAGCGCACTGCTGGTCTTCAAGGGCGGGCATACTGAATTGTCGCGATGCGGAGACGTAAACCGGATACAGGACGCGGTCCGAGAACGCAAGAAATGCCGAAAGAATGTCGCCCGGCAGGGCGGCGAGAAATAGATATATAAGGATAGACCATCGAGGGCCTGCCGGGATCCCTGGCCAAGGAAGATAGGTATGGAGAAGTATTCGCGAGGAAGGGCTTTGCGGAGAGTCTTCGCGCGTTTGACTGCTGCAAAGTCTCCGCCGATGACTGCAATTTTTGATCGAATCATCGCAATCTCATGCTTTAGGCAAATTCTTTTAGAACAGTGCTACTCTTCGCAGTGTGGCAACTCTAGCGGTCCAGTTGCACGCTTTGAGCGCGTCCGCGCTTCGAAAATCCATACACCCAGTGCGTCGCCTGAAAGCATTTCTTCTAACCCAATGGCAGGAACGGAGAATACTGTCAGAACTGACAGGCTCCGGCCTACTTTGAGAGTCGACAGAGTTTTTTGTCTGACCAACTACAATGTAGGAGTTGCGTCACTATTTATGTGAATCCAATGCACGACCACGGACTGTGCCCCGGCCAAGTATGTACGGCCTGACGTGGGAGGTGCCTCCTGCCATTCGACGATGTCGTTCGGCGATTCCAGCGAAGTGTCGATCCATCGGCGCCAAGCATCTGTTTCTGCGCTGCCGGCGAACGGAAGCTCGAACTCGAGCGGCTCCCAATAAGCATTGAAAATAAAATGACAGTAGATCTTTTCTTTCCGCAACTCCAAGCTGAATGCCACACTGTGCGAATGATCGCTCCAGTCCGGTTGAAGGAGTTTTACCCCATGCCAGTCTCTATTCGCCTGCCTGATTAGTTGTGTCAGGGATATTCGCTGGCTCTCGGGATCCTTGTCTCGCAATATCCGTCTTGCGATGAGGAGCCTCACGAACCGATGTACGTCTGCGTGCTTGCTGACTAGTGCCCAATCGAACCAGCTCGTCTCGTTATCCTGGCAGTAGGCGTTGTTGTTGCCGTACTGCGTTCGCCGAACTTCGTCTCCCATGAGGATCATCGGTACGCCCAAAGAAAGCATCGTAGCGGTGAGCAAGTTCTTTACTTGCCGGTTACGCAGCTTCTCAATCGCTGGATCATCGGTGGGTCCTTCTACGCCACAGTTCCAGCTGCGGTTATCATTGGACCCGTCGCGGTTCTCTTCGTTGTTCGCCTCGTTGTGTTTCTGCTCATAGGAGACCAAATCATTTAGCGTGAAACCGTCGTGACACGTCACGAAATTTACGCTCTGTTCAGCTTCTCGCTCTTTGTGACGATAGATATCATGGCTGCCGAGAATGCGATCGGCGAAGCGTCGTAACGAACCTTCATCACCGCGAAAGAAGCTGCGGGTGTCGTCGCGAAACATTCCATTCCATTCCTTCCAGCTATCCCCAACAAAACTGCCTACTTGGTACAGACCTGCGGCATCCCACGCCTCAGCAATCATTTTCGTTCCGGCAAGCGATGGATCGGACTCGATATCCCAAAGCAGGGGCGGATTGGACATCACTTCACCTGACGAATCACGCGCGAGGATTGAAGCGAGATCAAAGCGGAAGCCGTCCACGTGCATTTCCTGCACCCAGTAGCGGAGGCTATCCAAGATCATGCGCCGTACGATGGGGTGATTGGCATTGAGGGTGTTTCCTGTACCGCTGTAGTTGGCGTAGCGCGATCGATCCCGCTCCAGAACATAGTAGACGCTGTTGTCGATGCCTCTAAGACTGAGTGTGGGTCCAACGTGGCCCCCTTCCGCGGTATGGTTGAAAACAACGTCCACAATGACCTCGATCCCGGCGCGGTGTAGCGCCTTGACCATGTCGCGAAATTCATCAAGTGGGCCGAGCGGGTCCTGACAGGAGCTATACGCGTGATGTGGCGCGAAGAATGAGACTGGGGCGTAGCCCCAGTAGTTAATCACTCCTCGGGGGCAATCCTTGGAATCGAATTGGAACACAGGTAGCAGTTCGACAGCGTTTACACCGAGTTGCTGCAGATATGGAATCTTTTCGATTAGACCACGGAATGTTCCACGCGCCTTTTCTGCGACACCGGAACTCGGATGGCATGTGAACCCTCGAACGTGCATTTCGTATATGATGCTTCGAGAAGAAGCCCTCTTCAGTGGTGTGTCACCCTCCCAATTGTAGGTGCGCGGATCGACCACAACGTTCTTCATTGCCGTTGCGGCGTTGTCACCTTTTTCGATTGCCGCATCGCGACTATATTCTTTGGGAACGGCCACTCTCCGTCCATAAGGGTCGAGGAGAACTTTGGAAGCATCAAAGCGCATGCCGCTCGCCGGGTCGAACG
>Ga0137409_10002153_pt1 | contig 21243 bp, 24 predicted proteins | sample CZODoug1_16funga_FD_122059 | JGI IMG/M metagenome (GOLD analysis project Ga0137409, IMG submission 122059) | Vadose zone soil fungal communities from Angelo Coast Range Reserve, California, USA - CZODoug1_16fungal (Hybrid Assembly) | ecosystem: Environmental > Terrestrial > Soil > Vadose zone... | reverse complement strand
GGCATCCGGCTGTGCAAGGCGCGGCGGCTTCGTTATGCCAACCGCGACATGGAAGACCTCGAGCGCCAGCTCAAGGACAGCGCCGGCGCACGGTTCCGCCTGGTCGTCACCGACGGAGTTTTCTCAATGGACGGCTACCTCGCACCGCTGCCAGAGATCTGCGAGCTCGCCGAAGGCCACGACGCCCTGGTCATGGTCGACGATTCCCACGCCGTCGGGTTCATGGGCGCCAACGGGCGCGGCACGCATGAGCACCACGGGGTCATGGGCCGCGTCGACGCCATCACGGGGACCCTGGGAAAAGCCCTCGGCGGCGCCAGCGGAGGCTACGTTTCGGGTCGTAGCGAGCTCGTCGCCATGCTGCGGCAGCGCTCCCGCCCTTACCTTTTCTCGAACTCGGTCCCACCCCCGATCGTCGCCGCCAGCCTCAAGGTCCTCGATCTCATCCGGTCCGCGGGTGAGCTGCGACAGCGACTGCGCGACAACACGGCGTTCTTCCGACAGAGGATGACCCGGGCCGGTTTCGACATCCTGCCCGGCGAGCACCCGATCGTGCCGGTGATGGTGGGTGACGCGGCGCTGGCCTCCCGGATGGCGCAGCTCATGCTCGAGCGCGGTGTTTACGTCGTCGGGTTTTCGTACCCCGTCGTGCCCCAGGGCAAGGCGCGGATCAGGACCCAGGTATCGGCGGCCCACTCAAAATCCGACCTCGAGCGGGCGGTCAAGGCCTTCGTCGAGACTCGGGAAGCAATCGCCCGGTAGGGCCGCCTTCCCGTGCGTTTTTTAGGGTGATGAGCGAGCAGGAGCTGATGCTGGTCCAGGTCGGGCAGGTCCTGCAGGAGGTGGCTCGTCCGTTCAGCTGCGACGCCCCGCTGCCGGGTCACGTGCAGGCCAGCCTGTGGCGGCTGGGTGTGCCCTGCGATGAGCTCACGCCGCGGGAGCACGTGGTCGCCCTCCTGTGGGCGCGTAAGCGTAGCCTGTCGTCGGCTGTCCAGCCGCCATGGCGAGGTCCCCAAGCGACACCACCGAACGCAGCCTGACGCCTGACACGGCGGCCGAAGCCGCTCAGGAGGCCGGGCTGGTTTACGCCTCCGACTTTGAACCTGGAATTCGGCGTGTCCGCAAGGGCAGAGGATTCGTCTATTTCGATCCACACGGTAAGCGCGTGGCCGACCAGGAGACGCTGGATCGGATTGCGAGCCTGGTCATCCCGCCCGCCTGGAAAGATGTGTGGATCTGCACGCGGCCCCGAGGGCACCTTCAGGTTACGGGCCGTGACGCCCGGGGGCGAAAGCAGAACCGCTACCACTCACGGTGGCACAAAATTCGCGACGCCGACAAGTTCGCGCGCCTCCTTGGCTTCGCGCGTGCGCTTCCTAGAATCAGGCGCCGCGTAACCCGTGACCTGAACCAGCGCGGCCTGCCGCGAGAGAAGGTTGTCGCCACCATCGTCAGGTTGCTCGAGATGACTTACGCGCGCATCGGCAATGAGGAGTACGCGCGAGAGAATGGGTCCTTCGGGCTCACGACCCTGCGTGACAGGCACGTGAAGATCAAGGGATCGACGGTGCGGTTCCTGTTCAAGGGCAAGAGCGGCAGCGAGGTAGAGGTCGGCATCACCAATCGGCGGGTCGCGAGTGTCGTAAAGCGCTGTGAAGAGCTGCCGGGCCAGATGCTGTTCCAGTACCTCGATCCTGCGGGCGATCGCCGCACCGTCACGTCGGACGACGTCAATCAGTACCTGCACGAAACGAGCGACGAAGATTACACAGCCAAGGACTTCCGCACGTGGGGCGCCACCGTCCTCGCAGCGTCAGCACTTCGCGAAGTTGTGAGTTTCGAATCAGACACCGAAGCCAAGCACAACGTGGTGGCAGCCATTGACAGCGTCGCGCGCAGGCTCGGACACACGCGAGCGGTGTGTCGCAAGTCTTACGTCCACCCAGCCGTGATCGACACCTACATGGACGGATCGCTCGAGAGCGTGTTGAAACTGGTGGAAGGCCGGACCCACCGCAACCTCAAAGCTGAAGAAGCAGCCGTCATCGCATTGCTGAAACGGAACGTGGCTCGTCGGTAGGGCGCCTGCCTAGTCGACGCGAACTTCGGTACCGTCCTGTGCCCAGCGCGTGTGGAACGCGCCCTCACGGTCGATGCGGTGGTAGCCGTGCGAACCGAAATAGTCGCGAAGCCCCTGGATGAGGTTGGCGGGCCCGCGCACTCGCCGGTAGCCGTCGTAATAGGCGAGCGATGAGGCAAAGGCTGGGATCGGCACTCCCTGGTCGACCGCCTGCTTGACCACCGAGCGCCAGGACCGCTGCGCCGAGGACAGGGCTTGCTGAAAAAATGGCGCGAGCATCAGGTTCGGCAGGTCGGGCGACTCGGCGTAGGCCTCCTTGATGCGGTCGAGGAACTGTGCGCGGATGATGCAGCCGCCGCGCCAGATCGTCGCCAGCGCGCCCAGGTCGAGGTCCCAGCCGAACTCTTCGGAGCCGGCGCGCAGATGCTCGAAGCCCTGCGCGTAAGCGACGATCTTCGAAGCGTAGAGCGCGTCGCGCACATCATCGACCAACCCAGCCTTTGAGCTGGTCGATCCGCCAGGCTTTGGTCCGGCGAGCACTGACGAAGCTTTGACTCGATCAGCTTTTTGGCTGGACAGCATTCGCGCAAACACCGCCTCGGTGATCCCGGTGAGCGGCACGCCCAGCTCGAGCGCCGACTCGCTGGTCCAGCGCCCGGTGCCTTTCTGCTCAGCCTTGTCGTCGATGGCGTCCACGAGCGCCGAGCTCCCGTCCCGCTTGGCGAGCACGTTGGCGGTGATCTCGATCAGGTAGGACTGCAGCTCTCCCTGGTTCCATTCCCGGAACACAGCGGCGAGATCGGCGGGACTCATCGCCAGTGCCTGGCGAAGGAAGTCATAGGTCTCGGCGATGAGCTGGATGTCCGCGTACTCGATCCCGTTGTGGACCATCTTCACGAAGTGGCCCGCGCCGTCTGGTCCGATGTACGTGCAGCACGGGACGCCATCGACCTTGGCCGAGATCGCCGTCAACATCTCTGCCACCCGTTGGTAGGATTCGCGCGTCCCGCCCGGCATGATGCTGGGCCCCAGCAGCGCCCCCTCTTCCCCACCTGAAACGCCCGCCCCGATAAACCCGAGCCCTGCGGCCTCAGCTGCCGCGGCGCGTCGGACTGTGTCGTGGAACAGGGAGTTGCCGCCGTCGATGATCGTGTCTCCGGGCTCCAGCATCGACGAGAGTGAATCGACGGCTTCGTCCACCGCGGGCCCGGCCTTGACCATCAGGAGGATTGCGCGTGGCCGCTTGAGGATGCGGACAAGCTCTTGCAGTGACCCGGCCGGCCGGAAGTCGCCCTCGCCCGAGTGCGCCGCCATGAAATCGTCGGTCCGCTTGCGGGTCCGGTTGTACACGGCGACCCGCACGCCATGGGACGCGAGGTTGCGAGCCAGGTTCTCGCCCATCGTGGCCAGGCCGACCACCCCGATCTCGTGCTCAGGCACCATGAGCCCGCAAGGCCTACTCGGCGCCGGCCTCGGCCGCATTGTTCTCCGACTCCACGATCCGCACCTTGACGAGGCGGGCGGGCTTGAGGTGTGGCTCGAGGCGGTGGAACGCGGCGAGCGCGATGTTCTCGGCGGTCGGGATGACGCCGCGCAGAAACTCGACGTCGCGGTTCAGGTGCTTGTGGTCGACGGCGTCGATGAACTCCCGCCGAAGCACCGCGTCGACATGCCTGAGGTTCACGACCATCCCCGTCTCCGCATCGACCGGTCCCCCGACCGTGACCTCGACCACGTAGTTGTGGCCGTGGTCGTTGACGCACGCGCCGAAAACCTCGCGGTTCTGAGCGTCACTCCATTCAGGGCGGCAGAGGATGTGGCCCGCGGCAAACGTCGCACGGCGGGTGATGCGGATGTTGGTCATTCCCATTACAACGTTTGTACCGGAGGGTCCATTCTGATGTTGGCTCCCGAAAGCGGGGCCGACTCGGGAGAAGCTAACCACAACGCGACGCGCGCCACGTCCGGCGGTTGCAGCACCGGACCCTCGACACCCGCGATGCGCAGCATCGGAGTGTCCACCGCGCCAGGGCTGATCGCGTTGACGCGGATGCCGAGCGCACGACCTTCGGAAGCGAGCGCTTCGGTGAGCCCGGCAAGGCCGGATTTCGCCGCCACATATGCGGCCATGCCGGGAAACTTCTCGGCGCCCGCGACCCCGGACAGGCTGGAGATCATGACGATCGAGCCGCCGTGATCTCGCATCAGGCGAAAGGCCTCGCGGCTGCATAGGAATGCGCCACGAAGTCCGGCGCCGAGCTGGACGTCCCATTCTTCCGCGGCCAGCTCTGTCACCGGTCGCTTGATCAGCACCGCCGCGCAGTGAATCAGCGCGTCGAGGTCGTCAAGCTTTGCGAAAGCCGATTTGACCTGCTTCTCGTCCGATACGTCGCAGCCCTCGCGGCGGCTCAGCGACGTGACAGTCCATCCATTCGAGCGCAACGCGCTCACGATGGCTGTTCCGATGCCGCCGGACCCGCCGGTCACAACGGCGACCGGGCTCATCGCGCGACCTGCGTGAAGGCAGCCTCGTACCCGTCGATCGCCTGCCCGAGGCCGAGTCTCTTCAACGCGCTCGAGCGCACCGCGCTCCTGTCGAGGGACAAGCAGCGCCGGATCGCATTCGACAGGCCGTCGACGTCCTCGGGCTCGGCGAAAAAGCCGCTCACGCCCTCCTCGATCACCTCGGGAAGCGCGCCCCGCCGGTAGGCGGCGACCGGGCACCCAGCCATCTGCGACTCCGCCGCCACGAGACCGAACGGCTCGTCCCAGCGCACCGCGCAGACGGTCACCGCGCTGCGCGCCATGAGGCGGCGCAGGTCGTCCCGGGGCAGAGCCCCCAGCCGTTCAGCGCGGCTGAGATCAACCTCATAGCTCGGATCGTAGGCCCCACCGGCCACCCGCACCGTCAAACCTGCAGCCCGCGCCGCCCGGAGCGCGTGCTCGATGCCCTTCTCGGGGGAAATGCGCCCGGCGACGAGCGCGGCTTGTTCGACCGGCGCGTCGTCGATGTGAAGGTCAGGGACGCCGTTCCGGAGCACCCTCGCGATTTCAACTCCGGCGTGCTGCCATGACTTGCGGCATGACTCTGAAACCGTGGCCAGGCTGACCCGATCCACGCGGGCCACCGCCTTCACGACGGCGGGGACCAGCGGCGGGAGGTGGAGCGTGTGCAGCACCGGCGGCCCATGTGCCGCCGCCTCGAAGGCCGGCGCGTCGAAGGCGTGCTGAGAGACCACGTCGGTGCCGGGGGCGATCGACCTGAACATCACCGCGATGGCTGCCGCCACGCCCGGCGCGGGAACGGGGGGGCGGCCGGCAGGCATGACGAGCGCCGAGGCCGCGTCGACGGGCGCGGGCACTGTGACCAACCTGACTCCAGGCACCTCAGAACCCTCTGCGCAGTGAAGCCGGACGTCGTGGCCTCGACGCGCGAGCCCCGCCGCCAGATCGCTGACGAAGGCCTGGGCGCCGCCCACCTGTCGTGGGCTTAGCGGCGTCACCGGCGACGCGACCACAGCAATCCTCACGACTTAGTCTCTATGGGCGAATGGACTACGAACGCGCGGTCGCGTCGGCGCCGCCCGGCTGGCGGCAGTTCGGCGTCGAAGACCTCAATCGGCTGCCGAAGGCCGTGCGGCGGCACGAGTTGAAATCCGTCCCACGACCGGAGCGCACGCTGCTCGATGCGGGCGACCCGGCCGCGGCCGAGCGGGTGCGCAGAGCCTTCTTCTGGACCTTCGTGTACCACCTTCAACCCGAGCGTTGGGACGCACTCGCGCAGGTCGAGCCGATTCATCCGGACGTGGTCGCGGCACTGCCGGAATTCTTTCGGCGAGGTCTGGACATCGGGGCCGGCAGCGGGCGCCTGACCCAGCACCTGGTGAGGCGCTGCGAGCATGTCGTCGCGGTCGAGCCGTCCGCCGGGCTGCGGGCGATTCTCGAGGGCCGCCTCCCCGCGGTCGAGGTCGTCGCCGGCTGGGCGGATGCGCTCCCGCTCGGCGATCGCAGCTCAGACCTGACCGCCGCATGCGGCGCGCTCGGCCCGGAGCCGGCAGTCGTGCGCGAGCTGGAGCGCGTGACCGCGGTGGGTGGTCTGATCGCCCTCATCAGCCCCGAATGCCCCGAGTGGTTCGAGGCTCATGGCTGGAGCCGGCTGACCGCCGCGACGATTGCACCGCTCGACCACGAAGCGTGGATCGATGACTTCTTCGGCGCGCCCGACCCGCCGCACGAACTGCTGACCAGGCGCGTCATGAGGTGATCATTCTTCGCGCGGTCGCGGCGCCGCCCGCCTCGCGCACAGCGTCACCCTTGCGCAGCACACCGAGCAGCTGACCCGCCGAGGTGGTGATCGGGACGCTCTCCAGCTGGTGCTCCACCATGTAGTCGGCCATCTCCTTGATGGGCACATACGGACGGAAAGTGCTGGGGCCTGCACGCATGGAATTCTCGGCAAGGCCTGACTCCTCTTCGAGCTGTTCCGACCTCAGCTGGCCAAGCACGACCCGGGCATCGTCGATGACAATCGCCACGTCCCAGCCGGCGGCGGCGGCCCGCTTGCGGACGTCAGCCACGAGGTCCTTCAGCCCGCAGACGACCACGTCCTTGCGCGCCACGTCGCCGGCGCGAGGACGTTTGGAGTTCTCACCCTCCGTCGGGTTGCCGGCCGCCAGCCAGTCGAGCTTGCCGGCCCTGTATTCGTAGACCTGTTCGAAACCGAGACTCTCGAGCCGCGCCGCGGCCCTGGGCGCCACGTCTCAAGCCGCATCCCAGCAGTAGACGATCACGGGCCGATTGCGATCGATCTCGCCTGCCCCTTCATCCAGCTGGCGCAGGGGATGGCTCACCGCACCTGGAAGGTGGTCCTCCACGTACTCCTCGGCTGGGAGCACCTCGACGAGCTGGGCGCCCTGCTTGACCATCGTCTCGATCGCGTCGCGGTCGACCAGAGTCGCCATGTCCTACGCCCCGGCTTGCGTGACCGGTTCGCTCTTGACCGCCTCCTGCCGCTTGAGGCTGTCCGCGTTGCGGATGCCGATCGCGTTCACCAGCGCACCGACGAGGAGAAGGCCCACGCCGACCAGCATCGCGAGATGGAAGGACGAGGTCGAGGCGTCTCGTACCACTGCCACCAGACTCGGATCGGGCGGTGTGTTGAGCGGGCTCACCTGGTTGCGAAAGCTGCTCGAAGAAACGTCGACGCCGGGCAGGCGTGAGGCGAGCGTCGCGTAGAAGTTGGCGGTGAGAAACACGAAGATCAACGCTCCGGCCAGCTGAGGCCCGACACGCGAGATCGCGTTGTTGATCGCGGAGCCGACCCCTGAGTTCCTCACGGGGACGGACGTCATCAGAGCGGTGGTGAGTGGGGCGACAAGGATCATCAGGCCGATGCCGAACAGGATCGAACCCGGCAGGAAGTCGGTGAAGTACGAAAGCGGCGGCAGGTAGGTGTTGGGGTCGGACAGCTCGAGCTTCCATGGCGTGCTGCTGGCAGGCACCCGAGCAAACCACAGGACCCCCAGCGCCATGATCAACGGGCCAGCGGCCATGAACCAGCGCGGACCATATTTCGCGGCCAGGCTCCCGAACCGCGCCGAAAAGAAGATCAGAAAAAGCGTGCCGGGAATTCCCCCCGCGCCGGCCGCTGCGGCGCTGTAGCCGATGGTGCCCTGCTGGAAGAGCACCAGGTAGTAGAACGCCACGTACAGGGCGCCGTAGATCAAAAGCGTCGACAGGTTGGTCACCGCGAAGTTGCGGGAGCGGAACAGCTCGAGCGGGATCAATGGATGCTTCGAGCGCTGCATAAGGATGGGGAGCGCGATCGAGGCCACGACTCCCACCGCCAACGCGATGTATCCGATCGGGTCCCGCCACGCCCTCTGCTGTCCGTAGATGGCGCCGAAAGCAAGCCCCCCGACCGCCAGCGCGACGACTGCCGCCCCAAGCCAGTCGAAGTTCGCGGTGGCCAACTCGTCGCGGCTCTCGGGGACGTGGTTCCAGGTCGCCCAAACAGCAACCACGATCAAAGGCACGTTGATGAGAAAGGCCGCCCGCCACGAGATCGTATCGACGAGCAGGCCGCCGATGACGGGGCCGAGGACAGTTGTCGCGCCCGAGGCGCCTGCCCATACGCCAAAAGCGCGTCCCTGCTCCTGGCCGGAAAAGTTCGCAGTCAGCAGCGCGAGGGAGCCGGGCACCAGCATCGCGCCGGCAGCACCCTGCAGCACGCGAAACAAGACCAGGAGCTCCATCGTGGGAGCGAGGCCGCACAGCACCGAGGTGACGCCGAACCCGACGAGGCCGTAGAGAAACATGCGGCGGCGGCCGTAAAAGTCGCTCAAGGCACCCGCCAGGATCAGGAGGGCGCTGAGCGTGAGCAGGTACGCGTTGTAGACGTACGACTGGCCTTCCAGGACGCCAAGGAACGAGCGCGGGAGCTCGCGGCCGATGCGAGGCAGGGCAACGTTGACGACCGTCGAGTCGAGGAAGACTATCCCCGACCCAAGCACCGCCGCGACCAGGATCCAGCGCTTGGTTGTCATGTCCCTATTCTTGCGGGTTTCGTAAGACGCGTCGATGGCGAGCCGCGAACGCTCCGACGAGCGCGATCAGGATGATCACGGGTACGACCGGCGCCACGCCGTTGTTCGGCAGACCAGGGACGGTGCTGCCCGTGACAGTGGACGAAGCGGAGTCATTTGCGGGATTGGGATCTGCCGGCGTCGTTGTGGTGCGGGTCGCGGTGTTCGTCACCGGGGCGGTGCCTGTGACGGTGACCACAAGCTGAAGCGTTGCCGTTGCGCCAAAGGCAAGTGGTCCGAGATTCCAGAGGCCTGTGCCCGCTGTAAAGGTGCCCTGGCTCGGGCTCGCAGACACGAAGGTGAGCCCGGCGGGCAGCAGGTCGGTGACGACGACGCTTGTCGCCGGGTCCGCGCCCAGGTTCTGCGCCGTGATCGTGAACGTCACGTTGGCGCCCACCGCGGGATTCGGGTTGCTCACCGACTTGGTGATGGCGATGTCCGACCCAGGCGCAACGATGTTGAGCGGCGCCAGGACGGTGCTGCTTGGATAGTAGGTCCACGTGTCGAGCCCTTTGGCGTCACCGAAGCTCCCAGTGCACGGAGCATTCGTGTTTCCGCCGGCCCCACCGAACGCTCGCTGCGTGCTCGCGGTGCTGTAGCCGGTAATCGCGTTCGAGAAAGCCGGGGCGGGCGGCGCGATGCCGCAAAGGACATTGCCGACGGCGTTGCCGGAGTTGACAACAGTGGGGACTCCGGCGGGAAAAGTCATGTACGCGCGGTCGTCATAGAACCCGGAGGTGCAGGCACCGGTAAGCGCCGGACAGATTCCGCCCGGCGGGTTGAGAAGCGTGATGGTCGGGCCGCCCGTCGTGTCGTTCTCGACGTCGATCATCGGGAAGTGATACTCGCCGCCATGAAAGCGCGCGCGGACTTGGTAGGTGCCGACTGGAAAAAAGGCCCCTGAGTTGTCCTTGCCGTCCCAGACGACCGTTTGCACCCCGGCCGGCCGAACGCCCCGCAGCGAGCGGTTGGTCGGCAGCGTCGGATCGAAGTTCACGCCGTCGCGGCTGATTACGATTTCGTACACACCCGGGACGTTGCTGGTGTACGTGAACGTCCCGCCCGTGTTGACGAGGCTGGTGTTTCCGCCAACATTGCCGATGAAGCTCAGCGAGGTCATGACCGGCGCCGTCGGCGCGACAGGTATCCCCAGCCCGGCTATCGCTGCGGCGGACGGCGGCTCGAAGAACAGGGGGAAGCTCGGCAGCGCGAAGCTGACCCCACCCTGGATTCCGGTCAGCTGGCCCGGGGAGCCGGTGGCGTCGGCTACGGCGTCGTGGTAGAGCGGAGTCACGCCGTCTGAATCCAGGAAGCCGACCTGGTTGCCGTAGACGAGCCACCCGTTCGGGTCCATACCCCGCAGGTCCACCCGATATTGGTACCCGTCTGTGGTGATCGGGTAGACGCTCGGAAAGACCGGGAAAGCATTGCCACCGGTGAAGAGTGCGAGGTAGTAGGTGAAGACCCTGCCGGTGACGTTGCTCGTCGAGGCGAGGCTCGCACGAACGGTCGCGTCCCAGGCGGCGACCGATGTCCCTTGCGCGCCGCTGAAGTCGTTGGGGTCGGTCAGCGCAACGTCGGCTGCCACCGTCCCGTCGCCGTTGGCGGAGAAGCCGTCAGGGCCCAGAAACGCAATGTCGTAGATGCCTGTGGAGGGCGCTGTGTAGTTACACGGCACATACCCTCCCGCCACGCCGCCGGCCGGGATGGTGTCTGGGCCCGCCAGCTCCTGCGCGCGGCTCGTGATCCTGCCCTGGTTGGCGGGAGCCCCGCCGGCTGTGCGCTGCGTCTCGCAGCTGAAGCTTGGCGCAGCCGAGACATTCTCGGTGCCGACCGGTCCGAAGACCAACCCCGGATTCCAGACGCGGATATCGCTGGTGCCCTGGCCGATCGCGCTCGAGCCGAGCATCAAGACCTCGCCCGCGTTCATGAACGCCTTGATCAGCGTCCGCCGCGTCAGCGCGCCATTGCCATACGAGCCGGTGCGCCACTCGGTGTTGGCGCGGAAGCCTGACGCGCCGCTCGGCCACAGGTTCGCGCTGCCGGCGGCGTAGACGTTTTGGGATCCGGACCCCACCAGAAGAAGCAGGAGAACCGGCGATCCGAACAGGGCGCGGCGGCGGTTACGCAAGAACCGCGCTGACGAGCAATCGTTGCGTGTTGCTCTGAGTCAAAGGATTCCATACGCCTGCGCAGGTGATCAAGGTGAGCGTTGCGACCGAGCTTGGTTCGAAGAGCGATGCGATGCGCGCGTTTGCGTCTACGACAGTCTTGCCGGTCACCTTGAAATGAACCGAGCCGCCATCTGCGCGCATCACAGTGATTTCGTCACCGGCCCGAACCTGGTTCAGGTGCGTGAAGACCGCGGCACCCGTCCACCAGTTGACGTGTCCGTTGATCAAAGCATTGCCCGGCTGGCCCGGCGCGGGGCCGAGCTTGTACCACGCGACGTCACGAAAGTTCTTGGGGATGTCCATGTTTCGGTTGGCGTCGAGGCCCCGGGCTTCCACCGCGGCGTCGACGTTGATGCGAGGGATCAGCAGTCGGGCCGGGGTCGGATCGACGATCCGGATCCGTGCAAGGCTCGTCGGCCGGGGGAGGCTCAGCGACATCGGCGCAGGCTGCGCCTGGGTCGGCTCGGCGAAAACCTGCGTTCGCACAGCCACGACGGCGTAGCTTCCGGCCGCGGTGGTCAGGCAGAGGCCAAGGATCAGTAACCGCCTGAGCATGCTGGCGCGGATTCTAGAGGTCGGTCCCTTAGAAGTCTTTGCGACCCATGAAATGGTCGAGCACACCAGGCCGCGCGAGCTCGTACAGCGCGATGCGATGACCGCTGGGTGTGACGAACGAGGAGCAGGGCCCCATCGGAATCTCGAGGCTGTGCTGCTTTTTCAAGCCGCGCTTCTTCAGCTCGGCGGTCGCCTTTTTGAGATCGCCGACCCGATAGATGTAGATCGGGCGATCGCCCTCGAGGTGGTCGGTCAGAAGCACGTGCGGCGGTCCTCCGGTGAGCTGGACCATGGCCACGCGCGCGCCCATTCCCTCGACGGCAAAGCCGAGCCGTCCGCCAAGCACGTCGACAAAGTAGCGCGCGTCCGCGGCGACGTCGCTGCTGGGCGTGTAGAGGTAATCGAGCTGCTCGAAGGGATTCATGACAGCGAGAAGTCGGTGGCCACCTCGACCCCATGCCGCAGGGTCTGCAACGTCGAGCAGTAGCGCTCCGCGCTCGACAGCAGTCTTTTCGCACGTTCAGGGTCGACGCCGTCTTTCACCTTGACCATCGTTCGCATCTCGATGCCGGTAGCGCCGACTGGTGCGTCGCGATCGGTGGCCATCGTGCCGCGGAAGTCCCAGTGGATGCGAACTTCGACGTGGACGGACTCGACCTCCACTCCCATGTTCGCGGCGACGGAGCGGAGAGTGCTCTCCTCGCAGATGGCCAGCGCGCTCGCCAGGATGTCGCCCGAGCAGGGCGTGTCTCCGGCGCCACCCGCAGCTGGATGCAGGCCGGCGTGGATCGTCACCTCCGGAAACTCAGTTGGCGCGACCGTGCAGTGCCGAGGATCCGAGAGGTCGCTCGGAACGCTCTGTGCTGCGGTCACGACCAGGGCCGACCCCGGATCCGACCGGTACTTCTCTTTCAGCGGCGCCTGGACGCTTTTGAGGTCGGTGGTATATGGCATCAGCACATTCTCCTGATACGGGGCCAGTGCGGGTGTGCGCCTCGAACATCCAGCTCGGGCTGCGGTTGGACGCCCAGCTCCGCCGCGGCGCCGAGCTGGGCGATCGCCTGGCCGCCACCTAAGGCTCAACTGCGCCTATACGATTCTCTGCTTGAGTCTTTTGGCGCTGGCTCCGCTCGTTGCGGCCTGTGCGTTCGGCCTGATCTCAGGCTTCAACGACGGCGGGAACCTACTTGCGTCATTCACTTCGGGCCGTGTCATATCCCCTCCGATGGCTGCGGTCCTGCTGCTGATCAGCCTTGCCGGCCCGGTGATCCTGGGCACCGCCGTCGCGCGGACGATCGGCACAAATGTGATCGACCTGGGTGGGGAGGGCGCGCTCGGCTACGTGCTGATCGTCGCGTCGTCTCTGTCGGTCGTCTTGCTGTCGTGGCGCGTCGGCATCCCGACGAGCATGACCCTCGCCCTGGTCGGCGGCATGCTCGGTTGGACCATCGCGTCAGGTGGACGGTCCGAGGTTCATTGGGACGGTGTAGCTCGTGTTCTCGTCGGGATGCCAGTGTCGGTGCTCGGCGGATTGCTGCTCGCCCTGGCGATTTACTGGGCGATCCGACGACTTCTCGGCACTCAGCCACATGCCTCCCTCCTCAGGCTCGCGCGGCTCCAGCTCCTGACCGCCGCCATCCAGGCGTTCGCCTATGGCGCCAACGATATGGAGAAGTCCGTCGGCCTGATCGCTGTCAGCCTCTCGTTAGCGAACCATCAACAGGTGTCGTTTTCAAATCCGCTGCCTATCATTGGCGCATTCGGATTTTTTTACGTGGGTGCGCTTGTCGGCGGTTGGCGCGTGGCTAGCCGGATCGGGTTTGGAGTGTTGAAGGTCCGCCCAGTGCAGGCGCTTGCACAGCAGCTCGCCTCTGGAACTGTGGTGGCGGCGCTCGCCGCCGGCGGCGCGCCGGTCAGCATGACGCAGACCATCGACGGCGGCCTGGTCGGCGTCGGGGCGGCACAACGCGCCTCATCGGTGCGTTGGGGAATCGTGCGCGAGCTGCTCTTCAGCTGGTTGTTGACGCTGCCCCTCGCATTTCTCGTCGCAGCGGCTCTGCACTTTTCGGTCAGGATTGCGGGTGTGGCGCCATGAGCATCGGACGCACCATCAAGGCGCTTGGAAGGTCAAATGACCGGCGGTTCGTCCAGCTGCTCTCCGAACAGGCCGACCTGACCATCCGGGCGCTGCAGTCGCTCGAGAAGTTCGGCCGCCAACCCACGGCGAACGACGCTTTCATCGAAGAGATCAAAGAGATCGAGCGCGAGGGCGACGCCAAACGCAGGATCCTGATCGACGAGCTCGCCCACACTTACGCCACGCCTTTCGATCGGGAGGACCTGTTCGCTCTGTCGCGCGCCATCGACGACATCCTGGACGCGGCCAACGAGACCGCGATCGAGCTCTCGATCTACAAGATCGCGCCTCCGGAGGGACTCCACGAGATGGCTGTCGTGCTCGTCGAAGGCGCACGCCACATCCGCGCGGCGGTCGCCGAGCTGCTCGATCATCCGGGCGTCGCCTCCGAGCACGCGGTCAGAGCCAAGCGTTCGGAGAACAGGATCGACAGCCTCTATCACCAGGCTGTCGGCCACCTTTTCGACAGCGATGAGGAGATCAGCCAGATCCTCAAGTCGAGGGAGATCTACCGCCACATCAAGAACTCGGCCGACCGCATCGACCGCGCAGCCGACGATATCTCGGTCATCGTCATCAAGCGGAGCTGAGCTCGAGTCGCCCCCACCCTGACCCTCCCCCTGCGGTGGAGGGGGTCATTTGAGCGCGTTCTGGATCCCCGGCCGCCACAGGTGCGCGGCCTGGACGAGGAGCACCGCAACGATCACGAGCACCCCACCGGCCACCTGGACGACCGAAAGCCGGTCACCGAGGATAAGCACCGCCAGCAAGACAGTGACCACAGGCTCCCACGTGCTGAGCAAAGCGGCACGGGCGGCGCCGACTCGAGGCAAGCCCGCCACGAACAGCGAGATGGCGACCATCGTCGGAATGACTGCGATCCCCAGACCGACCGCCCACCCGCTCGCGTTTCGAGGCAGAGCAAGCTGGTGGTTGAGCCCGGCGAGCAGGCAGAACGCAGTGGCCGCCCCGCTCATGATCACAGCGCTGGCGGCCACTGCCGGCGCAGAGCTCATGACTCGCTCCCCGATGAGGATGTACCCGGTGTAGATCGTCGGCGAAGCGATCGCGAGCACCAAGGCCCACGAGAGCTGAAATCGCGCGCCTCCGACGAGCATCGCGACACCCGCGAAGCTCGCCCCCAGCGCAACCCAATGCCACATCGAAACCGAGCGCCGCAAGAACAACCATCCCGCCAGCACGACCAGGCTTGGATAGATGTATGCGATGAGCACGACCAGCGATGCGGGCAGGGAGCGCAGCGCGATGAAGTAGGTGAGCGACTGGCCGGTGTAGACGATCGCCCCCAACCCGATCAGGGTCATGAGCTGTTTGCGTTGGAGGCGCAGCGGGTTCTGGCCGATGACCATCGCGAGGATCCACATCCCGATTGCCGCGAGCAGAAAGCGAAAGGCGAGGGTCTGCTCGGTCCCGAGCCCGGAGGCGTAGGCCAGCTTGGCGAAGATGGCAAGGCTGCCGAAGGCGGTGGCCGACACCAGCACCATTGCCGTTCCGATCCACTGGGTCCGATGCGCCTGGGCTGCGACGGATATGTCTACGGCCAAAGAAGGTGGCCGAGCAGCATCCCGATGACGACCGCGATTGCGTACGTGAAACGAGGGAACCGGCGCACGAAGGAGCGGACACCGTTGCTCATCGGATCGGTTCCCCGGCGAAGGGCGAGGGACTCCTGGAGCATGATCAGGAACGCGAACAACGATCCGAAGGTCGCGATCAGCGACAGGATGGCTTCGGCGCTGAAGTTCATGTCGGCTTGTCTTCCGGCGAAGTTCTGCCTGACCGTGGGCCCCACAAGAAGTGCCCGAGGAGAATCCCGATCACGATGGCGATCACGAACGCGTAGCCCGGGTATGAGTGGACTGCCGGCCTGATGTAGTCGGAGATCGGCTTGCTGCCGGTCAGCAGCGCCCAGCTCTCAAACGCCAGCCCGAGCGTGACCACGCCGAACAGCGCGGTGACCAGCCACGAGAAGATGTTGCCCAGCGCGAAGCGCACGTGCAGATTGTCGCCTGGATAGGATGGCTCGCGGTGGAACGCCGCACACCGCTCGACACCCGGATCACTCGCGTTCGCTCGCGGGTCGTGGATCTTCCGCTGCCTTCAGATTTTCGACCGGCCTGGGGACGCAACCAGGTCCAGCGCAACCTGGTTATCACGCTGGTCGAGGTCGAGACCGAGTCTGGAATCACCGGTCTAACGGCAGCAGAAGCTGGCGCCGAAGCCGCCATCTCGATCGATCGCTTCGTGACGCCGCACCTCATCGGACAGGACGCGGCAGCACCTGAGCGCCTTACCGGACTGCTCAAAGACGCCGAGATTCTCGGCTCGCCCGTCTACTGCATCGAGATCGCGCTTTGGGATGTTGCGGGCAAGGTCGCCGGCCTGCCGGTCTCGAGGCTTTGGGGCGCTGCAACCGACCGCGTGCCCGCTTACTGCGCGACAGGCGAGGTGCGGCCTGCGAAGCAACGCGTCGAAGACTGTCATCGCATCCTCGATGACGGTTTCAAAGCCGTCAAGCTGCGCTTCCACTCGGATGACCCTCGCGACGACATCAGGGTGGTCGAAGAGGTGCGCCGCGAGCTCGGCGACCGTCTCGTCATCCTCGTCGACGCCAACCAGGCCGGGCCCGCACCCGGCTGGGAAGGGCACGTGCAATGGGACTTCCACACCGCGCTTGGCGTGGCGCTCGAGCTCGAGCGGCTGGGCGTGGTGTGGCTGGAGGAGCCGCTGCCGCGTCACGACTACGCCGGCCTGTCGCGGCTCCGGGATCGCCTGGGCACGCTGCAGCTCGCGGGCGGCGAGAACAACCACGGCGCCCAGGAATTCAAGCTGCTCATCGAGAGGGGTTGCTACGACGTCCTCCAGCCGGACGCGGTGCTCTCGGAAGGCGTGTACCAGCTCCGCAAGGTCGCCGCCCTGGCTGAAGCCGCCGGCCTCCTGGTTGCGCCGCATACATGGACCCATGGCCTGGGCCTGCTCGCCAACCTGCACCTGGTCGCCTCGATCCCCAACTCTTCATGGTTTGAGTTTCCGCACGAGCCGCCCGGCTGGCCTGCCTCGGCCCTGAGCCAGATGCTGGTCGAAAAGCCGTGGATCGACGCCGATGGCTGCGTCCCGGTCCCGGACCGTCCTGGTTTCGGCTTCACAGTGGACGAGGAGCTAGTGGAGCGGCACACGGTTGCCCGCTTCGGTTGATACGTGCGGCAAATTCGATTGACAAAGCGTCCTCCAGGCAATACGTTGGGGCCAATTTGGAACGCTCCAATTCCGCCATTCGAATTGGCCTGCTCACAGACGCCATGCCGGATCGCAGCTTCGAAGAGGTCGCCGGCTGGTCAGCCCGGACAGGCCTGATCCAGGATCTCGAGATCGGCGTCGGCGGCTACTCGGGGGCCCCGCACTGCGACCTCGATGAGTTGATGGACAACGCCCGCGCTCGCCGCCAGTGGCAGGCTGTGCTCGACCACGCCGGCCTGAGCCTCTCCGCGCTCAACGTCTCGGGCAATCCCCTGCATCCCGACCCCGCCATCGCGCAACGCCACGACACAGACCTGCGCAAAGCGATACGCCTGGCGGCGGTGCTCGGGGTCAACCGCGTCGTAGCCATGTCGGGTTGCCCGGGCGCGGACGCCTCCGATCGATTTGCGCCCAACTTCTCGGGCGGCGGCTGGCTTCCGGATCTCGAGGGGATCGCCGACTGGCAGTGGCGTGAGCGGGTCGCTCCCTACTGGGCCGAGATCTCAGACTTTGCGCGCACCGAACACCCGCAGCTGATGATCTGCTTCGAGCTGCACCCGGGCACCTTCGTCTTCAACTACGAAACGTTCGAGCGGGTCCGGCAGCTCGGGTCCAATCTTGGCGTCAATCTCGACCCAAGCCATTTCTTCTGGCAGTCCATTGACCCGCTCGCCATCGTGCAGGCGTTGGGCGACCGGATCGGGCACGTGCACGGCAAAGACACGACGCTTCATGAGCAGCGCCTCGCGCTCAACGGCATCCTCGACAACCGTTGGCCGAATCCACCCGACGATATGCCCTGGAACTTCGCCACGGTCGGGCGCGGCCACGACGAAGAGTGGTGGAGTCGATTTGTCGGCCTGCTCCGCGACCAGGAATTCAGCGGCACGATCAGCATCGAGTACGAGGATCCATTCGTCCCTGTCGACGAGTCGGTGCTGGAATCGGCGCGGCTGCTCTGTGGGCTCGTCCGCGCGTGAAGATCGAGAGCATCACATGCCGAGTCGTGGACTTTCCGCTCGAGCGCGAGTTCCACCCCGCATGGGCACGCGGCCGGAACCAGCCGAACCTGCTCATGGTCCTGATCGAGGTCGAGAGCGACGACGGCTTGACCGGCGTCGGTGCGGCGCATGCCGGACTCGAGGCTGCGATCGCCATCGAGCGGTTCGTGGCCCCGTATTTCATCGGCCAGGACCCGACCTATATCGAGCGTCTGGCGCCGGTGATTCGCGACGCGGAGATCCTCGGCGCGCCCGTGTACTGCATGGAGATGCCGCTATGGGACCTCCTGGCCAAGGTCGCGGGCCTGCCGGTCGCGCGACTGTGGGGCGGCTACTCGGATCGGGTCACCGCTTACTGCGCGACCGCCGAGGTTCGTTCACCCAAGGAGCGCGTGGATGACGTGCAGCGGATGCTGGCGGAGGGTTACCGCGCGGTCAAGTTCCGGTTCCACCTGCCAGATCCCAGAGAGGACTTGAAGGTGGTCGAGGCGGTCAGGGCGGCGGTCGGTGACCGGATCGAGATCATGGTCGACGCCAACCAGGCGGGAGTCGAGCCAGGCCACGGCGGCCACCACACGTGGGGGTTTCCAATGGCGCTCACGGTCGCGCGCGAGCTCGAGCGGATGAACGCGAGATGGCTCGAGGAGCCGCTTCCCCGACATGACTACGACGGCCTGCGCCGTTTGCGCGACAAGCTGGACCGGCTTCCGATCGCCGGCGGCGAGGACAACCACGGCCTTCACGAGTTCAAGCTCCTGATCGATCGCGGCTGCTACGACATCCTTCAGCCGGATGCGCTGCTGTCAGAGGGTGTCGGGCAGATGCGCAAGATCGCCGCGTTAGCCGAGCTTGCCGGGCTGGAGATGGCGCCGCACACGTGGGGCAACGGGATTGGGCTCATGGCCAACCTCCACCTTGCGGCGGCGATCCCGAACTGTCCTTTCCTTGAGTTTCCGCACGACCCCCCGAGCGGTTGGACGGCGGCGGCACGGGATCAGATGTTGGTGGAGAAGCTGACGATCGACGACGAGGGCTGCGTGCGCGTGCCGAACCGGCCGGGCTTCGGGCTGGTGCTGGACGAGGAGCGGATATCGCGATACACCGTCAGTACTCACACGGTTCGGTGATCAGGGCCGGATCAGTTTTTACCGACCTCTAGGAGCACCCGGCCGTCTTCGATGCTGACCGGGACCACCTTGACGGCGTAGCCGTCTTCCCAGAGCGCCCGTCCGCGCTCGAGGTCGAACTCCCAGCCGTGCCACGGGCACGCGATCACCGGGGTTTCGTCGTCCACCTCCATGGAGCCCGGGGCGCTGCCGTGCAGCCGCCCGCTCACCACGCCGAGGCACAGCGGACCCTTCTGGTGTGGGCAGCGGTTGTGAACAGCGAAAAAGCGATCCTGCCAGCGCAGCACCCCGATCTCGTGGTTCCCGGCCGTGACGATCCGGAATCGCCGATCCTCGAAATCGGCGACGGGTCCAACGTCCACTTTCACTTGACTGTTTCTGCGACCGCCGCCGGCTTACCGAGCTCGTCAGCCTTCCATCCATAGAGCCGGCACGCATTCTCGAAGAACAGCCGATCGTGCCACTCGCCCGGAAGGCGCGTCGACAGGTACTCGATCTCATCTGCATCCCAGTGCGGGTAGTCCGACGAGTACACGAGCTTGTCCTCGAGCCCCATCGAACGGATGAGCTCGATGACGTTTTCGCGCTTTGGAGAGATCTCCAGCGGCTGGCTGCTGACCCACACGTGCTCGGCGAAGTACTCGCTTGGCAGCCGCTTGAGCCACGGGACCTCGCGGCGCAATCCCTTGTACTCGGTGTCGAAGCGCCACAACAGGCTCGGAATCCATGCCGATCCGCCTTCAACAAGGACCAGCCGAAGTCGCGTGTACTTCTCAAAAACTCCGTGCGCGATGAAACTGACGAGATGGGTCTGGATCGCCTGCGGCCACAGGACGTGGGTCTCGAAATATGTGTTGACGCTGCCGCCCCCTGTGCTCGGCGGGTTCGCCCAGCCTCCGGCGCCTCCATGAATCGCGACCGGCTTGCCGGTCTCCTCGGCCGCGGCGTAGATGGGATGAAAAATCGGATGCCCGAAGCCGTACCCGAATGGGTTGTCGACGAGCATCACCTGGACCATCCGAGGGTTGGCTGCGTGCCTTCGAACTTCGGCTGCGGCAAGGTCGGGCAGCTGGCTGCCGACCATGATCGACGACAAAAGGCGTGGATCCTGCGTCAGCCAGCGATCGATGCTCCAGTCGTTGCAGGCACGCGCGAGCTCGTTCGCGAAGTAGGGGTTGTGATGACCGGCGAGGTGGCTGTCATCACCGAAGGTCAGAATCGCCCGCCTGACGTCCTGCGCGTCCAGCAGCTGCGCCCGCATGGTCGGGTAGTCGGAGCCTGGCTCGCCACCCCCCTTCGGGTAGGTGTCTGCGCGCATGAAGCCGTGCGGATTTGGGAAGCCATCCTGCACTGCCAGCGGCACATTGCCCGCGCGGCCGCGATCCGTTACGTATTCCCGCCATCCACGCGACAGGTATGGGATCAGCTCGGCATCCGTGCTCCGAGCGTGGTGGACGTCGCAGTCGATGACAGGTCCCGAGTACATGGCGTGCCCCTGGTCTCCTTATCAATGGTAGAAAGACAGGGGCGGCGATCCGCCCCTGTCCCCGACGTTACTTCAGTGTTTCGACCTTATCCGCGCCGACCTGATTGGCGACTGTGTCATGCAGGATCTTGATCGCAGCATCGACCGACGTATTGGGAGCAGTGGCGATCTGGCCGGTCGCCTGGCCGATGCCCTGCACCCACGCGGGGTAGCCCTCCTGCTCGGAAGGAACGAGCCTTGAGTTCGGGAGCGCGTCGCCGAACGCCTTGTTGAACGGAGGGGCGAACTCGAGGTATCCAAGCGACTTGGCGACCTTCTGGTTGGGCGGGACGAAGCCCGCGCGGTTGGCGATGTAGGTCTGGTTGTCATCGCCTTGCATGATCTTGATCAAGCCCCATGAGAGCTCCGGGTGCTTGGTGACCTTGGAGATGGCGACGGCCCATCCTCCAAGAGTGCTGGCGCTGCCGGGTGCCTGGCCGTGTGAGGTTGGAATCGGCACCGCGCTGGCCTCTTGAGCCGCGGTCGCCCAGTGCCGGTTGTCTTCGGTCCACGCGTCCGCGAACCAGTTGGAGCCTATGGCGATCGCCATCTGGTGATCCTTCAGAAGAACCACAGGCCGGCCCACTGCCTTCGGCGAGAAGAGGTCCGATGTCGAGCCGCCGAGGCCCTCCGAGTAGACGCTCTTGTAGAACTGGAACACCTCTCTCAGCCCTGGGCTGTCGACGACCCACTTCTTGGTTGTGTAGTCGAAGATCGTCGGGGTGGACGAGCCGTAGACCATGTTCGCGCTGCCCTGCAGCACGCCGCCGGCACCCGCGCTGGTCCCGGCTGGAGCCCAGAA
>Ga0137409_10002152_pt1 | contig 21245 bp, 15 predicted proteins | sample CZODoug1_16funga_FD_122059 | JGI IMG/M metagenome (GOLD analysis project Ga0137409, IMG submission 122059) | Vadose zone soil fungal communities from Angelo Coast Range Reserve, California, USA - CZODoug1_16fungal (Hybrid Assembly) | ecosystem: Environmental > Terrestrial > Soil > Vadose zone... | reverse complement strand
TCTTCCAGGTTGCCGGCCGTCTGCGTGTGCTTGCGTTCCTCATCCGCCAGCTTGTTCAGCAATTCTCGCGTCGACGCGTCCGTGGTTCGCGCGATAGCTTTCTGATAAAAGCGCTGCGCCTCCATCTCCATCACTTCCGCCTGGCGCCGCGCCACGTTCACTCCCAGCGGCCGCACCAGCCACGTTGGATTCCGCCGCAAAAACCCTTTCACGTTTTCCCGCCGGATCAGCGGAATTCGTTCGCCAAACCGCTGTCGGAACATCGCCAGCAGCCGGTCCCGGTGTACGACTTCTTCCTCCCGCATCTCCTCGAACATATCCGCCGTAGCCGGATACGACTCTCTCAACGCATCCGCAAATTCGCCGTAAATCCGCCCATCCTCTTCCTCCGACGAAATCGCCAGCGCCAGAATCTCCCGCTCGGTCAAATCCCTGAATTTCTTCAGCATCAGTCGCCGCCCTCACGCACTTCGACCCGCAGCATCGCACAAGCGCCCCACATCGGCAATCCCTGCAGTGCAGACCGAAGAGCATATGGCCCGCAGGCGAATGCCACTAGTCGGACAGGTGCATCCTTTTCAGCAGCTTGGCGAAACGCGGGTCTTGGCGGAGAGTTTTCATTAGCGGATCGGTCTTCAATTCGGGCGTGCCGGGGTCGCGTTGCCGATAGGAGCGATCCAGCCACGCGAAAGCCTTCTCGACTTCTCCGCGATAGGCGTAGGCTTCGGCGATTTGATAGGCGGCGTCATTTTGGTGTGTGGCGATGAGCGTTTTCAATACGTTTTCCGACTCCTCGCGCCGGCCTAGCGCGTGATAAGCCAAGACCTCACCTGACAATTTTTCCCAGTCGCCAGTCTCCTTCTCGATCTCCTCCAACGCGCTCTGCCAGCGCCCTTGCGCCAGTAGGATTTGGCAATAGGTGAGGTGAAGAGACGAAAGTTGCGGGTTCAATTCCTGAGCCTTTTGCAGCGCGGCTAGGGCTCCTTCGTTTCGGTCGAGGAAGTACAGCTCATATCCCAACGCTAAGTGAAAATTGGCCCTTAGCGGGTCCAGCGCAATAGCCTGCTCGTATAGTGCGACTGCCTCTTCCACTCGGCCGAGGATCCTCACGAGGTGCGCTCGATTGGCTAACACCGCCGCGCTACCCGGTTCCAACAGCGCAGCCTTCTTCAGAGAAGCATCGGCGCCTTCCCAATCCCAGTCGTGGTTCATCTGGACCAACGCCAGCGTCATGTAACCCGTAGCTGAACCTGCGTCGAGGCTAATGGCCCTTTCCGCGCTTTCGCGGGCGCGCCGAAAACCGTCAGCGTTATCGATCAGGCCGATCCTCGCCAGCCTCTCCAACACTTGCGAGTTCTGCGCCCAGGCTGGCGCATAGTTTGCATCCAGCTTGATGGCGCGCTCCGAGTAAGCAAGCGCCTTGGTGAGGTCTTCGCGGTCTTGCCCGCGGGCGATGAAGTACTGCCCCTGAAGATAAGCCTGGTAAGCCTCGGAATTTGTGGTGCGTGGAGTGGCCGGAATCGCCGCGCTATTGGCGCTAAGCAATTTCACCTGTAGCGCGCTGGCCACCGCGCGAGCTATTTCATCCTGCGCGGCGAAGATGTGGCTTACCTCGCGGTCGTAGGTTTCGGACCATAATTGGAAGCCATCGTCAGCTTTAATGAGCTCCGCCGTAATGCGGACCTGATTGCCTTCCTTACGTACCCTGCCTTCCAGGACATTCGCCACTCCGAGCTTCCGCCCCACAGCCCGCAGATCCTCGTTTCTCCCTTTGAACTGAAAGGCTGAGGAGCGTGCGACGACTTTGAGTCCAGGTACTTTGGCAAGGTCGTTTATCAGTTCTTCGGTCAGTCCATCCGAGAAATACTCTTGGTCTTTTCCCGGACTCAGGTCGGCGAAGGGCAATACTGCGATGGAGCTGTTGTTCAAGGCGCGAGCAATGGGTTTGTTTCGTGCGGGCCAGAAGTAAACCGCCATCGCAGCGGCAATGAGGGTCAGCACCGCAGGAATAGCGATGGCATATAGGCCGCCCTTATGCAAACGGGACTCGCGTTGCACTCCCACTGGATCGGAAGCAGGCGTCTGCTTTGCCTCCGCGTCAGGTGCGGGCAAAGATGCAGGCGCGGCCTCCGTGTCTTCCGCCACCGGGGCGATGAACCGGTATCCCCGCTTCGTGACCGTTTCGATGAAAACAGGCTTGTCAGGCCTGTCTCCAAGTATTCTTCGGATATCCAGGATGTACTTTCTCAGGATCTCGGGGTTGACGTATGTTTCCGGCCATAGGGCCTCCAGAAGCTCGTCCTGAGTAACCAGGCGTCCTGGGTTTTCAACAAGATAGCGTAGGACATCGAACGCCTTCGGGGGGATTCGCACCCGCTTCTCGCCACTCCAAAGACAGTGGTTCATAGTGTCGAGCCGGAATGACTGGAAGTATTTCATCCCCTATTCGAGTCCAGACAGGGAAAAGTCGGCACAAGCAGCGCCGGTGAAGTCGATGCCTCGGTAGCCTTCAGTGAGTTTAGGTCTCCATGAGGAGGGTTTAGGGAGTGTAGTATCGCTCGTAATATCCCTGTTTTCATGGACATGGCCGGCTTACAAAGACTCCACGGAAACCACACATTGGCTTCACACCTAAATCTCTTCGGCTTCGTATTGTGCTGCCTCGCATCGACGAGGGTTCCTAAATCCGACTAATCGGACGGCGACGTATGCCCGCGCGATGCCCAAATTAATGACATCAGGAGGGATGCCATGCAAAACAAGAACACCATCTCAGGGACGAAAGCTGGAAAGGCATTCCAGACTCTCGGAGGCCCAAGCCGACGGACGGGAGCAAGCACGATGGCTTTGCCGAATGGCGGGGAGAGAAAGACGGTTCCGAGCGGGGCTCGTACAGCCCCGCAAAATGGGTTAGGGCGGACTCGACTGGCTAGAGAGCTATTTGGCGGCCGCTATCGGCCTGGACAGTCCCTGCAGCTTGACAAAATCGCGGCGGAATATGGGATGGACGATGATTCGGTCTTGAAAGCCTTCGATGAATTCCAAAGACTCGGGTGGGTCACGCTTACCGGCGACTTATGCGTAACCGTTCATTCTCCGAATCCGAAAGAAATGAAAGAGGCCTACGAGGTACGAGCCGCGCTGGAAGAAATCGCCGGGCGAACAGCGGCGGCATTCCTGAAAGGCAACACCGCCGGGCTGCTGAACGAGGTAGGAGCTATGCGCGCGGCGGTTCGCGACGGAAGTCCCGATGCTTGCGTGGAACACGACATTAATTTCCACCTCGCCATCTTGCGAGCATCGCAGAATGACGTCCTCGTTCGCGTCTGGGATACGTTGGCGTTTGACCTGCGGATCCGCGCGGTGATCGGAAAGATCTCCAGCGAAATGCGCGAGGTAGTTGAATCGCACCAGCCCATTGTCGAAGCCCTTCATAAAGGGCGAGGCAGAGAAGCCGGTCTTCTGTTGAGAAATCATGTAGAGACGTTCTCCGAATACATAAAAAAGTCCGAATCGGACTCGGGCTTTCATAAGGCGCTTCGCAGGGATTTAGAGGGCGCTAAGGATGTGCAGCAAGCGTTTTTCCCGCCACAAAGCCTCTCGATTCCGTGCCTGTCTTGCGAGACTTTTTACAAGCCCGCTCATGATATCGGGGGCGACTACTACGATTTCTTGTCCTTACAAGGCGGACGATGGGGCATCGCCATCGGAGATGTGTCCGGAAAGGGAATTGGCGCGGCCTTGATCATGGCCAGTCTTCAAGCTTCCCTTAGATCGCAGGCCTTGCATCCGCATTTGGACCTGACCACTCTCATTGGCGACGTCAATCGCCTGGTTCATGAGTCTTCTCCCACACATTTCTTTGCCTCCCTTTTCTACGCGGAATATGAGCCGGCTACGCGGGTGTTGAAATATGTGAATGCTGGCCACAATCCACCCATTGTGCTCCGCGCCCACGATGGACAATGTGCGATGTTCCACCTGAAACCCAGCGGTATGCCAGTAGGAATCTCAGCGGACTCGCAATTCACCACCACGACGTTTCAGCTGGAAATTGGCGATATTCTTGTCGCCTACACCGACGGGATTACAGAAGTGGAAAACCGGAACGCCGAGCCTTGGGGACAGCGAGGGCTTGAGAATCTTCTGCGCTCCTGCAGCCGTCAGACACCTCAGCAAATCATCAAGCGCATTTTAGACGAAGTATCCACCTTTGCCGACCGACTCCCACAGCGCGATGACATGACTCTCGTGGTCATGCAAGTACAAGACGACTGCCACGTCTAACCTGGTGCGTCCCCTTTTGAACAAGTGATCTACCCTGAGAAGGCGGCGGCCGACCTGCGTACTCTACCAAAAAGACCACCGCGGCCCAGATTTGCGCCTGGGAATATCGATCTTGCAGTATGCTGTCCGGCGCAGCAAAGCCTGGTCAAAAGGGCACGTCACTAATTCAGAGGAAACCGGAGCTCAACGTGACAACACGGCGAGAAGTCTTGAAGTATGCGGGCCTGGGCGTCAGCGCGGTAGCAGCTTCGGCGTTGGGAGTGACGCCAAACGCTAAGGCCAACATCGAACCGAATGTGGCGCACCCTCCAACCAAGCCCGCGCAGACAGAAGTCACCGACAAGAGCGGAAAGCGCCTCGCAGTCGGGCCGGAGATTGCCTGGACCAAGCCCGCCAAAGGCGCCGCACCAGCGGACGTGACCGTCGACCCGACGAAACCCGCTCAGACCATCTTGGGATTTGGCGCGGCTTTTACCGATGCTTCTTGCTTCACCCTCTCCCGCCTGGGTGACACCGATCGCGCGAATCTCTTCCATCAGATGTTTGGTCAGGATCAACATGCACTCAGCATGGGCCGCATTCCGATTGGTGCCAGCGACTACAGCACCGCACTCTACAGCTACGACGAGGGTCCGGCCGATCCCGATCTGAAGCGTTTCAGCATCGACCACGACCGGGACTACGTTTTGCCCACCTTGCGCGCGGCGCTCACCGCGAATCCCGATCTATTTCTGTTCGGCTCACCGTGGAGTCCGCCGGGATGGATGAAGTACAGCAACTCGATGTTAGGCGGCAACATTCGCCCAGAAAATATTCCCACCTACGCGCGATACTTTCAGAAATTCGTGGAGGAATTCGCCGCAGCGGGCGTGAAAGTGCGCGCCGTCACCACGCAAAACGAGATCGACGCCGACCAGGGCGGCCGAATGCCAGCCTGCCCGTGGCCGGAAGAAGACGAGGAGCGTCTGGTAACCGCCCTCGGCCCACTGCTCGAAGCCAGCGACACGAAAATCTGGACACTCGACCACAATTACAATTTATTCGGCCGCGCCCTCGATCAGCTCTCCAGGCCCCGTTTCAAAAAATATGTGAACACTGTCGCCTGGCACGGATACGTGGGAAGTCCGGAGATGATGGGCAACGTAAAGCAGAAATTTCCAGAAGTGGAAATGCATTGGACTGAAGGCGGCGACGACTACAAGTCCGCTGATTATTTGACCAACTGGAGCAAGTGGGGCGCCACGTTCGCCGGCATTCTAGCCAACGGCCCGCAAAGCATCACCATGTGGAATCTCGCCCTCGATGAGCGCGGCCGGCCCAACATCGGTCCCTTCGATTGCGGCGGCCTCGTCCAAATCCATTCGCAGACGAAAGAAATCACTCTCACGGGATTGTATTGGGCGTTGGTCCAACATGCGCGGGCATTTCGCCGCGGCGCTATCATTGTCGCGTCGCACGATGCCAACGGCGACGCCCCGGCGGTGAACGCCGCACTCATCGGCCAGCCCGCCTCATCATCAACTGTGACGGCGACGCCGAATAGCGCCGCCACTTCGAGGGTGTATCACGCGGCCGCGAAAAAGTCCGACGGCTCGCTGGTCCTGGTGTTAACCAATCCGGGTGATGCGAAAGACATAACGGTCGCATGCGCTGGTCAGACCGCAAAAGTAGCGCTCAGCGCGGATTCCATCACCACTCTGCGCTGGAACTGAATTTAACTTTTCATCGATCCACGATGATCACAACTCTGGTCATGGTTTCCATCTCTCGGACAATTTGCCGATGAAAAGATACTGGCTCGTATTCTTGGTTCTTCTAGTGCCTACGTTTCCCTCGCCCGCCGCCATTGGCCAAAAACCATCCTTCCGAGTTCTGGCTTTTTACTCCACGAAGGTAGAACCCGACCACGTCCTGTTCGCCCAGGGTGCGCTAAAGTTCTTTTCCGATCTCGCTGCAAAAAATAACTTTACCTTCGATTCAACGGGCAACTGGGACGACATGAATGATTTGAATCTCGCAAAATATCAAATGGTTATATGGCTAAATGATGAGCCCTCGAAAGCCGATCAAAAGAGCGCCTTTCAAAAATATATGGAAAACGGAGGCGCGTGGTTGGGCTTCCATGTGGCTGCGTACAACGATAAAGATTCAAATTGGCCGTGGTTTGTAGATTTCCTCGGCGGCGGTGTATTTCACAGCAACAGTTGGCCGCCGTTGCCTGCGAAACTCAGCATCGATGACCATGCCCATCCGGTAACCACAAACCTTCCAAGCAGTTTCCTATCGCCTGACAACGAGTGGTATATCTGGAAACCAAGCCCTCGCCTGAACAAAAACGTTCGGGTTTTGGTCACCTTAGATCCTTCGAATTATCCAATCGGATTTAAGGATGTTCTCACCGGCGGCGACCTGCCGGTAGTTTGGACCAACACGAAATACAAAATGATCTACATGAACATGGGACACGGTGACAAGATATTCCGCAGTCCCATCCAGAATAAGCTGATCGAAAATGCAACACTATGGCTCGGGACGCTAAAGGATAAAAAGAGTCCTGCGAAGGAAAGCATCTCGACTCAGGCAGAGATGCCTGCCGCGACTGGCACGTTAATCAGTCCTAACGCAATCGGAGTGAACCCGGAAACCAACAAAGTCTACGCAGTGAATTCCAGCGACGCCACGGTCACGGCCATGAATGAATCGGCCAATTCCACCAAAACACTGAAAGTCGGATCAGAACCCATCGCCATCGCCATAAATCCGGCGACGAACAAGATCTACGTGGGAAACTCAGCAAGTGGCACAGTGTCTGTCATCGATGGCGCGACTGACCTTGTGATCGGGGCAGTCAGTGTAGGGGCTCTTCCCTATGTACTCGCGGCAAATCCGGCGACCAACAAGATCTACGTCTCGAAGACGTTCAGCAACACTATGGTTATGATAGACGGCGCGACCAATGCCACCAGTAATCTCAAAGCCGGAATTCAGGCCGACGCAATTGCGGTGAACCCCGTAACCAATAAGCTCTATTTAACTAACTACGAAAGCCAAAATATAACTGTGATGGACGGCATCACCAATAACACCGCATCCGTGCCAGTCGGAATACATCTCTGGGCTATCGCGGCAAATCCAGCAGCCAACAAGATCTATGCTGCGAACGCAGGTTCCTCCAATCTAACGATAATTGATGGCGTGACGAACGCCACCGCCATTGTGAAGACCGGAGCTGTTCCTTGTGCGATTGCAGTAGATTCAGCAGCAAACCGAATATACGCGGTAAACTACGCGAGCGACAGCGTGACCGTAGTTGATGGAGTAAATAATTCTGTGATAGCAACCGTACCCGTCGGAGCGCGTCCGCAAGCAATAGGGATCAACTCGGTGACTCACACGATCTACGTGGCCAACACCCACAGCAACACCGTAACCATGATCGATGGTACAAACAATTCGGTAATCGCAACTGTGCCGACTGGAAACGGCCCCTATGCTATTGCGGTGGATCCAGCGAGCAATAAGGCATATGTCTCCAACATGGGGAAAAACCATCTAACCGTGATCGATGGGCGACAAACCACTATCAGCGCTCGCCCGGCAGAGCGTTGAGGCAAGAATATCGATGAACTGCTGCTCGACAAATCTGCGTTCTGAGAGTGTCCCGGCGAAGCAAGCGTCCGCCATGCCTCGTTCAAACGATAAGCACAAAATTATCCAGCACTACGACGCCGTCAGCCCCTACTACCGTTCCCTTTGGGGCGAGCATCTGCATCATGGGTATTGGATTCGCGGCGACGAATCAAAGGAATAAGCGCAGCTTCAGCTTATCGAGCATCTCGCTCAGATGGCCAACGTAAAGCCCGGCTCAGATATTCTTGATATTGGCTGCGGCTTCGGCGCCAGCAGTCTTTACTTGGCCAAACACTATGCCGCCACTGTCACAGGGATAACCATTTCCTCCGTTCAGGTTGAAATAGCAATCAACGCTGCGGCAAGGGAGCAGCTCGATGCGAAGTTTCTCCTCATGGACGCCGAAGCCATGGACTTCCACAAACAATTCGACCTTCTCTGGGCCGCCGAATCGATTTCCCACTTCGAGGATCCCACCGAGTTCTTTGCTTCTGCCTCCAGACTCCTGAAACCAGGCGGCATTTTCGCGATCACAGACTGGTTCAAAAAGAAGAATCTCACTCGCGCAGAGTCCAAGAAATTTATCGATCCCATCCAAAAAGGCATGTTAGTGGAATTGCAGACAATGGATGACTACGAGCATCTCCTCACTTCGAACGGCCTGCAAATCAAGCACCGCGAAATCCTGAACAAGAATTGCTCCAAAACCTGGGACCTGTGCCTCGACATCATTAAGGACAAAGCGTTTTGGGCGCTCGCGGCCAAATCCGGCACGGAGTTTGTCTCCTATCTGCACGCCTTCCAGGCAATGCGCACCGGCTTCGCCTCCGGTAACTTCGTCTATGGCCTCTTGGTCGCGTCGACCGTTTCAAATGACTGATCACCGCGCTGTGCGGACAATTGTCTCGGCCAGTGCCCAAGACGTCCGGTATACCTGATATCCGACTTTCGTAATACGATTGTCTTGTCATGGCCTTTGGACATCCACCCGCCACCCTCAGCCGAAGCGGCATCCCCGCCCATCACTTGCGCTTTCATTCGCCCAATTCGAGGTGCATCCGTGTCTCATTACACTAGACGTGAATTTCTAAAAGCCGGAATCGCCGCTGGCGCCCTTGCGGCCACCGGAAGCCTCCCACTGAGCGCGGCGCGCCAGACCGCGACAGATTGGGTAATGCTAGGAAAATCTGGAGTGAAGGTGACGCGGCTCGCCTTTGGCACAGGCAGCTTCAGCGGCCAAGTACAGCGCGACTTGGGGCAAGATGGGTTTACGAGGCTGGTGCGCTACGCCTATGACAACGGCATTCGCTTCTTCGAGACTGCCGAGTCTTACGGCGAGATGCACAGGATGCTCGGAGTCGCCCTGAAGGGCATTCCACGTGAGAACTATCGCTTGATGTCGAAGGTGACCACCCGCCAAGGCGTGAATCCACAAGAGAAATTCGACGAGCTGCGCAAATTAGCGAATACCGAATATTTCGATGTCATGCTCTTGCATTGGCAACATACCGCCACGTGGCCCGCAGACACCAGCAAGTGGCAGGATGGAATCCTTGAGGCTCAATCAAAGAAAGCCATAGTAAGTCACGGCGCGTCGGTACACGGCCTCCCCGCGTTGCGCCAGGTCCCCGGAAACAAGTGGCTCGACATCGCCATGATCCGCATGAATCACAAGGGCACCAGTATGGACGCCGAGGATTACAACACCAACGGACCGGGCAACGTCCCCGAAGTAGTCACCCACGTCCAGCAAGTCCGCAAAGAAGGCATGGGCGTAATCAGCATGAAACTCGCAGGGGAGGGCAAATTTAATCGTGACGACCGCAAGGCGGCAATGAAGTTCGCCTTCAAAAACGCCGGCGTCGACTGCGTGACAGTAGGCTACAAGAACACCACCGAGATCGACGAAGCAATCGAGAACCTGAATTTGGCCCTCGCCTAACGGGCCGCGATAGCAGACCATCTTTTCTTCGCGGCCAACGATTTAACTCCCCAAGCGACAAGCATGGCTTGCCCCATCAACCTTAGTGCGACTCAGCATTATTCATCGCACGATGAGGGTGACTCTGGTGCCGTGTACCCGATCGCGCGAAGTGCCGCTAATCGTGATGGTATAGGTCCCAGAAGGAGTTCGACTTCCGCTATTTCTCGATGTTTGGACCCACAGCGACGCGCTAGCCGAGCCACTTCCTGGTGTCAGCGCGGTAGGCGAAAAGGAACACGTGGAGTGCGCGGGCAAACTGGAGCACGAAAGCGAAATGGATTGACCCATATTGCCACCGAGCGCCTTCGCCGTAACGGTGTAGTTCGCGCTTGAGCCAGCGCTGACAGAAACGCTTGACGGGCCGGCTGTAATCGAAAAGTCGACGCCGGTCCCGCTCAAGGACACCGTGTGCGGGCTGCCCGAGGCGCTATCCGTAATTGTCAGCGCGCCATTCACCGCACCGCTGGCCTGTGGCTTGAACGTCACGGAAATGGTGCAATTCGCTCCTCCGGCGAGCGTTGCGGGGCAGTTGTTGGTTTGCGCAAAGGACGCACTGGTGGAAATGCTGCTGATGTTAAGGCTCGTTCCGCCGGTATTCGTCAGCGTAACCAACAACGGCACGCTGGTTGTGGCGACCAGTTGCGAACCAAAGTTCAGGCTGGAGGTGCTGAGCGAAACCACCGCCGGCGTGATGCCGGTTCCACCGAGCGATACGCTTTGCGGGCTGCCGCCAGCCGTATCTGTGACTTGCAGGAGACCGCTGACTGGGCCGTTGGCCGTGGGCGTAAATGCCACGCTCATTTGGCACGACGCGCCGGCGCCCAGAGTGCCCAAGCAGTTCGTGCTCGGCAGGCTGAATGGATTGGAGTAACTGATGCTGGTGATGTTCATGCTGCTGCCGCCGGTGTTGGTCAGCGTAATCGTTTGAGGCGCGCTGGTAGTTCCGACCAGCGTGGCCGGAAAGGTGAGGCTCGAGGGGGACAGCGATGCCACCGGCGGCGGAGCGATACCCGTGCCACTTAGCGTTACCCTCTGCGGGCTGCCGCTAGCGTCGTCCGTGACCTGGACGTAGCCGCTGACTGCACCGCCATCCGTTGGCTTGAACGCTACGGTCATTTGGCAAGACGCGCCGGGCGCGACGGTCCCCAGGCAAGTTTGGCTCAGCAAGACGAACGGGTTCGTGTAGCTAATGACGGTGATGTTCAGGTTCATGCCGCCGGTATTGGTCAAGGTAATGGTTTGCGGCGCGCTCGTTGTACCAACTTGCTGTCCCACGAAGGCCAGGCTCGAGGGCGATAGCGAGACCGCCGCCGGCGTGACGCCAGTACCGCTCAGGGCTACGGATTGGGGGCTGTTAGCTGCGTTGTTTGTTAGCGTTAAAGTGCCGCTCACCGCTCCCCCCGCTGTGGGGGCGAAGCTGACGTTGATCGTGCAGCTTGCGCCACCTGCCAGGGACGAGCCGCAATTGTCTGATTCTGTGAATTGCTGACTGGCAATGATGCTGGTGATGGCCAGGTTGAAATTGCTGGTGTTGCTCAAGGTTACAGATTGAGGACCGCTGGTGGTCCCCACCGTCTGCGAGGCAAATGACAAAGACGTGGTCGACAAAGAGATTGTGGGAGGAGGAGTGGGCACCGTTCCGCTCAGGGACACGACAAGGCTCGTGCCGTTTGTGCCGTTCACGGTTAGAGCTCCCGTCAGCGTCCCCGGCGAAGATCCCGATGGCGGGGTAAAGATCACATCGTACGTGCACGTACTGCCCGCGGATATTCCAGAGAAACCACCCGGATTGCCAAGTGTCGGACAAGTCGGGGTCACGGAAAATGCACCGGTTATTTGTACGCTGGTAATTTGAAATGGGGTTGTGCCAGTGCTGCTCAACGTCGCGGTTTGTGGGCTGCTTGAGGTGCCAGCTGCCTGCGGCGTAAACGAGAGACTACTGGGAGAAATGTTTGCGGCCGAGGTGTTTACGACTTCATAGGCTCCCAGGTCGATGTTGGCGGCGATGCGCGGGTTGCCATCAAAATCGGTTACCGGCAGGTTGGAAGCGGAGCTGTCGCCGGCGTCAATCGCCGGAGAGCCCAACTGCACATGGAAATCGCCGTTCACGGCGCTCAGGAACAGAGGATCGGCAGAGAGATTCCCAGGATTCGTGGTGGTGTCGCAGATGCCCACCCACGCTGCTCCGGAAACCGCGAACGCATCGTTATAAGAGAGCACTGGCGAGATCGAGCTGTACGGCGAACTGCAGGTAACCGCGTTTTGGCCGGAAGCGGCAACGATAATGTTGTTGGTGAACGTCACGTGTTGTCCAAAGCCGCCAACGTCTACTCCAGAAGTATTGTCGAACGCGCTGTTCGCCACGATCGTGTTGCTGATCACCATAGTTTGCGTCGAGTCGCTCGCGGGAGAGACATATACGCCCGCGCCGCTGCCCCCGCCCAAGGAAATATTGTTGACGATTACGTTCTGCACCAGCAGCGGCGAGTTGTAGGATTCCAGCGCCACGCCGCCGCCGAAGTTGTAGGCCTTGTTGCCCTGAATAAGATTTCCTTGGATCAGCGGGCTACTAAAGTAGCCGACAGAAATTCCCCCGCCGTCCCCGCCACCCGCCACGCTGTTGTTCGTGATGGTATTTCCGATGATTTGCGGAGCGCCCGGCGCGCTGCTGCTGCCTGAGACCAGGATGCCACCTCCGCCCTGGCCACTGGTACCTGCGCCAGCCTGATCATTTGCGGTAATCGTGTTGTTCTGAATTAATGGAGACCCGCCATTCACATTGATGCCGCAACCGCCGGCCGCGTGATTGCCGGTGATGACGTTCCCGGTGATGGTAGGAGAGGCACTCCCAATGGTAATTCCGCTGCCGAAAGAGCCACTTTGGAACCCATTGCGGATCGTGAATCCGCTAAGGACGGAATTAGCTGTCTCGCCGGTGGAAAACGTAACCACCGAGCCGTGAGCGCCACCGTCAATCGTCGTTACCGATGGACCGCTGGAGCTGGTTACGGTAATAGCCTTACCGGCAAAATTGATGTTCTCGACGTACGTGCCGGGCGCGACCAGCACGGTATCGCCCGCGTTTGCTGCGTTGATGGCCCCCTGAATTGTGGGCTGATCCGCAGGCACGTGGATGGTCTGCTGAGCTTGGGTACTTGCAGTTCCGAGAAGAAGAACGACGAGAATAATCGCTACGACACAGATCCACCTGATGCGAACTGGGCTGGGCATATACGCTCCTGACGGGCTTTGGTCGACGCGCTCGCGTGAAGTTGAGTCGGCAAAGTGTACCGTGTAACTCTCGACCCACAATATGAATGCTCGATGTATATATCCAAGCGGTGAATAGTACGGCAGGCGTAGTACGTCGGGGTAACTAGCGTTGGCCGAGCGGGCAACTTACCACATGGTGGCGAAGTTGAGAAAAAGGCCCGTCGCTCGATACGTACCGAGACACTCGCGGCGCTGCACGGGCAAGAATTCACGCCCCCGCGCGTTGAGACCGACGAGCGCTCCCGTTCGGTAATAGCTCGAATTCAGGGCGAACACAATTGGATATTGGACGCCACCTACACCAAAAATCCCTCCACCCGGTAAAGCTGCACAATATCCAACCGATCTTCCGCTCCGGTCTTGTGCTTCATGCGATACAAGTGATTCTTCACCGTTTGCTCAGAAAGCGAAAAATGATTAGCAATTTCTTTGTTGGTGAGCCCCTTCGCAATCAGCGGCACCAACTGCTGCTCCCGCCTCGTCAACCCCAACCTGCGACGCGCACTTGCGCACGGCGAACCCGCCTCGCTCTTAAAATATCGAAATAGCGCTGTGCACAGCATCCCAGGACAAACCGCCTCCCCTGCGTGCACGGCCCGCACTCCCGCTAGCACCTCATCTGCGGAAGCGTCATGCAACAGGTAACCGCTGATCCCGGCCCGTACGCAGCCCAGAAATTCTGCCTCGCTCTTCGCCATCCCCAGCAGCAGTATGCGCACTCCCGGAGCCGCCGCGCGCACTTGCTGGATCATCAGCAAATCGTCGTTCAGCGCCCCTCGCGAGGTCAGCAGCAAAACATCCGCCCGCGCTTCCGCCACGCATTCCGCGCTCAGCGGCGAAGGTGACTCCATCCCGACTATATCGACGTTGCCCTTCCTCCTAAGCATGTGCGCCAGTGTCTCGCGCAGTAGGCAATTGTCCGCCGCCACAAACACACTGGGCCTTGCTGTCGACGCCTTGTCTCCACTCGGCCGTGCCTTTGCATCCGACTCGCCTCGCGCTACCTGCATCGCTCCATTGGGCCACACACTGCCCGCCATCGCCCGATCAGGCGCCAGAATCCTGCGTGCGCTCGCACTCATAGATTCGCCTCCCAGAATGTTTTGGTGTTTCCGACCTTAGCCCCGAACACAATCCCGTACCACTTGTGGAACCTACGCTGCAATTCCGCAGCCGCACTCTGTGAGGCGATTCTCATCTAACAATGGCGCTATCTCATCTTCGTTGCTATCAGTTAGCGTGGGTGCTCCAGTTCAGCATTCAGTCATCAGTGCCATTACGGTACCAACCCACGCCAGGATTTCAGTTCGGCCCTCATGTCAACTACCGCGTCCTTCGTTAATCTTTCGCGACCACTCTTTCCTTTCTTGGTACCTCCGTACTACCATGACCAAGTAACATTCCACCGGCATGAGTACGCTTCCTCTATAGGCTTTCGCGCGCAGTTGCGCTACGTTTACCGAACACGGAGCCCGCTCCGCGACAGCGACCGAGGACCCAGCAAACCATGCCGTTGCGCAATTGGCCCCTTCAGGTGCAAATGGATAAGCCGCCACAGAACACCGTCTCCGCAAGACGCGCAAAGGCCGAGCGCCGCTCCAGCCGCCGCTGCAAAATCACCCAACTCATGCGCATTCGTCCTTCCGACCCCCAACGCACCCATTTCGACGACATGCGCGGCAGCATCAGCGTCTCCCGCACCGGCGTCTACTTCCAGACCAGCGAAACCGGCTACGAAGTCGGCATGCGCCTCTTCCTCATCATGCCCTACACGCAAGATCCCGGCTCCAGCAACCGCGAATATTTGGCCGAAGTCGTTCGCAAGGATCCTCTGCCCAACGGCCTCACCGGAATCGGCGTCAAGCTCCTCCTCGAAACCGGTCCGCAGCACACCTACTCATTCGAGCCGCCGGCGCCCCGCCGCTAAATCTTCACTCAATCGCAAGCCAACTTTTCGCCCAAGATTTTTGCGCCAAAAAAGAAAAGGCGTCCCGGCAGAGCCGAAACGCCTTCCCTTCGTGTTTGGGGGTGGAGGGAAATCTAGAATTCTGCGCTAACGATGTCTCCGGAATTTACGCCTGTCCGAAAGCCTGCAGTGCCCGATGTCGTATTCTCCCCAGCTGCCGATTAAACGGATGTTGCCGCGACAAAAACGCCAGCACCGGAGTCTTCCGCGGCACCAGCCGATTCTTTGCAATCGTCAGCCGAATATCCCGCCGCGCATATTTCAACCCCGCGTCGAGCACCTCCAGCGCCTCTTCACGCCGACCCGCCGCCGTATACACTTCCGCAAGATTCAGATAAAGCTGCGCCTGGTTGCGCTTCATGCGCACCGCCGCATCGCACAATCTTTCCGCCTCTCCCCACTTCTCCTCCGAACGTGCCAGCACCACGCCCAGGTACGACATGTAGTAGGGATTGTTCTTGTCCAGTTCAGCCGCCCGCCGCATGTGCGGCAGCGCCTTCACCGCGTAGTCATCGCGCAAAAACGCCAGTCCTTGCTTGAACTCGCGGAACGCTTCCGTATCCAGCATCAATTCACCTCCCGGGACTTAGAGGAATTTTGGAACCGTGCAACCCGCCGCGAATACTCGTAATCCGCAGCGGCACAACATGCATTCCAGCCGCTAATACTCAATCGAGTGCCGGCATCGCCAACCCCGCCCACACTGGCCATCGCAGCGGCTTGCCCAGTCGCAATCACGTTCCGTCCCACAGCTTCGGAAGCTACGCCCAATCCCGGCGGCAATCTACTGACCCCTCGTCCAGTCTTGGGACAGCGGAAAATCCTGTAGAAAATCAGTGAGTTGCCTGGTAGGTCAGGCCATCCGCACAGGCCTATTTAGTCCTGTTTTCCTGTGTTTCGTGGGTTTTCGTGATGCGACCAACCGTGCGCAAATCCTGGGAAGCCAATCTCCGTTTTGGTGTCTTGGCCTTACGCAATTTCATGGATTCCAAGTCACCAGCCTGAACCTGTCCCCCAATCCTTCTAAAACTAAAACGCGCGTTTCCACCCCGCACGCCAGTCTTCCCAATCAGCCATGGTCGCCTTCACCATGGCCTTTGCCGCCTTCTGCAGCCAACGCCCACGCCGCGCGCCTAGGTCGCGTTTTACCTGCGGAATGGCGCTCCGGCTTGCGAAATGCATGTTCGCTGTCTCCCAACCCATGCAATAAAGCAAACGCGCTTCGTCCCGCTCCGCCGGCAGGGAAGCCATCTCAATCCGCGAGCAATCCGGCGCCAGCCGCCGCACCAGCCAGTGACCGTGAAATCGTACGCATGGATCCTGCACCCGAATCGCATTCGTCACCAGCTTGGGCCCGTACATATCTACTGACGCATCTCCCCGATACCAGGCCCAGGCCGACGTACGAATCGCCTTGGCCTCCCTCGCCACATACGCGCCCTCCCAAGCCGATAGCGCGAGAATCCGCGGATGGCCCAGGCTGCCTAGCCCCGCAATCCGCCGCTTCAACACATAAGCCGGCCGCGGCCTCGGAAACGACTCCTCCAACAGCCGCCGTACCTCGGCAGGTGCCTTCGCGGTATAAGGCGGATTTTGCTCCATCTTCGCCCAGAAGCGCACTGGATCGCGCAGCTTGCTCAGCGCCATCATGCGCAGCCACTGGTGATGCTCCGCCAACACGAACGCTCGCCCTCCCGCACTCAGCGCGTCGCGATATCCTTCTTCAAGCGCCTCCGCGGCCTCCCACTTGGTCAGACCCAGATGCTCCCCAGAAATCGCGATGAACGCGCTGGTGGTCAGCCGTATGAGATCGAGCGTGTACGGACCCGGCCAGGCTTCGTCTAGGTCATTCACGCCCCAGATCAGCCGCCCTTCCTGGTCGCGCCAAGTCCCAAAGTTTTCGATGTGTAGGTCGCCGACAGCTAGCAGCCTCGGCGCTTTGGCGAAGTCCTCGCAGGCTTTGTGCCACAGTTGCAGCCAGCGGTAAAACGTAGCGCGGAAAAACGCAAACGGAGATTCCGCCATGTGCCGATGCTTCAGCGCCACGTCGCTCCGCACCAGCGGAATCTGCTTCGCGATCCATCGCTCAAAATCGCGAGTCGCCTTTATGACATTCATCTGCAGAGGTTCATTTGAGGAGATTGATCAGCAGGCACGCGCTAAACGTGCGCGAACCCAGCCCGGCTAGGCGAGCCCTTCAGCCGCGCTTCATAAATCGGAAACCGCCCCGCCAGCTCCGCCACCTGCTTGCGTACACGCTGCTCCACCGCCGCATCACCCATGTGCAGCAGCACCTCCGCGATCCACGCGCCGATTTGCTCCATTTCCGCCTCGCGCATTCCGCGCGTGGTGATCGACGGGCTGCCGACCCGTATCCCTCCCGCCTTCATAGGCGGCAGCGGATCAAACGGTATCGCGTTCTTGTTCACCGTAATCCCCGCCCGGTCCAGAGCCTTTTCCGCATCCGCCCCAGTCAACCCGCGCGAGTGCAGCTCGATCAAAAACAGGTGATTGTCCGTTCCCCCGGTAACGATCCGAAATCCCTGCTTGGCGATCGCTGCCGCCAGGGCCCGCGCATTTACTACCACCTGCTTCTGATACTCGCGGAACGAAGTCTCCTTCGCCTCCGCAAAGCACACCGCCTTCGCCGCAATCATGTGCACCAGCGGCCCGCCCTGCATCCCAGGAAATGTCAGCCGATCGATCTCCTTCGCATAAGCTGCGCGGCACAGCACCATGCCCGCCCGCGGCCCGCGCAAAGTCTTGTGGGTAGTGGTCGACACAATGTCTGCATGTGGCACCGGACTAGGATGCACCCCCGCCGCCACCAATCCCGCGATGTGCGCCATGTCCACAAAAAACAGCGCGTCCACTGCCTTTGCCACCTTCCCAATCCGCTCGAAATCGATCACCCGGGAATACGCGCTGGCCCCCGCCACAATCATCCGCGGCTTGTGCTCATGCGCCAGCTTCTCGATCTCGTCGTAATCGATCCGCTCGTCTTCCTGCCGAACCCCATAAGCCACAAATTTGTACATCCGCCCGGAAAAATTCAGGGGATGGCCATGCGTCAAATGTCCGCCATGCGCCAAATTCATCCCCAGCACCGTATCGCCCGGCTTCAGCGTAGCCATGTACACTGCCACATTCGCCGATGTCCCCGAATGCGCCTGCACGTTGGCATGCTCCGCCCCAAACAATTCCTTCGCCCGATCAATTGCCAGTTGCTCGACTTTGTCGGCATACTCGCACCCGCCGTAATACCGCTTCCCCGGATACCCCTCCGCATACTTATTAGTGAAAATCGACCCCATAGCCTCCAGCACCGCCTCAGAAACCAAATTCTCCGAAGGAATCAGCTCCAGCCCAGTAGCCTGCCGCCGCGCCTCATCGCGCAGCAACTCCGCAATCGCCGGATCAACTGTATCGAGCGGCCGGTTCATCCGATTATTAGCATCAGTCGTAGTCGTCATCGTCTAGTCCCCAAAATTGAAGGACACCATCTTACACCGCAAACCGCCACCCAGCGGCCGGGCCGGGTCACGTTGCTATCCCGCCGTTATAGTGGTGTCGCCTCAGCGCGCCCAAGTGGACACATCTTTCCCCTGTAGCCGCGCAGCATGCCGCGCTCATCATATTTTTTGCGTTGAATTTAGATTTACGTAGCGCCGACCAGCGACTTTCGAGCCGTCCGCTAGTCCAGTTCGCCTAGTACAGTCCAGCGGCCATAGCTTTCACTATAGTCCCGCCAGCGTCGTCGTCTTTTAGCGCCCACACAAAGGCGCCACCTAGCCCGCCCCGCACACGTTCGCGCACGTAACCTGTCTTCAGCCCCACCGTCACCGGATCGTCGTAAGACCAGAATGTTTGCGAGACCGGGTCATAGAGCCATACTGCAATTCTTCGCGAATCAAAATGCCGAGTGTATCCGCTCAGCCCGGTGAGCGTAAGATATGTGATGACCCCGGGAGTTTGCAGATAGTCAGCAGCCGGAAAAGGAGCAGGCCCCGCGGAGTTCTGGTACAGCCCGTTATTGATGTTCGGGACGCCGGTCCACCCGCGAGCATAGATAGGAATACCCAACACGAGTTTGCTCGCCGGTACCCCCGCATGCAGGTAAGAGCTGATCGTGTAATCGATAAAGAAATTTTGGTCGCGAACCGGATCCTGCTCATCGTCCAGCAGAGGAGAAGCGTGGTTGGTAGTGCTCTCCCACGTTCCATGAAAATCGTATCCCTGCACATTGTAATAATCGATTTGCTTGCCTACGGCGGCTAGTTCGATGTTCGAGAAATTCTGCTCGCCCGCCGGACCGAACATCGTCAGCAAGTAATGTTTCTTGTTTTTCTTGCCCAATGCGTCGAGCTGCCTCCGGAATTCCTGCATCAGCAGGGTGACGTTTGCTGTATCCGATGGCAAAGGAAACTCCCAATCGATGTCGATCCCATCGAAAACGCCCGCCGCGGAAACGCCCCCGCCCAGATTCCCGTTAATAAAAAGGTCGATGCAGTTCGCCACCATCGTTTGCCTGCCCGCTTCTGTGCTCGCTGCCGCCGAAAAAGCAGGAGCCCCGATAAGAGAAATCAGCACCTTCAGATTGGAATGAAGCTGCTTCAATTGCTGCAGCGCCGCAAAGTTGCCGTAGAGCGGCCCGGCATACGGGTTGCCATTGACGCTCGGGAGGTACGGCGTTTGATAGTCGGCCCAGGAGTCCGCAATAGCGCACCCCGTCGGCGTAGCATTGCCGAACGCATAGCTCAGGTGCGTAAGTTTGTCGGCAACCCCATTCGCTTGCAGATTGGCGATATTGTAGCCCGCGAAATAAATGCTCCATTCCTCGAAATATCCGCCTACAATTTTCGCTCGCTGATGTTCCTCATGGTTCTGCTCCGCTGCAAAAAGTGGAGATGCCAGCAGCAGGGGAAGGAGCAGGCTAGCAAGCAAGGTCGAAAGCACAACTCGGACAACACGCCCACAAAAACGGATCGTCATAAGCGTCACCTCGACACAAAAGATTCAAAGCGCGCCCGACTATAGACCTATATAGCAGCCTCCGCAACATCATAATTTACAGGGAGAAAGCGGAGTGTCGCGCTCGCAGCTCTATATAGCGCGCCTCAAAGCGCCGCCCAGCCCCGACAACTGATGGCAGGGCCATGAACAGGACAACTGACGAGGTGAGGTGGCGAACCCTAGCACTGCGTTGTCCGCCGCGAAATACAGCCTTCAATGTAGGTGCCTCACAATTGTGAAAAAAAATTCTTAATGTCGCACCAGCCGATCAGGATGATGTGATTCTCGGCCGGTCCCAGTCGTCAACAGATTGTCAACATTCCGCCAGCTTGTCTGACTGCTGACATCCCGCCCTCTCCTGACCACATCTAAATCATTTGCGTCGCCTACTGCCTCTGGCACGGCGATTGGTGGAACTGCATGCGGGCACGATCGAGGTTCACAGCGAAGGCGAGGGCCTCGAACTGGTCGTCCGTCTACCGGCGGCGAGACCGCGCCAAGCTGGAGGTCGTACACGCGGGCGAAATGCCCCTTGCGATCAAGAAGCTGATCCGGTGGTCCAGCCTCGACGACACGCCCGCCGGCAAGAGACAACAGCCGGTCTCTGAAATTGCGCGGAACCACTTCCGCGCGGTAGCGGATTCTCCGCACATACGGCGCGGGCGTGTCGATCACCGGAGGCTCGAGGAGCCGTCGGTCGTGGACATGAAGAAAATGCTGAAGATCGAACGCGTGTCCGGTGACAGAAGGCCACGGCGTCGGTGCCGTGAACGCGAATGGCTTGCTCGCCGCCATCCCCTTGACGCCTGGTTTGATGACGCCCGTGCGAGCCTCCAATGTGCCGTTGTAGTTCATGCTCACCACCACGCCGAGCTTCTTCTTCGGCTTTTGCTCGCGCCTCCTGCTCAATTTGTAATCGCGTTTCTTCTTCGGCTTTGCCCTATCGAGGGCCCGCCAGATCGAGTTCAATCGTCCGATACTAGAGCGGAATATCCACAAGCAGGTTGATCCATTCGTTGCCATCGGAGCAGTTCCAGATCAAAGATAGTTCATCGATCGCCGCGCGAACGCTGACGTTCTGGCCAACGATGA
>Ga0137409_10002149_pt1 | contig 21247 bp, 15 predicted proteins | sample CZODoug1_16funga_FD_122059 | JGI IMG/M metagenome (GOLD analysis project Ga0137409, IMG submission 122059) | Vadose zone soil fungal communities from Angelo Coast Range Reserve, California, USA - CZODoug1_16fungal (Hybrid Assembly) | ecosystem: Environmental > Terrestrial > Soil > Vadose zone... | reverse complement strand
GAGAGTCGCCCGCGGACTTCCCCTCCAGCGCCTTCTCCAACCCCGGAATGATGTTTCCGCTGCCATGCAGATAAGCGAGCGGCTGCTGGCCCTTCGAGGAGTCGATAACGGTGCCGGCGGAGTCGGTCAGGGTGTAATCGATCAAAACGACTTTGTTTTTCGCGATCTGCATCGGTGCCTTCTACGTGATGACGCACGATCCGCTTTTTCTGGTGCTGCTTGCCGTCGTCGGATTCGGATTTGTTTGGACGGGGCTCAGCTATCTGACCGAAAAGACGTAGTACGACCTTCGGACTGGATGTGCGCATCGTGGTCGATCCCGAGAGCACGCTCAGGAGCGCGCAGACCATCGTGACGAACGTCACGCCGGAGCAGAAGAAGCGCGTGCAGACAATTTTGGCGAGGAACAAGTAGTGGTCGCCCGTCACCGACACTGCAACAAAATCTGCCACTGCTGGAACTATTGTTCGTCCACGAGCTTCGTCAGCAGGCTGGCCAGGATCGTCGCCTCACGCTCCGACACGCGATAGCCAACTGCTTCGCAGATGGCACGCGCATAGACCGGCCACATGCGTTTCCTCAAGTCCCGGCCCGAGGCCGTAATGACGATCTTTTGGCCCCGGCCATCCTCCTCGCACGGTTGGCGCTCGACGTAGCCCTGCTCCACCAGGCGATCGATAAGCCGTGAAATGTTGGATTGCGCGATCAGCATGCGCCGCTCGATCTCGAACGGCCGCAGTCCAGCCGTACCTGCACGGTCGAGTTCCCAAAGTGCGTCGTACCAGGCATGCGGCGGCAGCTCCGCCTCTCGAAACGCACGCTCGATCTTCAACAGCGCGACCTGCTGCGCTCGTATCAGCGCGATCCATGCGTCAACGATAGCGTCGCTCGGTTGCTTCACCGATTGCTTCATCGGTCCCTGCATCGGTTCCTGGCCACGGTCACACCATAGTGATCAATGCGATCGCATGCAACTTGACATCTAGATGCGATCGCATACATGTCAATGCGATCGCATTGAAATGGGCGCTGGTCTTTGAGACCGCAGCGCCGATGCGATTGCGTCGCTTGGGCGTTCTTTGGGCGTGCCTCGGCGCTTCAGCACCAGCAAACATGAGGCGATCATGGACTTACTGTTCATCCCTCTCGCGCTGGCGGCCGGCGCTCTACTTGCCGTCCAGGCCGGCGCCAATGCACAGCTCTCAAAAGCAATCGGGTCGCCGTTCGCGGCAACCACGTTGCAGCTTTCGGTCGGCGCACTTCTGCTTCTGCTGCTGACCCTCCTGTCCGGCACGCTCGTGGCGCTGTCACTGTTGCCGAACGCGCAGTGGTGGCACGTCGTCGGAGGAACGGCCTCTGCGCTCTACGTGATATCGGGCATCCTGCTGTTTCCACGCATAGGCGCGGTCGTTTCAGTCGGGCTCTTCATCGCCGGTCAGGTGCTTGCTTCCGCAGCCCTCGACGTCTTTGGAGTGCTGGGAGTCAAGGCAACGGGCCTCAGCCTCGGGGTCACGGTCGGCGCCGCTCTGGTGATGGCCGGCGCGCCCCTGATCGTGCTCGGCCAGAAGGGCACGCCGAGCGAAGCCGGGCGCGGGCAATACGCCTGGATGGTCCTCGCCCTCTTCGCTGGCGCGGTACTGCCCGTCCAAGGCGCCGTGAATGCACTGCTCAAGCACGACCTTGGCGGCGCCATGTTCGCAACCGGCGTCGTGTCATTCGTCGTGGCAGCGATGACGATGGCGGTGGCTCAGATCGGCGTCACAACAATGCCAGGCGCAGCCAAGCCGAGCCTCGACAAGTTGTCGTCGGTGCCGTGGTGGGGCTGGCTTGGTGGCTTCGCCGGAGCCACCTACGTGACCACGGTGTTCACCGCAATCCCTGTTATCGGTGCCGCCACCACCGTCGGGCTCACGGTTGTCGGACAGCAAGTCGCCTCCGTTTTTGTCGACAAGTACGGCTGGTTCCGGCTGCCGCAGCGACCTGTCTCTACAACGAGGCTCGTGGGCGTCGCGTTGCTGCTCGCAGGCGTTGGTGTGATCAAGCTGATCTAGAATTCCACCTGACTGGGCCCTTCCGGATCGGCCAGCGTGGAGAGCCGCAGCGCGGCGGCGCGCGCGAACGCCAGGAGCATGCTCCTGCGGGTCGCGGCATGCAGGCGATGCTCCGGCGCCGCGCAGACAAGCTCCGCCCCGAAGGCATCGGCCACGATCAGCCCGGTGTCGGGCGGGAAGATGTCGCAGGGCACCTCGGTGGTGGTGGCGAAGAACAGCCGGTCGCAGTGCAGCCGGTAGTCCATCCATTTCTGGTCGGCGCGGAAATCAGCAATCGAAGACTTGATCTCGACAATCCAGAGCGTGCCCTCGGCGCCGAGCGCGACCAGGTCGGCGCGTCGTCCCGAGGGCAGCGGCAGCTCGCTCACCACGGAATAACCATGCGCATGCAGGAGCCGCGTGGTGCCGCGCGCAATCGCCAGCGCGGTCGCCGACTGGCGGCCGTCGACAGGCAGAGAAGCAGCAAGCGAGCTCGCGCTCATCGAGTGCAGAATCCCAGGCAACGGAACAGCAATGCTCCGGTCAGAACGCACGCAACACCCCCGCACGCAAAACACACGACGACTGGCCCTTATTCTGCCGCAGCCGCCCGTTCGGTAAAAGCGACTCTAAGTGATTCGCGGCTCGCCGGGAGGATGCCGCGCTCGGTGATAAGCCCGGTCACCAGGCGGGCCGGCGTCACATCAAAGCCATAGTTGGCGACCTGTGCGCCCGCCGGCACGAGCCGCACGGTCTCGATCCGGCCATCGGCGGTCAGCCCTGAGATACTCGTCACCTCCTCGGGGGCGCGTTCTTCGATTGGGATCTCCCGCAGGCCGTCCTTGACGGTGAAGTCGATGGTCGGCGACGGCAGTGCGACGTAGAACGGCACGCCGTTGTCCTTGGCGGCAAGCGCCTTAAGATAAGTGCCGATCTTGTTGCAGACGTCGCCATTCGCGGTCACCCGGTCGGTGCCGACGATCACCAGATCGACTTGCCCGTGCTGCATCAGGTGGCCGCCGGTGTTGTCCGGGATCACGGTGTGGGGCACGCCGTGCTGGCCAAGCTCCCAGGCGGTGAGCGAGGCGCCCTGGTTGCGCGGCCGCGTCTCATCGACCCAGACATGGACCGGCAGGCCCTTATCGTGCGCCGCGTAGATCGACGCGGTGGCGGTGCCGACATCGACGGTCGCCAGCCAGCCGGCGTTGCAATGAGTGAGCACGTTGACCGGCTCGCCCGGCTGCTTGCGTGCCGCGACCGCCTCGATCAGCGTCACGCCATGCCGGCCGATCGCCTGGTTGATGGCGACATCTTCATCGGCGATCTCGGCGGCACGGCGATAGGCGGCCGCGGCACGCTCGCCGCGCGGGCGGTTGCGCACCGCCGCCATCATCTCGTCGAGCGCCCATTTGAGATTGATCGCGGTCGGGCGCGTTGCGATGAGCGCCGCACAAGCGCGTTCGAGCGCCTCGTCGGAAGGGTCGGCGTTGAGCGCGAGCGCCACCCCATAGGCCGCCGCCGCCCCGATCAGCGGCGCCCCCCGCACCTGCATCGCGGCGATGGCGTGCGCGGCATCCTCGAGCGTCGTCAGCCGCAGTGTGACAAATCGATGCGGCAGCCGGGTCTGGTCGATGATTCCGACCGAGCGGCCGTCGGCCTCGAGCCAGATCGTGCGGGTGGGTTTTCCATCAACCTGCATGGCTAATCTTATTGGCCAACCTTCATTTGCGCCCGTCTTAACGTGCTTTGAGATGCGGCAAAAGCGCCGCCGTGGCGTGGTTGACACATACAAAATTTACCGCGAATCGGTCGATGGCCTGCCGCAATTCGGACCCGAGCCGGACGCGAATCCCACGGAACTCTTGGGCCAAGGGCGCGCCGGAGGGAAGACCATGCTCCGCCATGTTGCACAGGCGGCCGCGCTCGCTTTCGCGCTCACGCCGTCGTTTTTCTTAACAACACCTGCCGCCGCCAGGCCCGTCGTCGAGGTCGCGTTCGTGCTCGACACCACGGGCTCAATGGGGCCGCTGATCGAAGGCGCCAAGCGCAAGATCTGGTCGATCGCGACTGCGATCATCGACTGCTCACCTGACGCCGACATCCGCATGGGCCTCGTCGCCTACCGCGACATCGGCGACGTCTACGTCACCAAAAAGTTCGACCTCACCACCGACATCCAGGGCCTCTACGGCGACCTCCTGCAGTTGCGGGCGCAGGGCGGCGGCGACTGGCCGGAGAGCGTGAACGAGGCGCTCTGGGTCGCGACCACCAAGATGTCATGGAGCTATGGGCACAACACCACGCGCATCATGTTCCTGGTCGGCGACGCGCCACCCCACATGGACTACCCGCAGGACACCAAATATCCGGAAGTCATGCGGCTCGCGCGCCAGAAGGGCATCACCGTCAACGCGGTGCAGGCCGGCAATGCGCGCGACACCGAGCGGGTGTGGCGCGAGATCGCCCAGAGGGGCAATGGCGAATACATCCCGATCCCGCAGGACGGCGGCCAGGTGGTGATCATCGAGACGCCCTATGACCGCGACATCATCGAGCTGCAGGGCCGGATCAATCGCACGGTCATTCCCTATGGGCAGCGCCAGCAGCGCGAGCGCGTCGAGCAGCGCCGCGGTCAGTACGGCCAGCAGTCCGCCCCGGTTGCCTCGGACATGGCTGGCTACATGTCGAAGCAGCGTGCCGGCGGGGCCAATACCGACGCCATCACGGGCGGCGGCGATCTGCTGGCGGACGTGAACGCGGGCCGCAATGCGCTGTCGTCGGTGAAGGAAGAGGAATTGCCGGATGACATGCGCCGCATGTCACCGAGCGAACGACAGTCGCATGTGGATCGGCAGGCAACGGAGCGCACGACCCTCAACGGTCGCATGACCGACCTGGTCAAGAAGCGCGACGCCTACGTAACCGATCAGCGCAAGAAGGCGCCCGCGCGCGCCGCCGACTCGTTCGACCGCGCCGTGGAAAAGACGCTGCAGACGCAGATCGCGAAATAAGATCTGGGCATATCTCCATATGCCCAGAAGTCCATCCGCACACACGTCGCGTGAGTTACGAAGGTGCGCGCCACACGGTTCCCTCCCCCCTTGTGGGGGAGGGACAGGGAGAGGGGTGGCAACAAACACAGAGCGGGAAGTAAATCACTTGCACAAACTTGCAAAATGACGGCCGGCGACATTTCTAGATAAGAGACTGAGGCACTGCGTATTGTACCCCCCTCCCTGTCCCTCCCCCACAAGGGGGGAGGGAACGGTGTGGCACCGCTCTGCCCGACCACAGGCCAGCATCCGCAGATATGCTTGCAAAGGAAACGACAGCTACCGCGGCGGCTTGATTGCCTCGTTGAGGCGCGTGAGCAACTCGGGCGACGCCGCATAGGCGTTGCGGATGATTGACTCGACCTCGGCCCCTGCAACCGGATCGACCTCGATCTTCTCGCGCGCCGCATCCGCCCGGAATGCCGGATCGTTGACCGCCGCCGTCATCGCGGCACGCAGCACCGCGACACGCTCGGGCGGCGTCTCGGGCGGCGCCATGAAGGCATAGCCCACGTCATAGGCTGAGAACTTGAGCTCCAGCATCTGCCGCTCGAGCGGCGTGCGGGTGAGATCGAGGCTGAGCGGCACGTCGACCGGAATGTCCGGGTGCCGCTTGAGGCCCATCTGGTAGAGCAGGCTGATCTTGCCATCGCGCAGCCACTCGGCGTTGCGGGTCTTGATCCCGTACCAGGCAATGTTGGCGCGCCCCTGGGTTTCGCCGCGCTGCATGGCGAGATCGATATCGGCGCCGCTCTGATAGCCCGTGATCACGCGATATTTGTAACCGAGGATGTGACGCATCACGTAGGCGTCGCTGGCGCTGCTCGACGCGACCGACGCTGCACCGACCACGAGCTCCTGCGTGAGCAGATCCTGCGCGCGCCGCACCGGCGTCGCCGCATTCCAGGCGATCGCGACGCTGGCGTAGCGCGCCGGCCCGCCCAGCCATTTGAGCCGCAGCGGGTCGTAGCCTTCGCTCTTGCCGGTGAACAGCGGATCGAACACCAGCGAGGGCAGCACGATCCCGATCGTGCTGCCGTCCTTGGGCGCGACCGACTGGATGTGATTGAGCACCTGCAGGCCGCCGGCACCGCCCATGTTGCGCGGCACCACAGTTGGATTGCCGGGCACGTGCTTGCCGAGATGACGGGCGACGGCACGCGACACCTGGTCGACGCCGCCGCCGGCACCCGACCCGATCATCAAGTTCAGCGTCTTGCCGCGATAGAAGTCCTCAATCGCATCGGCCTGCGCAAAGCAAGGCCACGCCAACGCGATCAGACCCAGCAACAGCCAGCACATCGGGCATTCGCTCGCTATTCGCCGCTCATTCAACAAAACGCCTGGATGCCGGTCTGCGCGCGGCCAAGGATCAGCGCATGAATGTCGTGCGTGCCCTCGTAGGTGTTGACCGTCTCGAGGTTCGACATGACGCGCATGATGTGGAATTCGTCGGTGATGCCATTGCCGCCATGCATGTCGCGCGCCATGCGGGCGATCTCCAGTGCCTTGCCGCAGTTGTTGCGCTTCATCAGCGAGATCGCCGGCGCGGCCGCCTTGCCGGCCTCCATCAGCCGCCCGAGCCGCAGCGCGCCGGCAAGCCCGAGCGTAATCTCGGTCTGCATGTCGGCGAGCTTCTTCTGGACCAGCTGATTGGCTGCGAGCGGCCGGCCGAACTGCTTGCGGTCGAGCACATATTGGCGGGCGCGATGCCAGCAGAACTCCGCCGCCCCCATGGCGCCCCACACAATGCCATAGCGCGCGCTGCTGAGGCAGCCGAACGGTCCCGAGAGGCCCGACGCATTGGGTAGCAAACTCTCCTCCGGCACGACGGCGCTGTCGAGCACGATCTCGCCGGTGACCGAGGTGCGCAGCGACATCTTGCCTTCGATCAATGGCGTCGAGAAACCCTTGGTGCCGCGCTCGACCAGAAAGCCGCGGATCTTGCCGTCGAGCTTGGCCCACACCAGCGCAAGGTCGGCAACCGGCGCATTCGAGATCCACATCTTGCTGCCGGTGAGCCGATAACCGTCCGCGACCTTCTCGGCGCGCGTGACCATCGAGGCGGGATCGGAGCCGTGGTCGGGTTCGGTGAGGCCGAAACAGCCGATGAGCTCGCCCTTGGCGAGCCGCGGCAGATATTTACGGCGTTGCGCCTCGGTGCCGTAGCTGAAGATCGGATACATCACCAGTGAGGACTGCACCGACATCATCGAGCGGTAGCCGGAATCGGCGCGCTCGATCTCGCGCGAGATCAACCCATAGGCGACGGCGCCCAGGCCCGAGCCGCCATATTCCTCCGGCAGCGTGGCGCCGAGGAGCCCGAGCTCGCCCATCCCGCTGAACACGTCGCGGTCGAAGCGCTCCTCCCGATAGGCCGTGACGACGCGCGGAAACAGGGTGTCCTGCGCAAAGCCGCGGGCACTGTCGCGCACCATGCGCTCCTCTTCGGTGAGCTCGCCTTCGAGGCCGAGCGGGTCCTGCCAGTCGAACTCGTTCGAAAGCTTCGCAGGGCCCTTCTCGCGCTTGCTCTCGGCGCTGCTCTGGGCGGCTGTCGACATGGTGCTGCTCCCTCAGGTCCGCCGGTCGGACCGCATGGCTCCAATATAGCCCATTTAAAGAGGGTGGCCGAATTGACTTTTGCCTTGCCGGCCGGTGGCGGCTATTGGACACGGGGCTTGTTACGGGCTTGGCAAATGGGGACAAAACTCGATGGCAGCGGCGCTTGACGGCATCAAGGTGCTGGACCTTTCGCGGATCCTCGCCGGGCCTTGGTGCACCATGACGCTTGCGGATCTCGGCGCCGAGGTCTGGAAGATCGAGAATCCAGACGGCGGCGACGACACTCGCACCTGGATGCCGCCCTCGGTCGAGGGCATTTCCACCTATTACCTGTCGGTCAATCGCAGCAAGAAGAGCGTCGCGATCGATCTCAAGACCGCGGGCGGGCGCGCCATCCTGACCGAGCTTGCCAGCAAGGCCGACGTGATCATCGAGAACTTCCGCCCCGCCAGCCTCAAGGCGCTCGGCCTCTCTTATGAAAGCCTGAGCGCGCGCAACCCGCGGCTTATTCATTGCGCGATCTCGGGCTATGGACGCTCCACGGCTTTTGCGGATCGCGCCGGCTATGACTTCGTGATGCAGGCCGAGACCGGCTTCATGTCGATCACCGGCGAGACCGACGGCAGTCCGATGCGGCTCGGCGTCGCCTTCGTCGACCTCGCAACCGGCGCGAATGCGATCCAGTCGATCCTCGCCGCGCTGTTCGCGCGCGAGCGGACCGGCCGCGGGCAGTCAATTGACGTGGCGCTGTTCGACAGCGGCCTGCATTTCCTGGCCAATATCGCGTCCGGCTATTTGAACACCGGGAGCAACCCGACCCGCTTCGGCAATGCGCATCCGAGCATCGTGCCCTATCAGCTGTTCGATACGGCCGACGGCGCGATCGCGCTCGCGGTCGGCAACGACCAGCAGTACCGGCGGTTCTGCCGCGACGTGCTCGAACGCGAGGAGCTTTGCACCGACGAGCGCTTCCGCACCAATGCGGGGCGCACCCGCCACCGCGATGTGCTGGTGCCTGAGCTGGCGGCTGCGATCAAGCGTTTCGACACCCGGACGCTGATCGCAAAGCTGCATGCCAACGGCATTCCGGGCGGCGAGTTGCGCACCGTGGCGGAGGCATTCGCGTCGGAAGAAGCGAAGGCGCGCGACGCCGTCATGGCGGCGCCCGACCCGCACCTTGGCGAGGTCCGCATGGTGCGCTCGCCGCTGCGCATGTCGGACTCGCCGACCACCGCGCCGGTCGCGCCGCCGACGCTCGGGCAGCATACGCGCGAGGTGCTGGGTAAGGTCCTGGGCTATTCGACTGAGCGGATTGCCGAATTAGAGCAGGAAGGCGCGATCCGCTGCGAGGACAACCCGCCAGCCTAGCGAGGTGGGAAAGGCCTGTGCAGCATCAGAAAAAAATCGGAGCTTGAACGGTCTCGGACCGCGGTACTGGCACTTTCTTGGTACTAGGACCGGCGTTGCTGATTTTTCCGCGCCCCTACTAAATGTCCGCGATGTTCGCAAGAAAGAAAATCGTAATATCAGTGTTATTGAAACTCGCGTTTCCAAAAAGGAAAGCAGGTTAGCTTGCGTGCGGCATGGAACAACACTGCTTCCGTGTTACACTGCACAGCTTGAATTGGCCTTTTCCTGCTGACATCATGTTTGCATACCCTCTGGGGACGCGTTCTCCACCTTCACCTCAGCGGATTGTTGGTCGCGGTGTATTATTGCGCGGGGAATTCCATGGAAATTGTGATTGCAAACGCAGACATCACCCAGGTCCAGGCGGACTTGGTCGTAATGAAACACGCTGACGGCTTCTACGGCGCCGACAAAGTCGTTGCGGATGCCATTGGCTTCAACGGACACATCAAAGATGGAGATTCTCTGTGGATAAAGGCAAGGGCAATTGCATCCCCCGAAGTACTTTTCATTGGGGTCGGACCGCTAAGCGAACTTAGGTACGAAAAGATACAATCCTTCGGCTCAGCGTCAGTGTCTCTGGCCCGCAGTCACAACCGACCGATTCGGCACTTGGCTCTAACAATTCATGGCCCGGGATATGGCTTGGACCCTGAACAAGCCTTCTTGTCAATGCTCGCCGGCATCATAGCCGAATGGACTCGGGAGCCTACGTCCCCACTAAACAAAGTAACAGTCGTCGAGAGGGCTCCCAAGAGATGCCAGCTTCTCAGCAGACTGTTGCACGATCAGCAAAGCAACTTTGGTCTACTTCGAGGAACAGAACTACACTCCGTCAGCCTGCCCGAGGTCGCAAGAGATCGGACTAACAGTAAGGAGAGTGCCGACACAAACATCAACCAGTTTGGCGCGAAAGCGGATCACACGCCGTGGCTGTTTGTAGCAATGCCGTTCGCCGAAGAATTCTCTGATGAATATGACATTGGGTTCTGTGAGGCTGCAAAGATGAGCGATTTCCTTTGCCGAAGACTTGATTTGGAGCACTACGCTGGCGACGTTGTCTCTGAAATCAAGAAAAAAATTGTCGAAAGCCGAGGCGTTATTGCTCTTCTTAACGGACACAACCCGAACGTCTTTTTCGAAATTGGATTTTCTCTTGCGCATAATAAGCCAACAATATTGGTAGCCAAAAAGGGGGTGAAGTTACCCTTCGATGTGAGTAGCCAGCGCTGCATAATATATCGCAACATTGGTCATCTGAGGGACGAACTCTCAAAAACCATAGAAGCGCTGCTTTCACAAGGAATCCTTGGCGGTGTTGGCGGGCAGGGCACGACGTATTAAGCTCAGTGTTTCAGGCTGCAGCCTAGCAGCGCGGTCGTAGCCGAGGTTACGCGCCTTTGCTCTGAACGTCAGCGATGAGCTCGATGACCATTGGGCGGACGCGTGCGACATGGTCGAGGATTCTCGGGGGCATATTGTCGACATAGGTTACAAACCTTTCGATCACTTCCATGGGGGCTGAGCCCCAAAAAACGCAGCATGTCGCCGTGTTGTCCTGCAAAAACGGCTTCGCCGAATACGCGGCGTTTACCATCCGAGTCGGGCAGCAGGATTGACGAAGGTATCTTGCGCTTGCCAAACATACGAGGTCCTTGAACAAAATTTGGCAAATCCTGAAACGAAAACACCTAAGAATCCGTTTGGAAAATCACATCCAGCCATCCGCGCCGGGCACAACGCGGCGTTATCAGAGTGGGCCAGCGGAGGCATAGTTATCAGTTCATCTACGCTGGGGCGCCACGTACGCTAGACCCCGATTTACCGGGCCTGCTGTTGCCCCTTTGCGCAATCGATCTCCTACACCCGCTCGGCTCCGATCTTCTGCAACAGCGCGGCGAGCGCCTCGGGCGCGGTGACGTGCGCCGAATGACTGGCGTCGATTTCATAGTAGCGCCATCCCGCTTCGCTCTTGGCCCGCTCGGCGAACGGGCGGAAAGGGTCGCCGGGTGCGATGCGCTTGCAATAAATGTAGCTTCGCGGCAGCGTGATATCGGCAGCGCTCAGCCGCAACGGCGTTTCAAATGTCTTGAACGATTGCGGCAGCCGCCGCTCCGCGATCCATTTGACATCCGCTTCGGAGGTGTCGGGCGGGGTCGGATTGGGCGGCACGCGCCAGCCGTCACCCGCCTTGACGCGTTCCTGCATCTGCTGCCGCGCCGGCGGCGGAAGCAGATCGAGCAGCGACTGTCCGTTTTTCGGCACGAAGGCATCGAGGTAGATCAGCTGCGTAATTCGTTCGCGCGCGCGGTCGGCAACGCCGGTCGCGACCATGCCGCCGTAGCTGTGACCGATCAACACGACATTGCGCAGGTCTTCATATTTGAGGACGGCCAGCACATCCTGGATGTGCGTCTCGAGATCGTTCGATGGGCTTGCCAAATGCTCCCGGTCGCCCAGGCCCGTATAGGTGGGCGTGATCAAGCGGTGCCCGGCAGCACTCATCAGCGGATGCATCTTCTTCCACGCCCAACCCGCCGACCAGGCGCCATGAGCGACGAGAAAAGTGACCTGCGACTGGGCCATTGCCGGCGCCGCGGCGGCGGAAGCGACAAAGCCGACGCCTGCTGCTTGCAAGAAATCTCGCCGTTTCATGACGTCTCTCCTGCTGAGGCGACTTGCATTGGAAGACGGTTGGATTTCAGTTGGCAGGATAGGCCCCACCTTTGCCGCCAGCAATAGAAACACGCTTGCAACAAGAAATACCCTTGCAGGTTCCGGCCCACGGGAAAGTCGAGGTGATCGAGTGGGCCGCTCAGGACCGGTCGCGGGTCAACGGCGTGCGGCCGCGCATGAAAACCGCGTAACCAGCGACGGCCTTGGCCGTGGCACGATGAGCTCCTCCGGCCAATGACTTTCGGTGGATTTCGCCAGCCCAACCAGACTCGTGGTGCGCCTGCAGATACTCTTGCCGCGCTCGATTCGAGGAGGCGTCCGATGAGCCAGGCTCATTCCAAGCTCTCGCTGACGGATCACTACGCACGAAAGCTCGCCGTAACGCTCGCCAAGGGCCAGCCGCCCGTGCGCTCGCCCGACCTCGATCAGTACCTGCAGAGCTCTCCGCGCGAGATATTTGCCGCCTTCGCTGGTGCAGCCTGCCATATGCCACCGGCAGGTGAGAACGAGGCGCTCGCCTTCGGCTATCTGTTTCTCATGGTGGGACTGCTTGAGCATCTGCGCTATCGCACCGACAGCGGCCACACGGACGCCGCCAAGCTGATCGCAGAATTCCAAGCCGAGGTCGCGGCGCAGGCCGAGGCCGGACGGATCGACGGACCCATGCTCGCCTATGTGGGCGGTGCCCTGCACCAGGCGAAGATTCCCGCGTCGCCCGTGCTGATCGCGGCGTCAGAGAAGCAGCACGTCAACGACGACAAGAGCGAACCCCTTCCGGCCGACATCCGTGCCGCGCTGTCGGGGTTCCTGGAAGCGTGCAGCGGCAACCCGTTTGAGCTGGTCGGCTCGTTTCTCGAGGTCGGCCACGCCTTGCCGGTAGAGGCTCGTTGCACCTTCGCCGCCGGCCTCGCATTGAGCGGCATGCCCGATGCGCTCGCCGCTGCGGTCCTGTTCCTGCTCGACCCCGAGCCGGCCGTCCGCGCGACGGCCTCCGAAACGGTTGCCCAGGCCGCCTCCACGTTGTCGCCGACCGATCTTCGGCGATTGATCGCGATCCGCAATTGGCGGCCCAAAAAGGAGCGAGGCAAAGTCGATGCGATCATTCGGCGGGCGCGTGCCGCCGGGGTCGATTGCGCTCAGTGGCCGACGGGCGGTGCCGAGACCATGAGCGCCACCGCCATCGACGGCTCCGGAGCGCAAGCCGTCTTGCTGGTATCGCCAGCCGGCCGAAAGAAGGTCGTGTCCTCCATCCTGACCAAGGGTGGGATTGCGGACGCATGGAGCAACGAACCAGAAACGCGCCGCAAGATCGAGGCGGCCTTGGCCGGTTCAAACCTCGACGCTCCCATGCTTGCAGTCTCGCGCTCCTATCTGGACCGCGTGATGGCGCACAATCTTGCGCTCGATATCGACGCCGGGGACGTGCCGCCGCTCGGCCTGCTGCAGGTTGCCGAGACGCTCGGCGGTGCTGACTGGCAACCCGCCCGCATGAAGCTCAACGACACGCTCGCCGGATTGATCGCAGAGATACCCGAGGCGATGCTCAAGCCTGCGGCGATCGCAAAAGTGCTGCAGACCAGCAGCGGGCTGGCGGGCCTCGACCCGATTCAGGAATCCTGGTTCGAGGACGACCCCGACATCGCCCGGACGATGAGCAGCGGGCGTGGTCGCAATCGACCGAAGCTTGTCGCCTACCTGTTGCAGAGCGCCATTGCGCGGCATCGCAACCGCTGGGCGGAGCTGTTCTTGCGAATGGCACTGTGGATGCGCGAGGCACCGCCTGAAACGGGTTTAAGCTGGTGCGAGCTTGCCATCGTCGCCAAAGCGCTCGCTGAAGGGCGCGACATGGGCGAGATCAGGCTGATGCGCGACATCGCTTTGCGAACCATCGCGGTCCACGCCGATCGCGCGCACGCGTGAGTCCGGCTTTCGTCGTACTCCCCGGGTTCGGGGCGAGTCTCAACTGAAGCCCCGAGATCGACACCGGCAAGAGAATGACCGGGCAGGTCGCCCTGCCCGGCCAACGACTTGTCAGGCGCATTGCGCCACGACCTTCGCCTGCAGCGCCTGCGGCAGCGCCGCATAGTGGCCAAACTGCATCGTGAAGGTCGCACGGCCCTGCGACAACGACCGCACCGTGTTCACATAGCTGACCATGTTGGCCAGCGGCACGAGCGCTGCGACCTCGTGCACGTTGGCGGGCATGTTCGAGCCTGTGACCACGCCGCGCCGGCTTTGCAGATCGCCGATGATCGCACCGAGATAGTCTCCCGGCGTCGTCACCAGAACCCGCATCACCGGCTCGAGCAGTTGCGGCCGGCCGGCCGCAAACGCCGCCTTGAACGCATTGCGTGTCGCCAGATCGAACGCCAGCGGCGAAGAGTCCTTCGGATGCGTTGCGCCATCGAGCAGCGTCGCCTTAAGTCCGATCACGGGATATCCCGCAAGCGTGCCCTCGGACATGCACTGCGCGAGCGCCTTCTCGACCGCGGCAGCGAACATCACCGGCACGGCGCCGCCAGTCGTCCGGTTCTCGAACACGAGACCTGATGCGCCGTCGCCGAGCGGCTCCAATGCCAGCCGCATGTGGGCATATTGCCCGATGCCGCCGTTCTGCTTGCGGTGCGTATGGTCGATCTCGGCGCGCGCCGTCAGGGCCTCGCGATAGGCGACCCGCGGCACGCCAAGGGATGCTTCGACATTGTGGTCCTCCTTCAGGGTCTCGACGACAATCTTAAGGTGCAGCTCGCCCATGCCGGCGACCAGCGTCGCTCCGCTCTCCGGATCGACGCTGACGCGCAGCGACGGGTCTTCGCGCGCGAGCGCAGCAAGCGCCCGCGCGAGCCGCTCGTGGTCGGATGCCGCGCGCGGCTCGATCACCGCCTCGATCACCGGATCGGGGCAGTGCAAGCCCGCCAGCAGCAGCGGACGGGCAGGATCGCTCAACGTCTCGCCCGTGCCCGTGGCCTTGAGGCCGAGCACAGCAACAACATCACCAGCCACTGCCATCTCGATCTCCGTTTCCTTGTCCGCATGCATGCGCAAGAGACGCCCGATCCGCTCGCTCCTGCCGGTCGCGGCATTCACGAGCGTATCGCCGCGTGCGATGCGGCCGGCATACAGCCGCACGAACGACAGCGCGCCGTAGCGGCTCATCTGCACCTTCGAGACGAGCGCGACGGTTGGCGCCTCGGCGCACGCCGAGCGCGTCTCCCTCGCACCTGTGCGCGGGTTTATGCCCTCGACCGCCGGCCGGTCCTCCGGTGCCGGAGCATAGGCCACGATGGCGTCGAGCAGTGGTTGCACACCGATGTTGCGATAGGCCGAGCCGCACAGCACCGGCTGTCCGGCGCCGCGGATGACCGCGAGACGGATGAGCCGCTGCAGCTCGCAGGCGTCGAACACGTCGCCGCCGGCAAGATAGCGTCTGAGCGCATCGTCATCGAGCTCGACCACCTGCTCGACCAGCGCGAGCCGCGCCGCCTTCGCCTGCGCCATGAGCGCGGCCGGAACGGGCTCGACCCGCGGCGTTGCCGCCGCGTCCGCCCACACCAGCGCACGCATCGCCACCAGATCGACCACGCTGCGGAACGATTGCTCGGCGCCGAGCGGCCGCTGAATGACCAGCGGACGCGCAGTGAGCCGCTCGGTCAGCATGCCGACGACGCGATCGAAGTCCGCGCCCACCTGGTCCATCTTGTTGATGAAGCAGATGCGCGGCACGCCGAACCGCTCCGCCTGCCGCCACACCGTTTCCGACTGCGGCTCGACGCCCGACACCGCCGAGAACACCGCAACGGCGCCATCCATCACCCGCAGCGACCGCTCCACCTCGATGGTGAAGTCGACGTGGCCGGGCGTGTCGATGATCGTGATCGACGCGCCGTTCCAGTCGCAGGAGGTCGCCGCGGCCGACACCGTGATGCCGTGCCGTTGTTCAATCGGCCGGAAGTCCATGGCGGTGTTGCCGTCATGGACGTCGCCAACCCGGTGGATGCGGCCCGTGTTGAACAGAATGCGCTCGGTGAGCGTAGTCTTGCCCGCATCGACGTGGGCCACGATGCCGATGTTGCGTCGTTGGAGAGTCATGGTGGTCTCGCAATAGAATGCCGTCATCGCCTCTGCCTCGGGCACAGGCGAGCAGCAGAGACCAGCGAGACCGATCACGCGCGAGCGCGTCGCCGGGCGGCCATCATGCCGTCACAAGCGGACGCCGCGACGCTCGATCGAACGCCGGTCGGATCAGGGTGGAGAAATGCTGCAAGGAGTGGCGCGTGGAGCAGCCAGGCCATTGCGAGGGAGGCGCGCGACGCCTCATGACGAAGTCACGACGGCGCCTTAGCGGGCCTCCCGCTCCCGGCTATCGTTCGTCATGGTGACCTCCGTCTCAAAGTGCAGCGGGCGATGCGCCCGTTGGAATGCGCTCGCGGCGCGCGCGTATATGGTGGTTTCGCGCCTGAAAGTCAACACACGAGACACCGTCATGGAGGTGCGGTGGCGCTCCACGCACGAGTGCCACCGGGCTTGGCGGCGTTGCCGTTGCGACCAGGTTAAGCTATTGAAATAGCCACGCGCGCCCGTAGCTCAGCTGGATAGAGCGCTGCCCTCCGAAGGCAGAGGTCACAGGTTCGAATCCTGTCGGGCGCGCCAAGAAAATCAATCATTTCGTTCGAAGCCCTGCAGACCCCAACTCACGACAGGTTCACCAGCGAAGCAAGCTTCGCCTTGCGACTTTGCAAACGCATGGTGCGCGGATGCTGTTTGGCGGTCTTGCGCACTGGCGCCGTTGCCCGATCTCGCCGCGACCGGCAGACAATGCTGTCATCATCACGTCCCATCTGCTAATATGGCTCAGGCCGCGCTCCTTTAATGCGAAGCGAGGGCCAATATATTACGACTGAGGTGACAACACTTAACGTTGCTCAACCAGCGAGGAGGCACCGGATGCGAAAGGTCATCCTAATCACGATCCTAACCGTCGGTGCGGTGGCGGCGATCTCGGCTGCGAGGTCACCCGCACAGGCACAGTACTCGCAATGTATCAAGGGCCGTGGCTGCGTCCCCACATCACAGGCAAGCTATGATGCCTGCTTCAATCTCGCCTTGGCACGAGGCGAGTCCTCAGCATGGGGCGAACGGCGCAGCCTCAACTGGTTCATCTATCAGTGCCTCGCCGGCAAGATCCCGTTCGATGAGCCTAGACGCGCCCGACGCGACGCGCCGCTATACCGGTAGCCGAACGGCGACAGCTACCCCACACAGTGCGTTGGCCGCCACACCCGGATGGCCAGCGCGCATCACGCCACGAGCTTCAGCGCATACTCCTCGATCGCACGGCGCGAGATGCCGCAGCGCGTAGGGCGCAATCGCTTTATTGCGCCATTCCTGCCACGGGCCGGCCGCCCCCATCGACGGACGCTTGCCTTCGAAAACGGCGCAATAAAGCGATTGCGCCCTACGACCCTTCGTTGTCGATTATCGTTCCACTCAGCTCTTAATCGATGTGGTGTCGTCACGATCTCGACAATTGCAAATGCCCCTAAGCGGCCGTGTGTTTCCTCGGCTTCGGGGATTTGGATTGGCTTTGTTTGCTGAGTAGGCTCTCGCCCTGATGCGCCCATGCCGAGTGTTCGGCAGCCAGCCGCAAAAGCTCGGCGGCGGTGTCTGGGTCGCGCGCTGTTTTCGACAGGCGGGTAAGCATGTCCGCTTGCCGCCGGTGGTAGTCGGGATTGGCCATCGGAACTGGGCTTTCTATCAGGCATAAACTCCACTGATCCCCCGTGGGTTCCCCTTGTCTACGCCCCGTCAAAGCGGCCATTTGTTGGGTCTGACCGACTATGGGAGCGGCGGTTGACTGACCAGGAGGGGGCGCTGCATGCTATTCACAGGGCATCGATCCCAGCTGGACAAGAATCGTTGTGTTCCTGACTTTATTGGCTTGAGCGACTGATCGTGCGTCGGCCCTAGCACTGCACCATCGGACAAACGAAACGCACTATGCATTGGCTGGCGTTTTGGTACGCGGTGTTTTTGGCGGGCGCAGCATTTGGCGCAGTGATCGGCGTGAGCTTTAGCGAATCTGCGTTTGCGCCAAGTATGCTGCTCGGCATGATTGCGTCTGGCTATGTGGGCTTCCGGCTTTCACCCCTACTCTTCGGCGCTCATGAGCGGCGAGAGCAGGTTTCTCGAACGATGCCTTCGCTTGGCCTGAACGAAATTGGAGAGACAAGACGGCTGCCGCAGCTCGCTGCTCGCAGTCCTTCTCTCAGGCCACTTGCTGAGGCGGTCGAGCGGTTGTCCCAAACCGCACACCTGCTCGGACGGTAACAAGGCAGTCTTGCATTGAAGCGCTGGCGCGATTCGATCCGCCTGCTCGGCGGCTCGATGAATCGAGTAACCCGGTCTTCGAACGGGTCAAGCCATGGATCCCGCAGTCGCCAGGGCTCCGTAGTCGCGACGCTCCATCATGAGTTCGGCCCGAAGGCTTTCGACGTCACGATAGATCGAGGCGACGGCGAGCACGCGGCCGTTGCGCTTATAGCTCAACAGGCAGTCCCGGGACGCGACGTCGCCGTCGATTGTCAAGTCGTCCCACTTTTCGGCGTGGCCGACGTAATTGATCGGAACGTCGTAGTGTTGACTCCAGAAAAACGGCACGGCGGCGAACGGCTCGCGATGTCCCAGCATGCTGAGCGCGGCAGCCTGGCCCTGGCGCTCGGCGACGACCCAATGCTCCACGCGGATGTTCTCGCCGCTGTGCAGATCGGGCCAGCGCGCAATGTCTCCGGCCGCATAGATTCCGGGCACGCTCGTCTCCAAATAGTGACCAACGACAACGCCGCGATCAATTGCAAGACCAGCTTTTTCGGCAAGCTCGAGGCGGGGACGGACGCCAACGCCGGCAACAACGAGATCAGCGTCGAGCGTGCCACCGCTCTTCAACTTGACGGTCTTGCCGTCGACCGCACTTGCGGTGTCCTCAAGGTGAAAGATCACGCCGTGCTCCTCGTGGAGTGCGCGCACGAAATCCCCCATTTGCGGACCCAGGATGCGCTCCATCGGGCGCTTTTCGGGCGCCACGACATGGACCTCGATCCCGCGGGCTCGCAGAGAGGCAGCGACTTCGAGCCCGATGAAGCTCGCGCCCAGCACGACCGCGCGGCGCGCCGCCTTGGCGCGCTCGATGATGGCGCGACAGTCGGCAAGCGAACGTAGCGTACGCACATGCGGCGCGTCGGCGCCAGGTAGAGACAACCGGACCGGCTCGGCGCCGGTCGCAAGCAACAGCCGGTCGTACGGGACGCGCCTTGCATCGGCCAGCACCACTTCGCGTGAACGCACATCGATACCAGCAACATTCGTCTTGAGCTCAAGCTCGATCCCGCTGTCGCGATAGAAACTGTCCGGCCGCAGCGGAACCCAATCTTCCTGGGCGGTTCCGGCAAGATAATCCTTGGATAGGTTCGGGCGATCCACGGGCGGCGCATCATCATTGCTCAGCATGACGATGCGTCCTTGAAACTGTTCGCGACGGAGTTTTTCGGCTGCCGCAAATCCCGCCGCCCCGCCACCGACGATCACGATCTTTTCGGGCGATGACCCGGAGCGTGCGGCTCTGGTTTTGCTTCCCGGCTGTTCTTTCGCTTCCTGCTTGTCGCGCACAAAGATATGGCCATCTCGCAACTCGACCTGCCAGCAGGCAACCGGGCTCAGTGCAGGAGCGTGCAGCGCTTCACCGGTCCGCAAGCTGAAGCAGGCGTGATGCCAAGGACAGCGCACCGTGTCATCGACGAGGAGACCTTCCGCGAGCGGCCCGCCATAATGCGAACAGGTGGCGCCGACTGCGAAAACCTCATTGCCCCGGCGGGCGAGCAGGACGGCCTCCTGGCCGACGTGTCCCACCAGCATTTGGCCATCGGCAAGTGCATCGACTGAAATTCCTTGTATGAGATCGGGGCCGGTTGGACTGGATTGTTCAGCACTCATCGCAATCTCCCGGGTTCACAGCTTTACCGTCGGGTCGCTTCCAGCGGACCGGTTCACGGTCAACTGGCCAGTAGATGCAGGATGGACAAATATGTTCCTATGTTTCCATCGGTGAGTGACGGGGAACTTTTCGCCCGACCGGTATCCAGTGCGCGACGATCCAATGGAGATGGGCGACAAATGGTCCAAAAGCAACTTGGTCCAAAAGCAACTTGGGCCGTTGCCCCATAGCAATGTTGAAAATCGACCTTGAGCGCTCGATGGAGCATCGCCGATTTCTTGCTCACCCCGAGGCGCACCACCCCTTCGCTGGTGGCAATCTCCTCGGGCGCATTGGCGGCCATGCCACGATCGCAGCGCTGATCGACGGGCTCTACGACCGGATCGAGACCGACCCGCTGCTGCGCCCGCTGTTCGGCCGCGATCTTGCCAACGAGCGCGCGGCGCAGCAGCGCTTCTTCGCTGAGTGGCTCGGCGGTGATACCGCCTACAGCGACCGCGCGCACCTGCCGCTCGCGCATCGCCACGATCTGCTGCCCATCACGCGCGCGCTGGCCGAGAGGTGGCTCGGGCATTTCCGCGCCGCGCTCGACATGGCGGTGCCAGACGTCGATGCCCGGCGCGCGATCGAGGACAAAGTCCGCGTTCTGGCGATGGTGCTGGTCAATGAGGAACGCGAGCCCTCGGCGCTGCGCGCGCGGCCGCACGGGATATGCTTGCGCTACAAGCCGGCGATCGAGTCGATCACGCTCGCGCGCCGCGGGGACGCCGCGGCGCTGCGGCAACTCGTGAAGCACGCGCCGGACGTGCTCGCCTCCTCGCCCCACGCCGCCCAACTTCTGCAGCTCGCCGTGCTCGGCGGGCGCCAAGCCGCGGTCGAGTTTCTTCTCGACGCCGGCGTCGACGTCAACAAGCCCTCGCCGGTCGGGCCGCTGATCCTGGTGACGCCGCTTTGTGCCGCACGCATGAAGCGCCGCACCACAATCGAAACGCTGCTGCTTCGCCGCGGCGCGAAGGAAGACATCTTCACGCATGCGTTCCTTGGCGACCTGGACCGTCTCCACGAGGACATCGGCCGCGATCCAGGCGCCGTGCAGGCCATCGACCCCGCTGTCGATGCGCTCCAGGTCACGCCGGTGCATCACGCGGTCGCCGGCGGCCAAGCCGAGGCCTTGCGCGTGCTTCTCTCGCGCATCTCACAGGCCGATGCGCCGCTGCTCGGCGCCACGCGCGCGGTCCAGGCAGCGGTGACGCGCGAGAGTGTGGCAATGCTTGTGATGCTGCTCGAGCAGGGAGCGAGCGCGGCATCGGTCGGTGCCGGCCGCTGGGTTCTTCATCCCGAGCTTGCGCCAATCCTCGCGCGCGCGGGCGCGGGCGTTGATCGATCGGGGTCGTGGATCGGGCTCGCGTGCACCGGCAACCAGGGACGCAAGGACGACCCCGACTATGTCACGGCGCTCCTGCGCCATGGTGCGCGTGTCGACGACAAGCGCCTCACGGGGCAGGGGACCGACGGCGGGCGAGCCACGG